>Ga0210040_10007027_pt1 | contig 13802 bp, 17 predicted proteins | sample CryGeyCG12114_NA_FD_185462 | JGI IMG/M metagenome (GOLD analysis project Ga0210040, IMG submission 185462) | Groundwater microbial communities from aquifer - Crystal Geyser CG19_WC_8/21/14_NA (SPAdes) (version 2) | ecosystem: Environmental > Aquatic > Deep subsurface > Groundwater | place: USA... | reverse complement strand
TGGGTTGCGTCGGCCAAGGACGTGGAGCGCCATCCGCACCACCTCGGCCGGCGTCTGAGCACGAGCCCCGCCGGTGGCGTCCTGGGTGCCAACGACATCGAAGAACTCACTGCTGGTGACACCGGGGGCGAAAGCGAGGACTCGAACTCCCGTGCCGCGGGTCTCGGCCCACAAGGCCTCGGTGAAGCTGAGCACGAAGGCCTTCGTGGCCGAGTAAGCCCCTTGCATCGGGATGGAAGAGTAGGCGGCGACGCTGGAGATGTTGAGCAGGTAGCCAGCCCCCCGGGCACGCAAATCCGGGATGAACGCGCGGCTGATGTCCATAACGGCGGCGACGTCGACGGCGACCATGTCACGTAGCCGGGCGGGGTCGGACTCGTGGAAGAGCGACCACATGCCGAATCCGGCGTTGTTGATCACACTGGTGACAGGGATGCCGCGCTCGGTCAGTTCGTCGTGCAGCCGCTCGCCAGCGGCCGGGGCAGACAGGTCGGCCACGTGCGTGTGCACGGTGACGCGGTGTGCAGCACGCAGCTGCGCGGCCAACTTCTCCAGTCGGTCCCCGCGGCGCGCGACCAGGACCAGGGTCGAGCCCCGGGCGGCCAGCTGGCGGGCGAACTCTGCACCGATCCCGGAGCTGGCACCAGTGATCAACACTGACTCGTCCTCATGGCGGATGGACTGCATCGAAGCCTCCTGTCAGAACTGCCGATGTGGCAGTGACTGTCAATGTAACAGTAGGTAGAGTCCCGTCGTGAGCAAGTCGCCTGACCTAAGAGCCCGGACACGGGAAGCGATGCGGCAAGAAGTCGCCGCAGCGGCGGTCCGCCTGTTCCTCGACCGCGGCTTCGATGCCGTGACCACCACCGAGATCGCCGCAGCAGCAGGCATCTCGCCCAGGTCGTTCTTCCGCTACTTCGAGACCAAGGAAGACGTCGTCCTGGGCAGCCTGCGTGAGACGGGGGTGCGGGTGCGGGACGCCTTGGCAAGCCGCACCGCCGAAGAGCCGGCGTGGGAGGCCTTGCGAATGGCACTGCGGGTGGTGGTGCACACGCCGGTCCATCCCACCGAGGACCTGGTCGCGATGGCTGGGCTCCTGTTGAACACCCCGTCGATCCAGGCGCGGTCACTGCAGAAACGCCAGGACTGGGAGGAACTGCTGGTGCCTGAGGTCGCTCAGCGGCTGACCCCCTCGACAGACCCCGGGTCAATGGAACTGCACGATCGGGCTCGGATCGTGGTGGGAGCCGCGCTGGCCGCTATGAACGTGGCCACGCATGCATGGCTGCGCACCGGGGCGACCAGCGATCCTGTGGCTCACCTGGACGCCGCCATGGCCACGATCCAGGTCAACGACTGACTCGATCACCGTTTACTTGCGCCGGGACGATGCGCGGCGATCTGAGTTCCTTGGGCGACGAGGCGACCAGCGACGTCCCAGACATGACAAGTCTCGTCAACCAGACCGCCGTCGATGAGATGTGCCCGGTGGACTACCTGAACTGGGCCAGGTGCTGGTCTCGCTCGAACAAAACTCGTTAACTGAACAGTCGGGACCCAGCCTGTGAACTCAACATCGTATGTAGCCGGCGGCAGCGCATCGACCGCGAAGTGCAGTGACCACGAGTCGAAAGACTCACCATCAGGAAGCGAAACCCAACCCCGAATTTCGCCCTTGCCACTGGGCTGCAATGACATAAAGCCTAGCGAATCTGGATCGATCCGAACATCGACCTGCTCGAAAAGGTCCACGGGCATGAGGCTCGGGGGCGGGCGAAGCCGGACCGCCTCGTCAAAGCGAGTAACCGGGCGGGCGGGAACACCAGCATCCCAACGGAACCCAAGCTTCGGCTCTGTTGACAACACGCCCAGCGTGAATGACGCATTGAGGCACACGCCTTCTTCTTGAACGACCTCCACCGATATGACGGTGTAGGATTTGCTTCGGCGTATCTCGCGAGTCCTTAGCGCAATTGGACCAGGCTTGGGTGCGCGGCAGAATTGTGAACTGGCGACGAGCACATCCAAAGGCGCCACTTCAGTGAGGCCCGCAGGTTCCGCAGAGGCCGCGGCTGCGCGAGCAGCGAGCGCGACCAGGTAACCACCATGAATCTTGCTGGCTACACTCCACTTCCCGTCAAGCTCTGCAGTGAAGCTGGATCGATCGAGTACTGTCAGCGACGTAACGCTTGAAAGGCTTTTTGGACCGGCTGCTGGCACGGAATGCTCCTTGTCGACAATAGTTCGGCGTATTCGACTTGGTGTGAGGACTATCGGGCGGTGCGCCTGACCACGGGCACCAGCCTGGTGCTGTTGTCGGCCTACAATTGCTAGGTCTGCCCGAGGTGTCTCATCAGGGTGCTGATGTTGAGCGAGGCCATCGGCGGCGTGCTGGCAACAGGTCTCGTCGAGCGCGCCAGACGGCCTTGGGGTTGAGATCGGGTTGAGGTACGACGCTGGCGGTGGTCAACCTTGTGACGCTATTGGGCGTGTATTGGTTAATACATCGTCGCCAATCGGCATCCCCAGCGGTTCTAGTCGTCAGAACTTACGGACGATCGTGCTTAACCCGAAAGTGGTGTTGCGCCCGCCGCGTGAGCAACGGGCTGGCATTCGCGTGCCCTTGAGCCGTCACATCAGGCTACGTTCAGAAGGACAACCGACCCGCAAAGCGGATTGTGAAACTGTCGGCGGATCAACCCGTCGATGTGATGCTCACGCGACGTCAGGGCGGTGCGTTCGCTACCACCATTGCGGAGGCAAGTCGCCGCGGGTCGACCAAGTACAGCGGATCAACTTCGTGGACCTAGGGCCGTGATCCCCGGCCGCCTCTTAAATCAACCTTAGGCAGACGGGGATCCGACGGTCGCAGTACTCGAATACCAACCCAGGTACGGCTACGCGTCGCAGGCCCGTCTCAGCAGAGCAAGACAGGTCTAGGCGGAGGCGGTCATTACACCGCCCGGCTGAGCAGAAGGTCGGCGACCGCCTGCGGCTGGGAGAGGAAGGGATGGTGCCCGGCGTCGAGTTCGACGACCGTCCCGGCCCGGTGAGCGAACTCCCGCTGCGCTGCAGCGGGAGTGCCCCGATCCTGGGTGCACACCAGGTAGGTCGAGGGCACCTGCTTCCACGCGGCCGCCTGCACCGGCTGATTGACAACTGACAAACTTTGGCGGGCCAGCCGGCTGGTCGCGTCAGCGGCCACTTCGGGGCAGTCCTGCAAGAAGGTGTCGACGAACAGCTCAGGGCGGGCGCCGAAGGTGCCGGAAGACGGGTCAGGGTCGAGGAAGGGCGCCGGCTCAGAGCGGCCGAAGGTGGACAGGCTCTCGCCGACCTCCGGGAGGTAGCTGGACACCAGGACCAGATGCCGCACCGACTGAACGCCGACTGCTGCCTCGGCGGTGATGATGCCTCCGTAACTGTGTGCCACGACCAAGGTGGGCTCGTCGCTGTCGCGCAGCACCGCCCGGACGGCGGCGACGTCCTCGTCGAGCCCGGGGCCGTCCGCCCCGGCAGATGAACCGGCCTCCCCGCAACTGGGCAGACTGGGCGCAGCGCTCGTCACTCCCCGCGCCTGCAGAAGTGCCGCGGTGCGGTGCCACCACCACGCGCCGTCTCGGACACACGCCCCGTGCACGAACACCACTCGCATCACAGACCTCCTAAGGTCGACAGCTGAACATGATCAACGCTAGACGTAGCGCTAGTTACGCGAAAAAGCCGGAGAGCGCGACGGGCAAGCGGGGGCATGGAGGCGGTGCCTGGACGGGTGCACCGACCAGGCGCTGCCCGGCGGACTGCCCGACTCCCTCGAGACGTTCGCCATCCCCGCGCCGCTTCAGCGACCGCGCGGCGGATGATCCCTCACACCGAAGCTGTCATCGCGGCGCCCACGTTGTCGGAACCAGTCGTGATCGCCTGGAAGGGGCATCCTTTCCAGGCGATCACGACTGTCGTGAGGCAGGGACAGTAAAGAACTCCGCGTTGTCGGTGACGAACTGGTCGAAGGTGCGGGGTGGGCGACCAGTGATCGACATGACGTCGTCGGTGACCCAGTCCGAGTCGCCTTGGGCGAACAGGGCAATGGCCTCGGCGTTCATCTGTGCGATGGGAGCCGGTACGCCGACGTCGACCATTGCTTGCCGCTGCTCGGCGAAGGAGAGGGAACGGAAGCTGATGTGTCGCCCGAGCACCGCTGACAGGCGAGGGGCCGCGTCCGCGTAGGAGAAGCTCTCGGGTCCCGTCGGCCAGTAGGTGCGCCCGAGGTGGTCGTCGGGGTGAGCAGCGATGGCGGCGGCGGCGGCGGCGACGTCGCGGGTATCGATCATGCCGATGCGACCGTCGCCGCTGGCTGAGCTGAAACTGTCCGTGGACGCGATCGCGGGTGCGAGCATCAGGAAGTTCTGCATGTAGGCGTTGTTCCGCAACAGCGTGTAGCCCACGCCGGATGCGATCAACCCCTGCTCGATTCGTGCCTGGTTGCGGCGCCTCTCGACAGGAGAGTCGAGAGATGCCTTGCTGCTGATCTTCACGATGTGCCCGACATGCGCGGCGGCAGCGCTGCGGACGACGTTCATCTCCTCGTCCGGAACTGCCGGACTGACCAGGACCACGCCGGAGACATCGCGCATCGCCGCGTCGATGCTCGGTCGGTCGGCCAGGTCGCCGATGGCTGCCTCCACGCCGGCTCGGGCCAGTGTCCCTACCTTCTCGGGATCGCGGATCAAGAGCCGGACTGGAATGCCCTGTGCGGCCAGCACCCGTGCCGCCTCGGCGCCCACCTTGCCTGCACTGGTCACGAGGATCACTGCGACACCGGCTCTGCAGCTGCCCGGAAGAGGCCGAGCACACCGTCGAACTGGGTGCGGTCGTACAGCCGGATCTCCTGGCCGGCCACGTTGGTTGCCGCCGACGCGGCGACCGCAGTTGCGCCGACCTGGTCGGCGGTGACCCAGCTGGGGTCGGCAGCCTCGGTGAAACGGGTGTGCACCGGGCCGAGGACCAGGGCGAACACGCGCTTGTGGCCGTCGAGCTCAGCCTCCAGGACGCGCTGCATCATGAGCAGGGCGGACTGCTCCATGCTGACCAGGCCGCTGCTGGGAATTGGTGATGCTGCGGAGGCACCGACGATCACCGTGTAGGCCCCAAGCGGGTTCATCCGGGGCAGGCACGCTCGGAGGACCGCCATGTGGGCTGTGGCGAGTTCGACGAATGCGCTGTTCCAGTCCGCCTCATCGATCTCCCAGAGCCGCTTGCCGGTCCACCATCCGCCGATGGGAGCCACCACATCGTCGATGCCGCCAAGCCGGGATTCCATCTGCGCAGCGAGCTCTTCGGCACCGGCGAACGTCATGTAGTCGTGCACCACGAGGTGCAGGCGGTCGGTCGCCTCATCTCCCATCAGTACGCGGAACTCATCGGCGCGAGCCTCGGTACGGGTCGGCACGACGACATTCGCCCCCGCAGCCAGGTACCTCCGTACCACGCCATGGCCGACACCACCGGTGCCGCCCGGAATGAGGACGCGTCGGCCCGACAGGTCGGGATCTGCACTGCTGTTCGTCATGGCTCTCCTTGAAGGCGTTCAGTCCCAGCCCAAGCTCGAACGTGGGTTGGGGCAGCCAACGTTGGCTGTCCCAATGATGTTACGCGATCGTCGTTGGGCTGTCCAACGGTTAAGCTGATCCCCATGACTGCTGACGGCTTGCAGCCTCCGGCCCGGCTTCGCGCCCTCACGTCCTGGCAGGTGAGCAAGCTGTCCACCCTCGGGGCTCGGCTGTCTGCACGCCGGCTGCCGCTGAGCGCGCGCACGGACTTCGCCGTCCTGGCCGCGCTCGAGGAGTACGGCGAACTCAGCCAAGCCGATCTCGGCCGGCGCTTGGGGCTCGACCGCAATGACGTCAATGCTGTCGTCAACCGACTGCAAGCCTCCCGGTGCGTCACTCGTCAGGTCGATCCGGCAGACCGGCGGCGGAACGTTGTCGGCCTGACCGACACAGGCCGGACTCACCTCGACGAAGTTCAACTTCATGCAGACGCCGTGCAGGACGAACTTCTACGGGGTCTCGATGCGGATGAGAAAAGGCAACTGCACTCACTGCTGACCAAACTGCTTGCCAGCCACAACACGCAGTCCGCTTGACGTGCGCGGCTCGACCAGGTGTTTGCAGGGCACCAGCGACGCGAGACATCGCACAGATGACTGCGTCCAGGAACGCGCCGAGAGGTGGCGCTCCGGTCGAACTCCGCGGCCAGCCACCAATGCACCAGCCCAGCCCAGCCCAGCCCAGCCCAGCCCAGCCCAGCCCAGCCCAGCCCAGGGTGAACGCGCCGGTGCACCGCTCGACGAGCCGAACGCCGCGGTCGTGCGCCCTGCGGAAAGCCCGCACGTCGCGTGGTCCCTCCGGGCGGCGTCCGGGCGGTTGGGCACGACCACGGTGTGCGCGGCGTCCAACAACGCCACGTCGTCGACGTTGACGTTGACGTTGCACCGCCCCGTGCGACGACCTGGCCGCCACGCTTTTCACCAGCAGGTTGTGAAGCTTCCGGCCTAGGTCCGCACGCTGCCGGGCACCGAAGATCTCGTAAGCGCCGCCCCGCGCGGCGGGCGCAAAGCGCTTCGAGAGGTACGGCCTGCTGTACCTCCTGGTACAAAGATCAGGTGGGCACCCGTGAACGCATCCTCGATGCCACCGCAGACCTGCTGTGGGAGCGCGGTTACACCGCGACCAGCCCGCAGGCCATCCAGCTGGCCGCTGGGGTGGGGCAGGGCAGCATGTATCACCACTTCCCCAGCAAAGCGGCCCTTGCCGCAGCGTCGCTGCGAGACAGCGGGGAGCAGTTGCGGCGGTCAACGGCGGAGCTTCTCCGCACCGCTCCCACACCTGCAGATGCGGTGCTGGCCTACCTGAGGACGCCGCGGGAGGCTCTGCGAGGTTGCCGGCTGGGGCGCATGACCCAGGACGTCGACGTCCTGGCCGATGAGGACCTGCGATCACCGATCGCCGAGACCCTGACCTACTACCAGGGTCTGTTGGCGGCCCTGTTAGAGGAAGGGCAGCGGGTCGGACAGCTTCGGTCGGACTTCTCCGCTACCAGCGTCGCGGCCACGCTGGTGGCCATCATCCAGGGTGCGCACGTTCTCGCCCGTGCCGAGCAGGCGCCGCAAGCCTTCGAGCGAGTCGTCGCCGGCGCCGTCCACCTCGTCGAGGGGTTACGTACGAGGTGACGCCGACCAGACCGAGCCTAGGCGCCGGCTTCGGCCGCCTGCTGGGTGCCAACCTGGCCTCTAGCCTGGCCGATGGCATCGCCCGAACAGCGGCGCCCCTGCTGGCCGTGCGCCTGACGTCCGATCCGCTCCTGGTGGCCGGAGTCGCTGCAGTGGTGATGCTGCCCTGGCTTCTGGCTGCGCTTCCAGCAGGCCTGATCGTCGACCGGTGCGACACCCGCCGCGTGCTCCTCATGGCCAGCGCCACCCGGTCGCTCCTGGCAGCCCTGCTGGTGGTCCTGACCGGGACGTCATTTCTGACCATCTGGTGGCTCTACGGCATCTTGTTCGTCTACGGGCTCGGGGAGACACTTGCTGACGGCGCCATCCGGGCCGCCGTCCCGAGTCTTGTGGGACCGGCGGAGCTGACCCGTGCCAACAGCCGCATCGAGGCTGGCGAGCAGGTTCTGCAGGGCTTTGCGGCAGCACCCCTGACCTCCGCGCTGTTCGCGGTGAGCGCCCTCATCCCGCTGGGCCTCGGCGGTGCCGCGTTCGCCCTCGCTGCCGGTCTGGCCCTTGCGTTGCCGCCCGCTGCGGCCGGATCAAGTCACAGTCCCCAGGCGCAGCGCCTGCCGGATCAACTGCGGGCCGGGCTGTCGTTCCTACGGACCGACCGACGGCTGCTGATGCTGTGGCTCTTCAGCACCTTCTGGGCGCTCTGCCTGACCATGGGCACCAGCCTGGTGCCGCTGTTGGCCCTCCAGTCGTTGGGACTGCCCGAGGCGCTCTTTGGGGTGCTGATGTTGAGTGAGGCCATCGGCGGCGTGCTGGCAGCAGGTCTCGTCGAGCGCGCCAGACGGCGTTGGGGTGGGGGCACGACGATGGCGGTGGCCAACGTCGTGGCGTCATCAGCGCTGGTGATGATTTGGGTGGTGCCCCAGTTGTGGATGCTGGCTGCAGCCCTGTTCGTCCACGCCGCGATGATGGTGTCCTGGAACGTGCTGATCATGTCGTTCCGGCAGGCCGTCATCCCAACTGCACTCTTCGGCCGCGTCCACGGAACCTGGCGCACCTTGCACTGGGGTGCCATGCCTCTGGGTGCGATCCTGGCCGGGCCGTTGGGCCGGGTCGACGTGACCCTGCCCTTCGCTGTCGGCGGCGGCGCGGCGGCACTGGTCGGCCTCGCCCTTTACCCCCGCATCGCACGACTGCCCGACCCGGAAGACATCCAGGACCTGGCTACGTCCACGAGTGATCGAACTTCCACCTCGACCGATCGTATGAACGCTGGTTGCACCCGTAGCGGTGGCCGGCCGACGACGTGACCGTCGAGTTCACCAGAACTGGTCCGTGGGCCGATCACGCCTCGGCAGGAGCTGGGGCGTCACCTTGGACGAAAGTCCGTCCGCCGCCGGACGCGTGCACGCTGTAACAGCTGAAGTCGGCTATGAACCGCGCAGCAAGCGGGTCAGGCGCGGGCGCGACCAGCTGCCTCGACCAACGTGGCGTGAACGCCCGGACTACACCGGGCAAGCCGTCACTCACCGCACTTGCCGGGCACACGGCGACTCCAAGCCAGCGGCCGCCGGCTGCGGGGCCGCAGCCGTCACCGACGTCCCCATCACAGGCTCTGGACATACCTCGGCCACGGCGAGAGACCGGTCGAGCCATCTGCTGAGCCCGTTTTCTGGTGCGAAGTGAATCAGCCGTGCGCCGTCGAGGTCCTGCAGGCGCACCATGGGCTGCCGGCCAGAGGGTGATCGATCGGTGTCACCAGCACGAACTCCTCGTCCCCCACGGCGGGGGACGTGAAGCGGTCAGGCGCCGGGGCCAGTCGCAGCCGGAGGTCGGCCTCGTCGGAGTCCAGAAGGCTGTGAAGCTGCTCAAGCGACGTGGACTCGATCAGGGTGATCAACACGTCTGGGTGTCGGGGATGCCACTCCACCACCACCGGAGCGAGCACCGCGATGAGGCTCTGCGCGCAGGCCAGCCGTAAAGGAACCTCCCGTCCCCTCCTCAACGGCGCAAGCTGCCCGCACTGCCGATCCGGCTGCCTCGACCGCTCGGCGGGCACATACGACAGCCGCTCGACCAGCCGGGGTAAGAGTTACTCCTCGGGCCTCGCAACGGAGCATGCTTGTCCGAGGCTCGCGTTCAAGCGCCGCGAACTTGATGAGAGACCACCGGTTGCGACAAGTGCAGCAGCAATGCAGCCGGGTTAATCGATCCGGAATCCGCGACCGCGACCGCGACCCTCAAGCGCACGAAGTGAGGCCATTCGTGATGGTATGGCTGACCAGAAGAGTCACAACTTCTCGAAGGCGGCACGGTCGGGGCCCGCCTGCCCCAGTCCACGACGCTTACTCCTCTCAGCGAATGACGAGAGGCCTTCAGAGAAGAGGGTCTCTTGCAGTGGACTTTGTTACAGACTGACGAAGTTCATCGGCCAGGTGTTTTCTTCGGCCCGACCGTCACTCTCTTGCCCGGCCCGTGCGCCCGAGGACTCTTCGGGCGCGTTCAGTCAACGCGGCTTCTGCATGTCTCGGTATCGCTTAGCTGCCGCCAAGTGATTTCGCAGCTCTGGCAGCGTGTCATATACATCCCATCCAGGAGTGTCTCGCTGCAAACGCCATCCTTCGGCGAGGTTTCCGCCGTCTAGTGGATCAAAGCCCCACGAGTCTATGAGGCCGGCGATGCGTGCGCGAGCGTCCGGAGCGTCACTGAAGACGGCCAATGATCGCCGTCTGAGCGCGCCCTTTGGCTTACTATCGCTGTTTAGTTGGGGAGCGTGGATCTGATTGAGAGCTTTGACCACCGTTGCTCCGGGAAGCCTTTCCTGAAGCCATTCACTCGACGTGGTCAACTCTTCGTCAAGCTCAGTAATGTGGCCGTCTCGGTCCGCTAAATAGTTATTTGCATCAATGACGATCTTGCCGTTGAGCTCGGCGACAGGCAGAGTGGATACCGCTGTCAGTGGCGTGGCTAGGACGATGACGTCGCTGACGCGAGCGGTCTCCGCGGGGGATGCTGCTCGTGCGCGGGGCCCAAGACGCGTGACGAGACTACGAAGGCTCGCTGGCCCACGAGAATTGCTGAGCACGACGTCGTGGCCGTGCCGGATGGCGAGCTCCGCGACGTTAGTGCCGATGTGCCCTGCCCCGATGAGCCCAATGATTTCCATACAGTTCAGCAACTCACATGGATGACTGCCTATTCCCAAGCTGAGCCGCCTCTTGCGCGACTGCCGGTGCTAGTAGCCGCAGCGCTTCCGCTTGATCACGTTAGGGCAGATTTCTTGATCAACGGACGACGCGGACCAGGAGTTCTTACGAGTGAGAAACTCGACGACGGCAATGAACGCCGTAGGAAAGGCAGCCGGGGCACCCAGCTCTTGACCGCCCGTCGCCCGTCAGGGCTTCGCCAACTCAGGAACCTGAACAGTCCCGACTTACCGACACTATCCCGTCGAGGACTGGGAGCCGGTAGGAATGATCAAGGCCGTGCACGCCTGCACCCACGCCACCGCGGACTTCCCCGGCTGACCGGCAGCACCGCTCACCGACTCGCCGTTTCCCATGCCGCAGCACAGCGCCTTCCTGGCTACACCAAAGCGCCCTGGTGGTGGCGGCCGGCACAGCTGGCCACCCCAGTCGCGCAAGAACCGCGCCCACGCCTGCTCACGGGTTGACCACGCAAACCGCGAAGAAACCTCACACCGTTTTCATGCTCTCGCCTCTGTCTCCGAGATCGTGCTGAAGCCGCGGTCCCCTGGATCGGCGTGTGTTCGACGAGCCGGCGCCCCGAGGCTGGATAGGAGGCGCAGTGAGGCCGCCGTGCGACTACCGCTTTCGGCCTTGTAGACCAAAAGCTGTTGGCCTTCCGAACCTCTGATGTCGAAGGCCTGATAGGTCAGGTCAAGTGTTCCGACATCGGGGTGCTCGAAGCACTTGACCTCATACGTCCGTCCGCGAACATTGAATTGCTCCCATAGGAGTTGGAACGGCTCGCTGGCCGCCGACAGTCGCGCGATTAGCGTCGAGAGATTGGGGCTGTGAGGGTGACGGCCCTGGGCCAGTCGGAGGTTGGCAACCGCTGCTTGAGCCGCTCGATGCCAGTCTTTATAAAAAGTACGGCCAGCAGCATCGATGAACGTCATAACAGCGATGTTTCGAGTCTCTGCAAAACCAGAGTGCATGGCCGCAGCCAGCTGGTTTTGAGCGAGGACGTCAAGCGTTTCACTCAAGACCACCGCTGGAGTCGTGGTCCACTCCTCGACGAGTTCGAGCACGTCGGACCGTACTGTTGTTTGCTGGAAACCCAAACGACTGGGCGCTGCCCCGGCAAGCCGGTGCAAGTGGTCGCGCGCATCTGGCTCCAGGGTCAGTGCACGGCACAAAGCATCGAGCACTTGCAGTGAGGGGTGCCGCTCCCGGCCCTGCTCGAGCCGCGTGTAGTAGTTGGCGCTCATGCCGCTGAGCACAGCGACTTCTTCCCGACGAAGGCCGGGCACCCGGCGCAGTCCAGTATCCGGCAGCCCGACATCGCCCACATCAACGCGGGCGCGGGCCGCGCGAAGGAACTGTCCAAGCGTCGGCTCGACCCTACTGCCGTCACTCATGCCATCACGGTAGCTGCATGTGGTCGCCGTTGCCTGGGTGCAGTACTCCCACCCACGACTGGGTCTGGCAGAAGCTGCACTCGGCCGCAGAGAGTAGTTCCGGTCAAAGTCGGAGTCACAGCCGACAACCATTCAACGGCAGCGAGGAACCATGACTGAAAGTTTCACCACCTTGGACCTCACGGAGGACCAGGGAGTCGCGAGGGTGACGTTCAACAATCCTCCGATCAACCTGTTCGACCCTCTCATGATCAGCGACTTCCGTCGGGTGCTCGACCGGCTCTCCATCAGCCCGGACATCCGGGTAGTCATCTTCACGAGCGCCAACCCGGACTTCTTCATCGGTCACGCCGACCTGAATCTGTTCCTCGATCCGCACGAACACGTTCCACCGAAGCCCACAAAGCTCGGCTCCCTGCAGACGCTCTTCGAAGATCTGCGCACCCTCCCTCAGGCCACCATCTCAATCGTGGAAGGGCGTGCCTCCGGAGCCGGAACCGAACTACTCACCTCCTGTGACATGGCCTTCGCGGCTCAGGGGCGAGCCGTGTTGAGCCAGTTCGAGGTAGCAGTCGGGGTCCTGCCTGGGGCCACTGGATCTCAGCGTCTGCCTCGCTTGCTCGGACGATCTCGAGCCTTGGAGATGATTCTTGGGTGCGATGAATTCGACGCTGATCTGGCTGAGAAGTACGGGCTAGTCAACCGTGCTCTTCCGGCCAACGAGATCCGCGGTTTTGTCGACCGCCTGGCCCGCCGCATTGCATCATTTCCAGGACCGGCGATCGCACTGAACAAGGTTGCGGTCGACGCGTCGGAATTGCCCATCCAGCAGGGCTTGTTGGAGGAGACCCACGTGCTCCACCAGACCCTCGTCAGCGGCGAGGCTCAACGCCGGATGCGCCTTCTGCTGGAACTGGGTGCCCAAGACGCAACCTTCGAGCGTGACCACTTCACTAGCGCTCTTGAGCAGCTGGGCGTCTGACCGCCCCGATGAACACGACCGGATCCATGACACCTCGCGATGTGCTCACCAAGCTGATCACCGACATCAGCAACGACAAATGGGATCACCTGCACGAGCTCTACGCCGAGAACACCGTCGTCGAGCACCCGCTCGCGCGTGATGCCACCAGGCGACTGGAAGGGCGTGAGGCACTGCGCCGCCACTTCACCGCCTACGCCCAACTCGGCCGCCGACTGCGTGCCCGCGATGTGGTGTGGCATGACACGACAGAACGCGATGTGGTGATCGCCGAGTTCGTCTACGAAGGCACGGACCTCGGTTCCAACGACCACTACGAGATGGCCGCCTGCTTCATTTGGCGCGTCCGCGACGGGCTGATCACCCACTGCCACGACTACCTCGACCAGCCACGGCCCGTCAACGGCCAGTGAACCGACCCTCAGAAACGCCATCCGACATCCCACCGAAGGAACAGCTCATGTCCGCCAACACCATCGACCCCGATGAGACCACTGCGGCCCGACGCCAACGCGGCGAGGAGATCGTCCAAATCCTCAGTGCCGGTGCACCGCGCCCCGCTTCCCTGGACGCCCTCGAACGGGACTTTCCCTTCCTGTCCAACGCCGTCAATGCCTACGCCGTCGGCGAGCTTTTTGCTCGTGATGTGCTAGACGTCCGCACGCGACAGCTGGCCCTGGTCGCTGCCTTCGCCGTTCTCGGCCTCGGGGACTTCATCAAGATCCATGGCGGGTACGCCCTCAACGCCGGCGCAACAGAGGAGGAGCTGAAGGAGATCGTCTACCTGACCACGATTCCGGGTGGATTCCCCCGCGCCATCCAGGCGTCGCAGGCAGTGGCAGAGCTGATCGCTTCTCGTCGAACAAGCTGACGACGGCGAGCCCCCGGTCGCACCAGCGCAGCCGGGGGCTCGTCCCTGTCTGGTGAGTGACGCAACGCCCCTGCCTGCGGTGAGCCAAGCCTTGAGCTTCTTCGGCCTCGGGGCTGCCTTTCAT
>Ga0210040_10007025_pt1 | contig 13803 bp, 5 predicted proteins | sample CryGeyCG12114_NA_FD_185462 | JGI IMG/M metagenome (GOLD analysis project Ga0210040, IMG submission 185462) | Groundwater microbial communities from aquifer - Crystal Geyser CG19_WC_8/21/14_NA (SPAdes) (version 2) | ecosystem: Environmental > Aquatic > Deep subsurface > Groundwater | place: USA... | reverse complement strand
TTCCAGAGAGTGAACAATCTCTTCCAAGCAAATAATAAAACTTGCATTCTGTGTTGTTGTGTGCATTGACTTGACCAACCACCATAATAATAATCATCATCATCATGCATATGCATAAAAGAAGACCCACACATACAGACACGCTTAATCATAAATAAGATGGAATTCATTTTTTCTCTTTGCATAAAAGTTTTTCTTGCATGTGGGAGACCACCAAACAAGTAACCAGTTTACTACTCCTATATTAGACTCACGTCAAAACGGTTGCACATTTTTCACCATAGTAGATAGCTAGGAACTGCATGTTTACCAAATCTGTACGAATCTTGCAAATGATTGTATAAAAGGTAACTGACCCTTTTCAATATTCATTCAACTACATACAGTTTAGTAAGATTACAATTTTATAATATCTGCGGGGAAAAAGTGATCAATGGGAGAGGGAAAGAATGGACAAAAATATTCTACTCTTTGTACGCAGGCAACCCTTTCAATGCTATCATTGTAACTAACTAACTGCGTTAACATTATTTTGATTTTTCTGGTCCAATTCATTCATCAGCATGTGTGTGTGCTTCCTGCCTTAGTGTGTGGCTTATTTGAATAGCTAGTTTATACGGAGCAAGTTATAGTTAAGCTCATTTTGGGATCGGTGACTTGACTTGGACAGCTAACAATGATTCTTCTAACTAACACACACAAGGCTTTAAAGGGGGAGAAATGACAGATAAATGTTTCCATATCATTCCACTGGCTGACCGAGTGGGCAAAAGCCAATTAGCGAAGTCAGTATGTGACATTGTGTACAGTTGTCCTTTGCTTTTCCTAGTCAGCTAGTTAGTATAATATTACTACTGTTATAATCTATAGTTGTATGTTGTGGTAGGATGTTTTGTCACTAAAACCGTAAATTGCGGTTTATTTTCACCTCCATATGGGATGCTTAATTTGATCTTTGGTTGGGTCAATTTCATTGAAACTTTTTGGCACGGTGGCTCGTCAATGTGAAAAATCTGCGAAAACAGAATAATTGTCATAAAAACCTGGAGTTTTTTGCATTGGTTTCAGATCAAAGCCTGGAAATGTTTTTTAATGTAAAAACCTTTTATTATCTTTATACCGCTAGAGTGCAATAGATCCGGCGACATCACACGCATGCATTCTTCTTTCCATATGCATCTGAATGGAAAGTAGCAGAAGAGGAACAAAAGAATCCCAATCAGATTAAATGATTTCCTTGTCACTCAATCTCGCTCCCTCTTTTCCACACAAACAGCTTTCCTCATACACACAAGTGTAGGAGCAGCAGTCAAAAAAGAGTTGACTTGACTTGACTTCCACACATTATACGCTCTTAATCTCCATTTGCATTCTTGAAGCGGCAGTGTCAGCTCAATTATTTGTATTAGTGCTAAAAGGGTTGACATTGAGGGCCTTAAGCGCATCAGATTTGGATATGCTTATTCGTGCGTCCCGAGTTTGACTTTTTGCTTCCGTTATGCACTTTTGTATGCTATGCACTACTGACTGACTCATTCCCAACAAAATGTAAAGGGGTACCGTTTTCCCATTGTGGGAAACATGTTTATTTGCTTCATTAGAGTTAGGCATTCAGAAATTACTACAACGCCGCATACAGTTTCTGCAAATAATTTGATTATGCCCATGTACCCCGTAGAAATGTGCGAGGGCAGAGTCATGCGGAGAAGATAAGGAGGTCTTCTACTTTGAGTGAGTGAGGTGCATGGGAGATGAAAATTGATTTGAGGCTTGGACGAATTAAAATTTGGTTTATTCCAATGTGATCTATTTTTTATTAATTTATGATTACGTAAAGTGCCCTTGTTAGTTAACCGACCTGAATGACTACGAATACGCTGGCCAGCACAACTGTTATTTGGTGGATACTCAACATAATATTAAAATTGGTCCTCTCACCACTATCATCATCATTCCTTGAGCAAACACAGTATACCCTCTCACAAGTAGGAAAAACAAAAGCCCTAATTTTCCTTTCAACAGTGGAGTACCCCAATTTTCTTGGAGGTGGTCTTGTATGTACTAAAGGTAGCCTTGATTACTATTACACCAGACGGAGCAAAAGGGCAACTGCCAATTCTCTGATCAATCTTGGACACTCCCACTCTACCCCTGTGAGTTAGCAAGATCATTGCTACAAGGGAAAACACGTAAAAAAATGAACCAGTTTACTAACTTGAAGTATTCATTCCTAACCAGCATTGTTATAACTCCAGGTAGTTAATGCGGCCTTGAGAAAATATATAGTTTCCCAGTTACTTACTTATTAGAACAATTTAACTTACCTTAGGTCCAGTTATAGTTGCCTGACTTGTATATTGTGCAAGTTTTAAAATCGGCGATGCATTTCTAAACAGTTTGATTTACTTTTTACGGCCTATGAGTTTCGTTTTAATCCTGCATCATGTGAAACTAACGTTAAAGTGTATAGTATATGCCTACGTCTGTCACTCAAAAAGCCGTCAGCTTGTTAGCTTTTGAAAATCATCTTCTTCTTGTCATTATGAAATTATATGTTGTCTTCCCTTAGAAAGGAAATGAGTTTAGTGGAGAAATGTAATTTATTTTTATTATTATTGGTATAAATACACACATGAGAAGAATTGTGGTCTTGTTCACAAAAGATCTTTGCTTTTTCTCATGTCAGCTGGAAGGATGAGATCCAGATTGGAAAGAAAGTGGAAATGAAAACACGCGCCTTCAATGGCCATAGGATCTGCTCAAGAATTCCGTAATGATAATAATTCGTTTGTAACTAACTGAAGTAACCAAAGCCTTTAGGATGTGTGTACACAAAGTATGGATAACCAATTGCATTCATTATTATGATGATGATGAGTTTTTTATAATACACAACTAACTATCTATATGTAAATGGAGTTGAGTCTGTCTTGTGGCCTTTGTCTCGCGTTACATTATGATGTGTTGCGTTTGACAGATGGATGCAGGAGCTGAACTATTGTGAGCAATGTATAGTTAGTAAATAACTAACGAAAACTGAAAGTTAGGAAGGGATCACCCTGGATTTCCATGATCCGCTGGAATAATAATACAATTTTAAAAAGGGATAGTAAACAACCGCTATACAAAGTTTAGTAGTCCACAAAATTCTGCATTCAAAGTATCAAATGAGAAGAACTTTTTAGTATATATTATTCAATGATTTGAAAAGAGCTTTTTTTCACTTGCCCCCTAAGTTGATACACAAATAGTTAGACAGGATACATTGAAATCCCCATATATTTGTAGTTAATAACTCGTATTGACTCTAATAGATTCTATTCTTGCACCTTTTGTGCTGCGTCACATCCCAGCCTATTTTAAATGCTAGCTTGCCAACTCAATACAGGTTGGTATAGGTATAATAGGAACGAAATATACTCAACAAACAGTGTTTTTTATTCAACAATGATGTATTATTTAAGTAGACACTAGTGAATCAAGAATCGCTGGTGGGTACGTCAATCTGTGGCAGTGAAAGTAGTTTGAATTCCAACTATGGAAGATTTGTGACCATCTTATTTTCCTTATGCGATCGAATTTATTGTGGATGTTATAGGTTACCTGTATAATACTGCCCTTATAGGTTACATTAGGCTATTAATAATTCAATCAATCTGTATACAGCACAAAAGTATTTTGGTTTAGGTTTTGCTTACCGTGTATACGAACGAATCTTGATAGAATTTGATACTAACTAACTGAATGTAACAATAGGATTAAGTAGTTAGTTAGTTAAAGTAACGTACTACTACCCTTTGACCACAGATACAACAGAGGGTGGGTAGTTTACAAACCAGTGGGTTAAAACTCTCTGTGGTTTCGTAGATACAAAGGTGTACATCAAAACTGTACTTCTGAAAAAAAAAAACAGATGGTTAGTCCGACATCTATTCATTGTCCAACATTGTACAAAAGGATTGACAAGTGAACCCAAACCAACTCACTGTTGCTGGAAGCAATGGGAAAAATTGGGCTGCCAACCCTTTTGGATTGTGAATGGAATTCCAGACTTGAGCCCTTCATGTTTAGTTTGTTAGTTAGTTAGTTTGGTTAATGCATCATTGTATTGTTGGGGAATCACTTATTTAGGATTGAATTCACATTCTTCAGATGATAGCGCTCCAAGCAAATATTTTTTCTTGTTTCAAACGGATCTGTTTCCAGCCTTTCTTCAAGGTCTAAAGTGTCTCATTACACGATTTATGAAAGCTTTATCATATTTCGTATACAGTCAAACCGACTTACAGAAACTAAATGAAAACAAAATTCGCGAGACCGGATTCATCGCTTCAACAAGAATATTAAAATATGAGTGATAAATTTCAGACGAGGGTCATAATAAAGTTGACATAAATTATAACAAGTGTATTAAGTATCATATTTTGACGACTGAGATTAAAAACAGCATAAAAGAAATCTAACACAGGTTCAAATTTTTATTGGTTGTTTAGTTTATTTTCCTTGCTCTTCGACTGTCAGCGAAACAACGTACGTGCATTAATCACGTCTTGTAGTCTCAAGTGTATAGTTTTGACTTGTAAACAATACTTTTGTTATTTAACTGTTTTGTTGCTCGTTTGTTACTTTTCTAACTAACTAATTAAATTGCAAACAAGTATTATTTTGCAAAAACCGGACTTGCCGAGCACCAGAATTCTGAATTCAACTGTTCGCGCTCGCGCATTATTGCACCGACATTTTTTCTAAAATGAATCGCGCGCCAAATAAATTCATTCAAATCAAGCCCAGTTTCAGTTCATTGGGAGAAGCAAAAAAAGCTTTTCAATTTATGAACAGATTTTTATCGTTAATTTTTTTAATGCTTGCTTAGCGGTATATCTAGAATTACGGTTTGTTTGTTAATGACAAAATCCGAATGTGATATTTTGTGAGACAGGATCATTTGAAACGTTCTCATCACTATCTATGCATGTTGTAAAATCTAAAACTAACTAAATGCAAGCCTCATCATTACAACAACACACATATGCGAAACGAACTAAACTAAAGTCACCTTTTTACGAACAAGTACTCTGTTTTTCTCACATGTATGACTATAACTAACACAACATGAGTCTATTCCATTACTCATACAGTATGGAATCCCTTTTGACTCATTACTAATCAGACGGTCGCTTTTGAATTCAAGTCAAGTCAAAGAGACTTTCATAATAAGATTGATGCGGATGATAAATGAGTTTTGAATAAGTGCTTACCACGGGAATGGTAATGATTGCATACAGAGACAAACCATAATGACATAGAATATGAAAAGAGGGTCGGTTGTACACATAATCATATTATAGAGAGATTTTTTGAGATGTAACATTCCACATGCATGTGCTACACTTAAAAAGACTCTTTGAAAATCAATGTTTAGAGCAAGATTTAACAATAGCTCCAGTGTTTTTTTCATTTCTAAAAGCTGTATGTATCGTTTGTAAATAGTTTTTAGATCAAGTTGAGTTAGTAATTAGTAGTTAGTGAGTTAGTTTGCCTGAAACGTAGTAGTTGGCACTTCAGCCTTGGAAAATTATTCAAGTGTAATCTAATGGATGCCTAGTGATAATCAAGTTAGTAAATTCCCTTCAGAAACACCTTTGAGAACAACTATTGATTCTAATCTGTTGGAAAAAGGAAGTTTCATGTTGTACCATGTTGCTTACTGTTGGCTGCATTTGAATTCTTCTGTCTAATCGTATGCACAAGCAAAGATACAAAGATACCGATCTTTCATGTGTCACGTTCCATACACATTAAAAGGTGAATGAATGAATCAATGTATTGAACAATGGGATTCGAAATGCTTTCATTTGTGCCCATGTTTGAGGCACCTTGGAATAAGTAGACCTTGAATTACAAATTTAATGCCAATCATGAAACAACAAATGCAATTGAAAATGTTGAAACTATTTCTAATTCACTATTTCAAAAATAAAAAAACGCTCAAAATTGAATTCAAATGCTTGGAAATTTGGATATCGCAATTTTAAATTGCATAGCTTGTATGGATAAATTACTTTTCATGGGATGAATTTATTTCATTTTTTCCAACCTTGCATTGCATAGGAATGCTATTGGTAGTGACCAACAAGTGGTGACAACATTTTTGACTTCGTAACAGCATAGAATTTTGATGTCATGATACATGGGTAAGTAACTTATAAATGCTCCCATGAATGACAAATCAATGCATTTGATCTGCAGGAATTTTTTACCAAAAAGTGCAACTCATCTTGATAAGCTTAATTTTCTTCAAAAGTGTTACTAATCCGATTTATTTGTCCTAACTGTACATACTAGCCATGTGATGTACAATACTTGTGTATTGAACATGAATAGTTTTACATCATCATTAGCATATACGCACTATGCCCATGGTCGCTGTACACTACACTAGTGAGTGAGCAGTGAGTGATGAGATTTCAAAGATTATCATTACAGCATTGTTGCGCTTTGGAAATTCTTTATCTACGGCTTTGTCGTGCTTCCTAAATAGACACGATGTGTCAGTAGTTGTAGTTTAAAAAACTCGGCTCGGCTAGCTTAATTAACAAGGAATTTGTCCAAATAGGAAACATACATACTTGCAGTTTAAAAAAATGGGGAATTTGAGCTAAAAAGTTGGATGTGCCAACATGCTTTTAATTATGGATCGTCCAAAAAGGAAAGGAAGTTGGCAGACGTTTTTCCCTTAATAAGTAAATTATTGGAATGCAGTCAAGTTATAAACAGTGGTTGACAGACTGACTTTGAGTATTGAATTTAGACGTCAACTTAATTGCAGCTAAATGAAAACATTGTGTGAGTGAAGCATTGCCGTATAAGTAGCAGTAGTATTATAAATCAAGCTAAAGTGGATTTGAGAAAGAAAATTGTAAAATTCTTGATGGGAGAAATTTATTTGTTTCAAATTGTTAAAATTTTGTTAATTGAGTTTCATGTTTTTGTTTATAACAATTAAACCGATTGGTTGCAAATACAATATAAAATATGTGTTTTGGAAATACTAAACGATTTTACGGCATGTTTGTTTGTCTCCTTATTTTGTACTATACGTACTAGCGGTGTTCTTTTCATTTTGAGGGGAAATAAATGTGTCTCTCGTAAACATGTCCAAATCGTCTCATTAGGAAGAAACCAATATTGCTTCAAAATCATTTTACAAACTTTGCTCAACCTCATGAATTTCCTATATTCTATGCACTTATTTCAAGTTGTTTTATTTAGTATATTGGGCACAAAATACAAAATACACAGTTAACACAATTAAATATTGAAAATAATTGTGAAAATTTGAACTCTGGCACACTTTTTAAACCTTCGTGTTCCACTGCACTCAACTAAATAAAGCAAATGACTCGAAAGAGTAAGTTTGATCATTTTCCCTACTTTTAATTTACTAACACAAAGCCAGAATATTGATAACGTAACTTTATCAATAAACAATCTTAAAACTCGTATAAAAGATCTTCATCTGCTCAATAAAAGATATCCCTATTTGAAGTAACACATCTCTAGCTACTAGCCAAACCAACATACTTCATTCATTAATCAAGCTGCGTGCACGCACATTATGTTTATTGGGAGTAAAGATTTCCTTTTTTTGGCTCGTTATTTTTAGGATCATCACGGGTTGCATGTATTCCTATCATATCTTCCCTTTTACACGTATCGTGATCGTGACCAAGTTGGTTTTCTCACATATGGATGACGAATTTACGACTTTGCATGATCACTTGGCCAGCCTTTGAGGGAATAAGGAGGAAACCAAAAATATATAGTTTACTGGCCGGGAATTAATTTATGACCCGGATGGGTTACATATTACAATTCAATGTTCAACAAACATGAGAAACAAAAAGATACGACAAGTAGTTTCAAATCCGCTTTTATCCAAAATTCTACTGAATAATCATCTACCCATCTAATTTTTTAACTAAAGCTATACAAAACAAAAATTATTTAGCTAGTTATTGCCTATCGTTAAGTAAACGGTCTGAAATTGAGACGCGTGTTGTGGCCTTCCATTCATTGTACAACTTGGTTAGTTGAAGCACACACGCAACAATGATTTACTTTTGACCATTTCTTAAACAGTTTCGGAAAATGAAAAAGAGCAAACAATCTAGTACATTAAATGGATAGAATTACGACGGCTGGGTGATGGTTGTGGTTACCCAACAGTGGAGAGATTAGAACGTCTTATAAAGAGCAGCAGACCATGCAAGGAAAGGAGACGCGGCGTATTTATGAATTGACAGCTTATGGGAATATTAGTGAAAATGGCGTTAATAGTTTGAGTAGGGTGTCTACAGGGTCTAGACAAATGCTTAAATAGGAAACAATGTATGGTGCAAGACCACAAGGGAATTTCTTGGAACAATTCACAAAGTAGCCATTGTTCACCAATAAGGTATAACAAACGTTTAATAGTTAGGCCCATTGAATAATCCAACCCAGTTCAAGTTCAATGTTAATGTTGCGCATCAGAAATTGTTACATAAAAAAGAGACTTTGTCCAGGGAATTTCATAAGCGGAAAGGTGTTTATTCAAACTACTACAGTTGAAAGTTGAAATTTGATACTTTCTGTAAACTCAACCCAATGGACAAGCAGGCTAAAATTGGATAAAATGAAAATGCAATGCATGAATATGAACTTCAGAAGACCGGTTACCATAGTGGATATTTTTGTTACAGATAACACCGAAAGAAAAGATTGGCATTTTGATAGCTTGTCAGAAATGAAATTGTTCACCCTTCTGAATATTATAATCTTGTGCTTTTGTTTGAACCCCTTGAAAGCTAAATTGTTGAAATGAGTAAAAGGAGCAGTGAATCAATGGACCCAAAAAGGAAGGATTCATCTGATACTTCTTCGAAAACGACACTTTCATTCACTGAGCAACTGGAAGTTTTTACCAAAGCTTATGAGGATGCATATGATTTACCAATTGAAGAAATAACAGCTCAATTTGAAGACGATGAAAAAGAGATGGAAATTTTGAAAAGGCAAACACCGTATCAGGCAATTGGGAAACTCTTACGAGCAATGCAAGCGTGTACAAAAGTTCCCGATCGCCGTAAAACAAAATTAATGAAAACTTTCATTCCGTGGAGTAATTTGTGATTTTAATTAAAAAAATTTGATTATAACATTAGGTAAATCAGCTCTCACTTTTTCTAAAGTTACTCCGTCAGCTTCAAAACAAATGTTGGGAGATGCTGAAATGGAGTTAAATATTCAAAACAGCTCAACTAAAAAATCTCGGATTCCAGTTCCAATCAAGATCAAACCAAGCGAATATTCTGCTGATCGTCAAGCATCCAGTTTAACAGACACAATTGTCAGGGAAAAATACTTTTTTGGGACACCTTTCGTATCAACAGAACCGATCAGCTTATTTGAAAGCAGATGCAAGAAACCTCTTAATCATAAATTCTATGCTTAATTTTTTTGAAGTGCCATCTTTAGCATTAATTTCTGAACAATAGCAATAAACATTCAAATATATTCATACTATATAAACATTAACGAGTGATCATGTTTGATAGCAAATTCCTGGGAAAGGAAAGGAAAAAGAAATTCTGTATTTTTATTGCATTCAATTCTTTCGCATGCTAAAATTCTTTGGATTTCAATTAAATCTTTTGAATTAAATAATCAAATGTATTAACAATTGCCTAAAATTCTAGTCCACAAGTAACCAGCAAAAAAAATAACTTGGTTTGGGGTTGGGATTGGGATGCAACAGCAACTCAACCAACGAATATAGCCAACGTTTACAAAAAGAGACATGAAACGGCCCCTATTGAGCGTCAGGGGCACTTGTAAATTAAATCCATACAATCTATGCTAGACGCAGGGAAAATTTGAATTTAAGCTAAATTAGTAATTTCCGGGATGAAAATAAAAGAATTTTTCAAATATTAAAGTAATTTAATTTTCGAGACTAAAGACCATCAAGTTAAAAATGGGGCCTAAGAAAAGAGTATCAAGTGAGCCTGAGCCACCAGTAAAACGGCTGCGTCGGGGCTCCGATAAAGTTGACGAAGAATACACAATCAATGGGAAGCTTTTGTTTTGGACCAATGTTAATATTCTACACAAAAAGACTGAATATGAAATAATGTGGCCTGCTTTCAAGACGTCACAACCCCCTGAAGAGTTTGTAAAAAAGTTGAAAAAGAATAAAGATGGAATTCTTTTGAAATTTTTTAATATCAAGCAGTACGAGTTGGTGAACCCGAAAGAGTCTGAAACTGTTGTAAACTACGAAGACTGCAAAAAGAAAAGTGGCAAGTTTGACAAATTAGTTCAAGATGGACTAGATTCCCTATGCAGCAACGAAATTGATTTGACCCGATTTATCAGAGATGTATGCTTTGCGGAGAAAATCTTCAGCGGATTGACTGAAACCCAAGTAAAAGAATTGGAAAAAAAGTTGAGAAGCAAAGTAAAAAAGCCCAAAGAGGAAAAGAAAATAACTTCTGTTAAAAAGCCAAGCTACGCAGACATTTTCAAAAAACCTGAATCAACTGTGGTAACTCCGCCCCGTGAAGTATCATCTCCTCCGAAACCTACAAAATTAGCCTCACCAAAAAAAGCCACTCCAGCTAAAAACAAAAACGCTACTAAACTAAACAAATCCATTTCCAATGAAAAATTCAGTTGCCCTGTGTGTAATTTTGGAAGTGACCGTGTCAACGCTCTTACTATGCACATGAAAACCCACACAGCTGAAGAAGTAGCCCAATCCAAAATCTCCGAAAAAGTAGCCGGTAGTGGCACCCCTTCACCCAAAAAACAAAGGGTGACTAAGCGGTCAAAGCAAGAACAAAAAGTAGAGGAAGAAAAACGTAAAGAGGAAATTGAAAAACAAAGAATCAGTATATTAGATGATTGGACAGATGACAAAGCTGCTGAAGATAAGAAAAAAATGGATGTAACATCCATCTTTGACCGCCTTATGGAAAGCAAAAAGATAAGCGAAAGTCCCCAGTCTACTCAAGAAAACGAAGAAGATACCAAAGAAAATGGAGAGAGCGACCAAGAGGATTTGGACAGGAGTGATGATGATGCTGCTGATTATGGCAGCGATTGTGAAAGTCCAGACTACACGATGCGAGCTTCTAATATATCTGATGAAGACCGAGGCTCGAGTCCTGTGGAAAGTGAGAAAAATATGGAAATCCCCATAGAGGAAACTCAAGAAAAGAACACAGAAACAAAAGAGAAGGATACAGACGCCAAAATGAGCTGCAATCTTCAAGAGGAAGCTCAATCAGTCCTTCTTGACTCCAGTCAACCTCAGTTAATTAAGGAAAACAATAGTGTGGACGATACGCCAAAATCTGATGAATTGTGCACAAACAATAATACCACTATGTTATCAACTCAGTCTGATGAACCAGATGAAGCGTGTGAGGAAACCAAGACCACCGTTTCGGACATTGCCCCAGTTGTTATTGATGACGTACCGAAAGAGGAACTGATTATGTCATCAAGTATAACACCTGTACACAAAGTGGCGGCAGATGTAGCCAACTCATCTGCTCAATCAGTTCCGGGTTCTCATAATCCTCCTGAAAGTGTAGAACAAAAACCCCAATCTGCTTCCAACGGTACTACTAATTCAGATTCACCTGTACCTACGGATATAACTCCTTCTACAACTCCAACAACAAAATCTGAAGAAATTGCAAAACTACAAGAGCAAACTCCTGTTTTCACCACAGAACTTCCGGGCCCTTCTCCTGACTCGGGAAAAAAGTCTAAACCAACTGCTACTATTAAACCTACTATGGACAGTTCTATGTTGCAACAAGCCCTACAAGGGGAAATTAAATCCAGTCCGACCAAAGAAAAAAATGCACAGGCTGAAGAAAAAGTTTGCGAAGAGGTAAGCCTAGATTTAATAATGTTCAAAGCATTTCAGTTACAAAATGTATAACCTTACCTAATGTGTCAACTAATCATAGTGTAGTTCAAAAAATGCAGCATCAAATCTTTATTATGAATCCAAAATATTAGCTCCGAATAATCCCATATTACTTTCACTGGGTGGTCTCCGTCTCAATTTTAAAAATTTTGCGTGTTAATTTACATTAGGATTTTTTAAAGTCTATTCTCGATTTGGGATCGAAATTTCAATTGCGTGAAACGCTTCAACCTCAACATTGGAATAGAATATTTTGGATTCCTAACGAAGATTTTATGTTTGTTCAGCTAAATTGCAAGCTAATTGGGCGCAAACAATATTAACCGGCATTATTAATTTAATCCATTTTCTATATCTAACTAATCTAACCAAATAATTTCGTTTAGGTGATGCACCTGTTACCAGTAGAAAATGCGGATGGGACAGTTACATACATGTTGATATCTTTGAACAATGAGCAAGCCATCCGAGCGGATAGTATTACAACTACTGCAGGACCAAGCGCTTCAGAAGGTACGAATGCCATTATCGTGGACAAGGGTGGACTCACTTCGTCACAGCTGTTGGAATGTGTGGCTGAAAAAGCGCAGACGGCTAATCAACCTATACAGTTTATAATTCAGCAGGAGGCAGATCAGTTAAGTGGCAGTAATGACAAGGAAACTGAGTATGTACTTTTGACGGACCAATTCAATCAGTAAGTTAGTTAGTGAAAATGTTAGTTTAGTTCGAGAGAGTAATTTTTTTTGGAAATAGTTCACATACTAAACTAAATATAACTAACCATACACCATACTTATGGGTGGGTGGGTGAACATTTTCGTATGGTTTGTGTTTACACCATTTTGCTGGGAGAGTTTCTACATTTTATAAAATTTATGTTAGTTAGTTAGTGTTATGTGTTATCATTATTGTTATCAACATAGTTTTTTGCTCTCAGCAGTTCAGAGAGTCAATGTGCTTTATATACTAGCTGAAGGCTACTGTAAAGGAAATACGACATTAGAAAGAGTATGTAAAATATGAGTTTCTGGCTATAAAAAATATTATAACAAGAAATATCAGAGGACTAACTATCTAAAAGGTTAGTTATAATATATATATATAATGGAAATGTTTTTCTATAAAGTATTTGGGGGCGTATAACACAATGGTGTACAATGTTGTAAAAATCGTTAAGTTTACATAGTTTGATTGATGTAGGGAAAATGTTTTGTTAAATAAATGAACATAAATACAATTCATAGTATAGTTTTGTAGTAAAGAGTGAATTCGGCAAATGGCAGAAACAAATGCTAGATAATTTAAATTTTGAATGTCCAGTCCACGTAGACTAAAGATTTTAGAGTATGTATGTGTATATAGTAGAGTTATTATATGTATCATGCGTGAAAATGAAACATACGTAAAATGTGCTTGCGTAACTAACTACAGTACACTTCAAGTAAGTAAAGTTATGAGCCCACCAGATAAGTTAGCCTTATGGAGTATCCTACGAGTCTACAAATGAATATTTTAACGTCTTTATCATGAGCATAAAATGTAAAATGTGCAGGATAATAAAAGTATAGTATGTTGATTGTTCTTATATGATTCTGATTTTGATAACTCACAAGATTACTCTTCATACTCTAAAAAATATTTTGGAAATATGTTCGCATCGTATAGTAATCAGCTGCTCGGTGGAAAGGTTTCGTTCCATCTCTGCCAACAAACTTATTGATTTGATACTCCTTGAGTATATTGTATCTCAGTAGCTGGCCACACAGTTGCTGTCATATACAGCGTATCAGTCAATAACTGGGTACAAAATTCTA
>Ga0210040_10007024_pt1 | contig 13805 bp, 16 predicted proteins | sample CryGeyCG12114_NA_FD_185462 | JGI IMG/M metagenome (GOLD analysis project Ga0210040, IMG submission 185462) | Groundwater microbial communities from aquifer - Crystal Geyser CG19_WC_8/21/14_NA (SPAdes) (version 2) | ecosystem: Environmental > Aquatic > Deep subsurface > Groundwater | place: USA... | reverse complement strand
TACCGAAATCTGAAAAGGGGTCAATGGATAATACCTCGGTGCTTTCGATAGTGGTGATGCCTTCATCGGCATACTTGTCCAGTAACGCTTCCAATACCTTTCGGGCCTGCGCGCCGTATCGTGCAAAATAATTACGCTTTTTTACATTGTTCGCCCGTTCTTTCCGGGTCAGCGGGGGTTGATCATAGGCCACATGGCAGATCAGGTCAAACAAGTCCACTTCCTTGTTCACGGCGTCCTGCAGCGCCCCTACCAACACGCCTTGCGCTTCCAGTTCCTGCATAATGGCTGCCTTGCGATCCGTTTCGTTCCACTTGTTCAGAAAATCGTCCAGTGACGCAAACTGCTTTTGTATGATCGCCTTTGTATGGTCTTTTAACGAAACGGTGATGGGCTTACCCTGGTTGTCAAAATAAAGCTCCCGCGCTACCAGCACCGATACATCCACGCCGTTTACATACTGCTTTGGTGGCCGGCCGCCGAAGGGAAAGCGCTGGATTTGGGGCGTACGTATGTCAGGCGGCCCTATTTCAATTGGTTCACCGGTCAGCGTATCTACAAGCTCCGTATTATCCTCCTCTTCCTCGGCTTCCACCGTCGAAAGATCGCCTCCCTCTCCTATTTCCTTCACCCGCACCGGCTCGCCATCAAAGTCCGGATCGGCAAACAGGTCGGTCACGTTGCGGTAGTCCAGAATGGTAAAATACAGCTTGCCGTAATCTTCCCGGATGCGCGTGCCCCGCCCGATGATTTGCTTAAACTCCGTCATACTTTGAATGTTGCTGTCCAGCACAATCACCTTGCAGGTTTGCGCGTCCACGCCGGTGGTCATCAGCTTGGAGGTGGTGGCAATCACCGGGTACCGCTCTTCCGGGCTGATGAAATTGTCTAACTCGCGTTTGCCTTCTTCATTATCGCCCGTAATCTGCATTACGTACTTGTAGTTCTCCCGCACCAGGTCGCTGTTGTACCGGGCAATGGCGGAGCGCATCCGCTCGGCATGGTCAATGTCGGTGCAAAACACAATCGTTTTGGCGTACCGGTCGGTGCCTTTCAGGTACTCGGTAAGCTTTTGGGCAACGGCCTCGGTACGTTCGTCAATCACCAGATTTTTGTCAAAGTCCCGCCGGTTGTAAATCCGGTCTTCCACGGCATTGCCGGCTTTGTCTGTTTTGCCCTTTTGCGGTCGCCAGCCTTCCAGGTCCACGCTCAGTCCCACACGTACAACGCGGTACGGCGCCAGGAAGCCGTCTTCAATGCCCTGTTTCAGCGAATAGGTATATACCGGGTCGCCAAAGTATTCGCTGTTTGAAATCTCCGTTGTTTCTTTTGGTGTAGCCGTCAAGCCGATGTGGGTGGCTTTATTGAAATAACGCAGTATTTCCCGCCAGGCGCTGTCGGCCGCAGCGCTGCCCCGGTGGCACTCGTCAATCACCACCAGGTCGAAGAAGTCGGGCGAGAATTGTTTGTAGGCATTGGCCGCCTCGTCGGTGCCGGAAAGCCCCTGGTACAGCGCGAGATAAATTTCATAGCTCTTATCCACCTTCCGGTTTTTTACAATCGTCATTTTATCGCGAAAGTGCTTGAAGTCATTACGCTTGGTTTGGTCCAAAAGGGCATTGCGGTCGGCCAGGAACAGGATGCGTTTTTTAACACCGGCCTTCCAGAGCCGGTAAATAATCTGAAAAGCTGTATAGGTTTTACCCGTGCCGGTAGCCATTACCAGCAGGATGCGGGCCTGCCCTTTGGCAATGGCTTCCACCGTGCGGTTGATGGCAATCTCCTGGTAGTAGCGCGGCTTGCGGCCGGAGCCATCGTCAAAATACGGTTGCGAAACGATGCGTTCCTCCTCCCCTGTCTCGATGCCTTTGTATTGTTTGTACTTATTCCAAAGTTCGGATGGCGCAGGGAAGGCATTCAAAGGGAGTTCGCGCTCAATGTCTGTTCCGCTGGCCGTGCGGTCGTGAAACAAAAAGCCATCGCCGTTACTGCTGAACACACAAGGAATATCTAAGGTAGTAGCATAGCCTAACCCTTGCTGCATACCGCTGCGAAGGGAATGATTGTTGTCTTTAGCTTCAATGATGGCAACGGGATTGGCATTGTAATACAAAATATAGTCCGCACGCTTCCGCTCACCCCGTGCCGTTAGTTTCCCGCGCACGTAGATTTTCCCTTTCGTAAATGACACTTCTTCCAATACCTGCGTTTCCAGGTTCCAACCGGCTTTTTGCAGGGCCGGCGTGATGAATTTGGTGCAAATATCCCGTTCCGAAAGTTGTTTTTTGTCGATCATGCAAGCGCGTGGATTGGGCGGTCTATACGATTTAGCGTTCTAAATATATATCATTTAGTCCTGTTTTTATAATCGCTGATATGTCAACTGGTTACTATACGGTTGCCCGGTCGGTGAGTCGTAATTTGGAATACCGGAAAAGGTGCGGTAGCATATGAGCTTTTGAAAAGTTCAAGTGCTTTGTGATTCCGTTTCCACAATTGGTCTTATTTTCTTTATTTCATCAACGTTGCCGTCTTGCCATACGTAGGCAGATTCCATATTTATAGCATAATAGTTGGCACCGGGTGGAAAAACAAACGGCTTTACCACACAAGATCATGCACATTGAACTGGATGCCTTTTACGCTTTTGTCGAACAACAGGATAACCCCAGTGTGCAAAGGCAAACTAATAGGCATAGTGTTATGAAAATGGCATGGGCTTTTGAAAAAGTTCTGTACTTTCTACCTTTAATCAACAACGGAATCAGAGCAAAACTGAAGTTTTTCAAAAGCCCATACAGCCTACAGCTCTGTTCCGTAGGCAGTAATGTGACCTTTTGCAATTAGGTCTATAGAAAGAGAATACTATGCAACCAAAAAAAGTAAACTGGTTATCTGTACTTGTTTTTTATGTCCTTGCCTGCGCCATCTCTTGGCCATTCTTTTGGTGGCGCGATATGAACGCAGCCAGTTGGGCGCAATGGGCCGTTCCCAACTTTTTAAAAACTTGGTCTTACATGTGGGGGCCAGGGATTTCGGCAATCATCTGCTTTTTGGTATTTAGAAAATCGCATCCCCGGACAATTACATTTTTCGGCTCTTCGGTACTAAAAAGCATTGCCTTTTACGTTGTCCCAATCATTGCTTTGGCAGCTTTTGGTGTTCCCGGCCAGGGAATGAATCCACACCTTTTCCCTTTGGTATTTGGAGCTTTGGGCTTTATCTCTATACTTGGCGAAGAACTTGGCTGGAGAGGCTTTTTGCAGGATGCCTTACGACCGCTACCCGAACTGGCAAGGTATGGGCTAATTGGAATCATGTGGGAGCTATGGCATTTTACCAACCGCATGGGGCATGGTGCATTGATACAGATTGTAATACGGGTTTCCATTTGGATTGCAGCCCTTATTCTTGTATCGTTTATCATGGGCAGAGCCACGGAAAGAAGCAAATCCGTAGTGGTTGCCGTAACGCTTCATGCATGGATTGATATATTTGCCGAGTTCAACCAGACCGCTACTTATATTATATTTGGTTTCGCCATTCCATTTTGGGTATATCTGCTTTGGCAATGGAAAGACAAAAACGACCTCCAACACCCTATTGCCGAAAGCAGGGCTGAAGTAATGCAATGAAGCCGTCGAACGAATGGTAAACGGATAATCAAAAAAACCAATTTCAGGAATGCCAGGTTCCTGAAATTGGCAGTACCTTCCGGTTGGCCCATTTTGAACGTCGTTTTCTGCATTACTATCCTTTCATGTATTAACTTTTTCAGAACCCCATGTCCGGTTTTCTTATGACACATGGAAGCAACCGCTGCTTTATAGCCTGGCATTCCACAAAAAATTAAATATATTTACCTGAACGAACATCGCTTGCGCTTTTGTTGTTGCTGAAATAGCATGTGAGGCATCGGTTTGATCAACTTCAACTTAACAATCAATTCGTTTGTGGACAAGAACATGCGGATATTAAGATGTTGTGCGTCCTGCAGCGATGTTCTACGTTAGAATCTTGAAACTTACACATTAGAAACATGGAAGGAAAGAAATGGTATGAAGAACTGTTTGAAAATTATGGACGGAAGTATGATTCAGAAGGCTTTGTAGGTGGCACTATAGGTGAGTGCGATTTCATTGAACGCGAAATCAATTACGACAAGACAGAACGCATAATCGACATTGGATGCGGAACCGGAAGACACGCACTTGAACTTGCCAGGCGTGGATATTCCGTTGTTGGCATTGATCTGTCACAATCGCTTCTCTGTAAAGCCCAGGAGAAAGCAGCAAACGAGGGACTCAACATTCCTTTTCTGCACCAAGATGCCCGGCAGTTACCTTTTCATGAGGAGTTTGACGCTGCCATTATGCTTTGCGAAGGCGGCTTTCCACTAATGGAAACAGATGAGATGAATTTTGAAATACTAAAAAATGTGACCCGGTCGTTGAAAATCAACGGCAAATTCATTTTTACAACCCTGAACGGCCTGTTTCCCCTTTTCCATTCTGTTGAAGCCTTTTTTTCTTCCGGCACTACCGGGGATGGTCAGGCAACATACCATGACAACCAGTTTGACCTGATAACATTCAGGGATCATAAAATAGTGGAAGTGGAAGATGATTCTGGCAATAAAAAAGTGCTACATTCAAATGAGCGGTACTATGTGCCAAGCGAAATATCTTGGTTGCTAAATTCACTTGGTTACCACAAAGTGGAGATATTCGGGGCCAAACTTGGGGCATTCTCACGAAAGGATAAATTAGCTACCAACGACTTCGAAATGCTGGTAGTGGCTCAAAAGTAAGCACGAACGCACAACAATAGCTTTACGCAATATGGGCTTTTGTGAAAGTATTCATCATGTTATCTTTATTTAATAACAGAACAAAGGCCGATCAGAAGTTTTTCAAATACCCATACTGCTTATAGTCCTTTCACGTTAGCGGTTATTGTGAGAGACACCTCAATCCATAAAGTTTCTGTTGAAATAAAGAGCATTGTTCAAGGTCGTGAATTTGCGGTTCATACATCAGGTTCTTGATTGGAAAACGCAATTGCCAGCACTGTTGTTGTGCTTAAAAAATATAGTTATAAAACATATTTTTCAACAATCATCATCAATATTTTTGGTTGTCTGAAGACCGCAGCAAATGGCAAGTCTTGCAACACGCATACTTTATTTAGACGTTAATAAGAAAATGGAATTCAACCCAAACAGCAATATTGTTAAACTCTGCCTTCAAGGTATGGACTTAGAAGAAAAAGGCAAACCTGAAGAAGCAAGCAGATTATTTCTTCAAGCCTGGAACGAAGCCACAAAGGACTTTGAAAAATTTACTGCTGCTTATTATGTAGCCCGGCATCAGAAAAATGTTTCCGACAAACTAAAATGGCTCCAAACAGCTTTGCAGTTTGCATTAAAAATAAATAATGACAACGTGAAGGGAGCTTTTCCTTCTCTATATGTAAGCATTGCAAAATGCTATGAAGACTTAAACGACCCTGACAACGCAAAAAAGAATTATAAATTAGCAAATTCGTTTACGGAAAACCCGTCTGACAACGGTCCTTTTTATCACGGTACGAAAGCAGATTTGCAGGTTGGCGATTTTCTGACAGCCGGGTACAGTTCTAATTACAAGTCAGAACTCACAATGAATCATATTTATTTCACAGCTTGGGTTAACGGGGCTGGACTTGCGGCAGCATTAGCTAAAGGTGATGGACGTGAACGTGTTTATATCGTTGAACCGACTGGGAGCTTTGAGAATGATCCGAACGTTACAGACAAAAAATTTCCGGGCAACCCAACACGTTCTTATCGAAGCCAAGCACCTTTGAAAATAGTTGGCGAAGTCACAGACTGGGCGAGACAAACACCTGAGGAACTAAAAAAATGGCTTGAAAGGTTGGCGAATAGCAAAGGAGAGATTATTAATTAAAGATTAAAGAAAAATGAGAAAAATAGTATTAGACCTGGCAGTAACCTTAGACGGATTTATTGAAGGCGTAAATGGTGAAATTGATTGGTGCATAATGGACGATGATATGAACTTTGACGGCTTTTTAGCGACCGTGGACACCATTTTTTATGGCAGAGTGAGTTATGATGCCTGGGGCAACTTTCAGCCTGACGCCAATGCGAGTGAAACAGAATTAAATCTATGGAAAAATATTCACTCAAAGAAAAAGTATGTTTTTTCAAATCAGCAGAGACAGGAAAATAGAGCCACTTTCATAAGCGCTGACATTCCCAAAAAAGTAGCAGTGATTAAGAATGAAGAGGGGAAAGACATTTGGCTTTATGGCGGTGCAAGCCTCATCAAAACATTTATCCAATCAGACCTTGTTGACACCTATAGATTATCTGTTCACCCAATTGCGTTAGGAAGTGGAAAACCATTGTTTGAAAATCTAAAAGACCGTTTAAAATTAAAATTGATAAAGACAAATATTTTCAAATCAGGAGTAGTGCAACTAATCTATGAACCGGAAAGAACAACGAACCGCTAATATAGACTTTGTACAATATGGGCTTTTGAAAAAGTTTGGAACAGTTTATCTTTACTCAACAGCAGAAAGTTGGCTAAACTGAAGTTTTTCAAATATCCATACTGACACAAAGCCCTTTTCCATTGGCAGCAATTATTGACACCCTAAAAATTTTTGACTTAACAATATGGAAATTATCTATTAAAGCATCTAAGCTATAGAAACTGCTATGATGGGTAAAAATTGGTTGTTGTTGAAAATCGGAACATGCTTTATAGCTGGAATAACTTTTGCAGCCTTATTGTTGTTACTGGGCAACAGCGGAACAATTTCCTGGTTTCCTCCTGTCGTTGTTTTTTCACTTGTTGGCATTTCTCTGATGGTTGCTGTCGCCTTTCCATTTTTCTGGCAATTCAAAGAGCGCAGACAGCAGGTAAACTCTGTAAAGATTTATAGTTTTCTACATGCCTTTATACGCTACACGATTGCCTTTAACCTTGCAAGTTTTGGCTGGAAAAAAATTTTAGGATTGCAGTTTGTTGTGCCGTTCGAAATTGCAGCAAAACCAATGAATGAGCAGACAGGGGAATGGCTTACCTGGTATTATTATGGCTATTCCCAAACATTCGGTCTTATCATAGCAGGGATACAAATTATCGGTTCCTACCTTTTGCTCTTTCGACGGACAATGCTGCTGGCAGCAGTTATTTTGTTTTCATTTATGCTGAACCTTGCTTTAATCAACATCTTTTATGGAATGAATGCAGGTGCATTATTGCAATCTGTTGTCCTAATAATTGGAATACTCTTTTTGATGCTACTGGACTATAAAAAATTAATAGACTTCTTTTTAAAGACTACATCGCAAATACCTTCCATTACTTCAGTAACGCCATCTATGAAAAGTATGCTACGGCTTTCGGCTATACTACTCGCTTTATTATTTACAATCTATTTAAAGGTCTCCTTACATACGTAATAGTGTCGCCTTATCTAAAGTGCTGCAAACAGCAGCTTTAAGAAAAAAGGGGAGAAGAATATAGGCTTAACTAAATATCTTTATTCGGCGGCAGAAAGTAAAGGAAGCTGAAGTTTTTCAAATACCCTTACTCCTTAAAGCTGTTAAACGTTTGTGGCTATTTTAGCACTACCATTTTCTAAACTACAAACAGAATGGTGACAGGTCCAAAACAGCATCAAAAAAACTATTTATGGAAACTAATACCTCTGTTTGGAAGTATTCTTTTTATACTACTATACTTTTTAGCCACACTTTACTATCCCGGAGGTTCACAGTTCGACAAAAACACCAAAGGTTTTAGTTGGACACAAAATTATTGGTGCAATCTTTTAAATGAAAATGCTATAAACGGACAATCTAATCCAGCAAGACCGATTGCCTTAACAGCAATGGTGGTTCTTTGTCTGACCCTTACTGTATTTTGGTTTCTTTTCCCTATACAGGTTGCTTTCAAAAAGAGTGCAAGAATTGCCATTCAAATGTCTGGCTTTACAGCTATGGCTATTGGTCTGTTTCTTTTTACAAGCCTTCACGACATCATTATCAATGTGGCTACTCTACTTGGTTTAGTGGCGTTAACAGGAACTTTTATCGGGCTGCAGAAACAAAATTTGATGAAATTGTTTCGGATGGGACTTTTCACAATTGTACTTATAGGACTTAATAACCTGCTGTATTATAATACTGACCTGCTGTTATATTTACCTGTAGTTCAAAAATTCACATTTCTGTATTTCTTGCTATGGATTTGTTGCATCAACATCAGTTTGTATAACAAAACCGTTGGAAAGCGACAAAAAACAAAACAGCCACTAACACAAGCTTTGAAAAATAGCAGCTAACGAACTACTTTTAAGCTGCAAAACAGAAATCAACAGTTGGAAGTCATTGAAGCAACGTCTTTTCAAATACCGCTACTTCACAAGCTTCGCTCCGTTCGCCGTCACTGTAACAGGCTTTAAATTGACAGACACAGATGATAGAAATAAATACTTTGGAGACCGGTGCAAGCCTGGACAAACCAAGACGTATTATGAAATATGTTTTGGTTTACTGCCATTCCGGCGACTTAAATATGATGATTGATGGAAAAAAAATCAAACTTGCAGGAGGACAAGTCGTTACCATAACATCTGGGCAAATACACAGCATTAACAAATCCCCAAAAGCCAAAGCTCACATACTTGAATTTACTTTAGACTTCTTTTGTAAAAATGATAATGACATTGAGTTAATTTTTCATAACGGATTGTTTTGCCATTTCGCAATGAATGAGGTGATTGCAGTTAATAAAAGCATTATTGAAAATCAACTCAAAATCATCCGCGAAGAATTAGAAGGAAAACCGTATCAATACGTCATTTCAGTTCATAGCCGCATTGAACTTATTTTAGTTGAAATTAACAGGGCTAAAGTAAAACGGGGAGATGAAATCTGGAAACCCGATGCCTTATTTTTGAAATTTTTGGAAGCCGTCAGAAATAATTTTGAACAAAATTATCAGCTTTCACAATTTGCAAACATGCTTGGCACTACCGAAATAAAATTGAATGAACTGGCAAAACTTCATGCAGGTAAAACTGCACAGAATGTTATTCATGGTCTTGTTGCCTCCGAAGCGAAACGTTTGCTTACTTATGGCGATTTGTCTGTAAAAGAAGTGGCTTACCGACTCGGATTCAACGACCCTTTTTATTTCTCCAATTTTTTTAAGAAACAAACAAAGCTTTCTCCTAAGGTCTATAAAGAAAAAATTACTGTATAAATATTACATGCTTTTCACAGCATTCTCTATTCTTTAGCCCCTTGTTAAAAATCATCTTTGTTCCTGCTTCGCTATTTGCGATCTTAAAAATCAGGATATGAAGATTACAGATATTGCCGCCTTGTTGCTACGGTTGGCATTGGCATCAGGTTTTTTTTCAGCCGTGGCAAGCCGTTTAAGTTTATGGGACAGACAATCATCCGGCTGGAATAATTTTCTGGATTACACAGCACAGGTAAATTCCTTTATCCCTAAAAGTTTTATACCGGCAATTGCGATGATAAGCACGGTATTGGAAACGGGTTTAGGTGTTTTATTACTCATTGGTTTGAAAACAAATTATGCAGCATTTGCCGCTGCATTGCTTACGCTGTTATTTGCCTTTGCCATGGCGTCTTCATTTGGTATGAAAGAGCCATTGGATTACTCCGTGTTTGCGTTTAGCGCCGGTGCATTTCTATTAGCAACAATGCCATATTATAAATGGAGTATTGACCAACTATTATCTAAATAAATTGATCAAAATGAAAAAAGCAACCAGCACAGACATTAACGATTACCTTGTGAGGAAGGACAAAAAAGAATGGCAGCCTCTCATTGAAAAAGGTATCCATTATGAAGGCATATCCGTTATATCACTCCATTACAATGAAGTTACACAGCGTTCAACAACGATTTTGTTGAAATTTGAAGCCGGAGCAACTTACCCTTATCACAATCATCCCGGCGGCGAAGAAATTTTTGTGTTAAGCGGAGAAGCCATATTGGAGAATACGACCCTTTTTCAAGGCGACTACTTGTATACGCCTGTAAACTTTAAACATTCGGTTACTACCAAAAAAGGTTGCACTATGTTATTTGTTGTGCCCGAAGAAGTAGAAATTTTATATAAAAAAACATGAAACAAAAAATAATCTGCACAGCCTGTGGTACTCAGTACCAACAGCCTATAGAAACAGGGTCGGTATGCCCGATATGCATTGACGAAAGGCAAGCCGTTCCTGAAAATGGACAAAGCTGGACAAACTTGCAAAAATTATCAAATGACTACAGTGTAATTGTTAAAAAAGTAAATGATAACCTTTATGAATTTAAAATGGCGCCTGCTTTTGCAATCGGGCAAAGGGCATTGCTCGTTACCACGCCGAACGGAAACATTTTGTGGGATTGCATTGCACTTATAAACGAACCAACGATTGAATTCCTCAAATCAAAAGGTGGTGTAAAAGCCATTGCATTGTCCCATCCACATTATTACACCACGATGAACGAATGGGTTGAAATCTTTGATTGTCCAATTTACATTCATCAAAAAGACGAGCAATGGATATTCAACAAAGGGGGACAGATTAATTTATGGGACGGCACTGAAAAGGAATTATGGGATAGCATCAGGCTCATTAATATCGGTGGGCACTTTCCCGGAAGCAGTATTTTGCATATTCCTTTTCTTTCAAATGAGGGAACTATCTTGTGTGGTGACACATTCTATATTTCGCCAAGCCTGAAACATGCTGCTATTATGTACAGCTACCCGAACAGAATTCCGTTGCCTTTACAGGAAGTACAACGGATAAAAAAGCAAATACGCAACATCCGGTTTGACACAATTCATGGCTTTTATGACTATCAAAATATTTATTCGGGTGCGAAGCAATTAATACAAGATTCTCTGGGTAAGTATGTGTAGCAACTCGCAGAGCAGAACAACGAACCGCTAACAGTAGTATTGGCAAAATGCAGTGACTATCCTGCAACATTTAAAACCATTTATCAATGCAAACACTTTGCAAATTGTGGCATCAAAATGACGCTAAACCCGCTTTTAAAGTTGTCCTTTTTCTGGCGGCTCATGCGTAAACGAATGGTAACTTTAGTTTGCCAAAATATGGGTGAAAGAATAAGGTTTCAACTTTTTGCTTTCTATTTTGTTATAAAATGGTAGATTAACTAAACAGTACCCCTTTCCTTTAGCAGTCATTGGTCTGAATTTTAATGAAAGCTTATATACTTTAAGATGCTTAAAGCTGCGATTATGGAAGGTAATGCGAAATCGAAAGCTGCAAAATCAAATGAACTACTCAAGCCATTTGATATCCTAATTGGCACGTGGAAAACAGTCGGCAGGCATCCACTCCTTCCAGGCGTGACATTAACAGGAACCACACGTTTCAAGCGGCTCGAAAATGGCGCGTTTATCCAAATAAACAATTCTATAAATCATGAACAGTTTCCCGATGGGATTGCCATTATGGGAAGCGATGATCGGAGCCCGGAGCTTACCATGCTTTATTTTGACGAACGTGGCTTTTCCTGAAGATACACGTGCACAATCAAAGATAATATCTGGCGATGGTGGCGGGACAATCCGGAATTTTCGCAACACTTTCATGGGGAAATTGGAGATAACGGGAACACCATCATATCAAAAGGCATAATGTCAAAAAATGGCGGATCGTGGGAGGATGATCTCCAATTGACGTATTCCCGGATCAACGCTTAAATACAACGCGTGCCAGCGGTGGCCTCATGCCGTATGGGCTTTTGAAAAAGTTGGGAACAAATTAACTTTATGAAGCAGCGGAACAACGGCTATGCTGCTGTTTTTCAAACACCCATGTCCCGAAAGTCGTTCAACGTTGCCTGCAATGGTAAACGACCTCATAAATCAGGCAGCCTATAAAATTTTTGCGAACGATCAAACAGCTGTTCTTCTTCCGGATATTGTCGTTATTAGCAACCGTATTGCTGCTGTTAAGCGCTACCGAACAGGCAGCCATATGCTGCTTTTCGATATATTTATCAGGAACAAACAAACATCAAACTTAAAATCATACAGCAAACTTTATGACAGCAATAAACGGCACAACCCACTTTGCTCCCGAACTACATATTCCCAATGGTACTATAAACATTGATTTTTACGTGAAATTTGGAGCAAGAGAACTTTTTTGCTTTCGCAATGATGACGGCAGCATTCACGTCGCCGAATTCGAAATTAACGGTGCCCTGTTTCACCTGCACGAAACAATGCCCTGGTTTGAAGCACTTGAACCAACACGTGCAAAAGGAGTAACTTCCGTGATTGGTTTGTTTGTTCCCGATGTGGACGAAGTGATGACTAAAGCAATGGAGGCGGGGGCGACTGAAATCAGCCCAGCAACAGACCACGATTATGGTTACAGACAGGGAATGTTCAAAGATCCGTTTGGACATTATTGGCAAATACAGAAAAAATTATTGTAACTAAGCAGGACGCCACACGGACGCCCAACTGCGGCTTGCTTCAACACAGGCTGACGAATAAAATGCAACAATAAACCGCTCTATTTTGCGACAAAAACAAACGATCAGGAATTATGCAAAGGCGTTGAAACTCGGGAATGATGCCGGTACAAGACGTGACCTGGAAGCGTTAAGAGCAAAAACAATTAAATAGCAACAGCCGCACAACGGGGTGTTGCTTCGATATGGGGGCACGAATAGCCGCTTAACGCCGGTTCTTTCATTATCATTCGGAACAGGCTGAAGCTGAGGCTTTTCAACTGCCCATATGGGCAGCAATTCCTGTTCCGCTTCCGGCAAGATAAAATAGCCATTACCTTGAGGTGAGCCGACACTTTATTTTTTTCCAAACACCTTTTCAATAATCGGAAAAAAACCTGCAGAATATTTTGCGTAGTCAAATAACTACGCATAAATTTGTAGCCAAATGGCTACTAAATGAATTTAAGACGCGATGTGTTTCAAGCTATAGCAGACCCCACCAGAAGGGCCATACTTTTGTTGATTGCTTCTCAGGCAATGACGGCAGGTGCCATAGCTGCCAACTTTGACACCGCCAGACCGACAGTATCAAAACACCTGCAAATACTTTCCGAATGCGAATTGCTTACCCAGGAACAACGCGGCAGGGAAATTTACTACCAGTTAAATCCGGAAAAGATGAAGGAAATAGCGGACTTCATTGAACCGTTCCGCAACATGTGGAATGAAAGGTTCAACAAATTAGAAAGCGTTGCGAAAGCGTATAAAACAAAAAAGTAGAACAGCATGGAACAAAAAACAAACGTGGCTGCCGAAGACAGCAAACAAGAAATCGTTATCACAAGAGAATTTGATTTGCCAGTAGACCTGCTTTTTAAAGCCTATACAGAACCAGAACTTGTTGAGCAATGGATGGGAACCAAAGTGCTGAAACTGGACAACAAAAAACATGGCAGTTATCAGTTTGCAACAACCGATCCTAAAGGCAATCAACACCGGTTTAACGGGACGATTCACGAGTTTGTTCTTAATGAAAAAATCACGCGGACGTTTGAAATGGAGAATACACTTTTTCCGGTTCAACTGGAATTTCTAACTTTTGAAAAGCTGACGAAAGAAAAGAGCAAGCTGGTGATGCAAATCGTTTATAAGTCCGTTGCAGACCGGGATAATATGCTGAAGCTACCTTTTTCGCAAGGCATCAACCGGGCACATAACCGCTTAGAGGAAATTGTAAACAATTTAAAAAAATGA
>Ga0210040_10007022_pt1 | contig 13806 bp, 12 predicted proteins | sample CryGeyCG12114_NA_FD_185462 | JGI IMG/M metagenome (GOLD analysis project Ga0210040, IMG submission 185462) | Groundwater microbial communities from aquifer - Crystal Geyser CG19_WC_8/21/14_NA (SPAdes) (version 2) | ecosystem: Environmental > Aquatic > Deep subsurface > Groundwater | place: USA... | reverse complement strand
CCCTGCTGCACCGCCAGGCGGATCAGCCGCGCCAGCGGTGTCTTGCGGTTGAGCGCGGCAGCGATCGCCATGGTGATGAAGCACCGCTCGCGGATGGTCAGGCCGGGCCTCGTCCAGGTATCGCCGAACACCGCCTTGGTGACGTATTCCTCGAACGGCTGGTTGAAGTCGTCGGCCGCGTCCATCCGGGCGACCCCGCCTTCGCCGAACAGTTCGCGGCGCATCTCGCGACCTGCCTGGAACGAGGGATCTTCGGTGTCGTAAGCCATCGGTGCATCCTTTCCTAATCGTCGTTGCGCCTTGCAGGAGGGGAACCCGCCGGTACCCGCGCCAGCCGCGGTCCGCTCTGCGACCCTGGTGAACGCATGTACCACAGGGTCGCAGAGCCGCTGCCTCAGGCGGTACTCTTCTCCGGATTGCTGGCGACCGGCGCAAGCGGATCGTCGGACACAACCGCCACGCCGCCGCCGCGGTCGGAGCGGAAATTGGTATATTCCCCCTCGTTCTTGCGCCGCTGCCCGAAGGACAAGACATCCTCGATCTCGTCGGGCGCGAGCGTCGGCATGCGCTGCTTGCGCGCCAGGGCCGCCTCGATGTGCGGCGCGAGATCGGCCTGCTTCCTGGCCAGCCGCTCGTCCTCATCTTGCTTGAGGCGGGGCATGCACTGTTCGGCGAACATCGTCAGCGATTCGACGATATGCTCGTGGTTGGCAGGTCCCGTTTGCTGGACGAAGATGATCTGGTCGACGCCCACATCGGCATAGCCCTTGCAGTGCTCGTAGACCTGTTCGGGCGTGCCGATGCCGCCGTTTCCGTGGTTGTCCTTGATCGAATCCTCGGCCTTGACGAACTTTTCCCACACCTTCGAATGGCCCGGCTTGGTGCTGCCGAAGGAGGAATAATAGCCCAGCGAATAGCCGAAGAACTTGAAGCCCTGCGAACCGCGGCGCACGGCCTCCTCCTCTTCCTCGTTGACCGAGAGCGCGGTGACGATGGCGAAGTTCGCGTTGACCGAATGGCCGATGGGCACGCATTCGTCCGACTTGATGATATCGTAATATTCCTCGACCCACTTGCCCGCCTGCTCAGGCGCGGCGAAGCCGAAGACCAGCGCCCCCATGCCGTTTCGCGCGGCATGCAGGATGGTGTCGCGGCGCGAGCAGGCGACCCACAGCGGCGGGTGCGGCTTCTGCATGGGCTTGGGCACGATATTGCGCGTGGGCATCGAGAAGAATTCGCCCTCGTAGCCGGGATAGGGTGTCATGGTGAGCATGTTGGCGCATTGCTCGGTCGCCTCTCGCCACGCCGCCTTCTTGGTGGCGATGTCGACCTCGAAGCCTTCGAGCTCCATCGCCGTGCCGCTTTCGCCCGTGCCCCAGTCGATACGCCCGCCCGAAAGCAGGTCGAGCGTGGCGATGCGCTCGGCGACTCGCGCGGGGTGGTTGATCTTGGGAGGCATGACGCAGATGCCGTGGCCCAGCCGCATCCGCTTGGTGCGCTGGGTGAGCGCGCCGAGGAACACCTCGGGCGCGGAGGAATGCGAATATTCCTCGAGGAAGTGGTGCTCGACGAGCCAGGCGTAATCGTAACCGAGCCGGTCGGCGAGTTCGAGCTCGTCGAGCGCATTCTGAAAAATGCGGTGGTCGCGCTCGGCGGTGAACGGGGCGGGGGACTGGTGTTCGTAAAACAAGCCGAATTGCATCGAGCCTCTCCTTGCGGGTCCGCCGCGTGCCGCGCGATGTCGCAGCCTGGCTGGTAACAGCCTAGCTGGCATAGGTTCGCTAATGTGTAAAGCCGTTCGGCAACACGAATACGCCGGCTGGTGTCTGCGCTAGGCCTAGCCGCCCTGAACGCCGGGGCGCGCGAACTCCCGACTGAACTCGGCTCGATCCTCGGGCATGCCCGCGCCCGGCTCCCATGCCTGCGACAAGCGCTCGAGAAGCGTGGTGAGAGTCTTGCGCTCTCCGGTTGAAAGCGGGTCCAGCAGCGCCTCCTCAAGCGCGCCGGCATCGCGCTCCACCTGGGCGAAGGCGCTTTCGCCCTGCGGGCTCAGCCGCAGTTCCAGCAGCCGCTTGTTGAAGCGGCTCGTCTGACGCGACACGAGGCCCTGCGAGCCGAGCAGGGCAATCTGCTTGGCCATGGTCTGCGGCTTCACTTCGTAAAGACGCGCCAGGTCGGCCGACGAAATTCCCGGTTGCAGCGACAAGGTGCGCAGAATGCGGAACTGGACCGGCGTGATCCCAAGCGGCTGCAGCACCGATTCCAGCCGCAGATAGGCGCGATACTGCACCTGCTTGATCAGGCTGAGGATGGAAGCGTGGCTCTCCATGTCGGCGGCGCTCATCGACCATCAATGTCTTACACGAGGGCGCCTGTCCAGCGCTGCACGCGCTGCAATTATGCGTTCGCCATAAGCAAATCACGTTCACCTAATTTGATTGACAGCCAAGGTGATATCCTGCTTTTTCCGGCAAAACGGGAAGGAGTGGAGACGATGGCAGGGGCCGGTGGCGACCGCGTGGAGATCGAGGAATTCCTCGACAATCTCAAGGTAAGCCGTTTTCACGTCGCGATCCTGGCGCTGTGCACCGTTCTCACCGCGATCGACGGCTATGAGATCTTCGTCGTCGGCTGGGTGCTGCCCAAGCTGGCCGAAGATTTCGGCATCTCGCCCGCGGCCGTCACCCCCGCGATGATCGCCCAGCAGGTGGGCATGGTCGTCGGCCTGTTCACCATACCCCAGCTCGCCGATCGGGTTGGCCGGCCCAGGCTGCTCATCTTGTGCTACTCGGGCATGGCGCTCACTTCGCTGGGCATCGTGTTCAGCCAATCGCTGGTGCCTTTCGCCATCTACCGCTTCATCGCGGGAGCGTGTGCCTCTCCGATGATCCCGCTGGCGGTGACCATCGCCTCGGAAATCGCCCCCAAGCGCCTGCGCTCGACCTTCAGCGGCATCACCGTTTCGGGCACCATGCTCGGCTCGCTGATGGGCTCCTTGATGCAGGGCTTCCTGCTCGAGCAATACGGCTGGCAATCGGCCTTCTGGATCGCGACCGCGCTTCCGGCGCTGATGCTGCCGCTGCTGTTCATGCTGCCCGATTCGCTGCGCAGCCTCTCGGCCCGTAATCCCGCCGATCCGCGCATCGCCGAGATCGCCAAGCGCATGGTGCCGGAGGGCGAGCCGCTGCCCCAAATCTACGTCGCCCCGCGCGACGCACAATCGCCGAGCCGCGCCCCGGTGGCGGCGATCCTGGGACCGGGACAATTGTCGCGCACGCTGCTCTACTGGCTCGCGGCCATCGGCAGCTTTGTCTACATGACCATGGGCCAGTGGCACACGACCTTCTACAGGACGGTGCTGGGGCTGCCCTATTCGGGCATCGCCACGCTGGGTGTGACGGCGACCGCCGCCGGGGCCGTGGGGATGTTCTTCATCGGCTTCCTGATCGACCGCTTCGGCTTTCCGCGGGTGATGGTCTCAACCTTCCTGTTGGCTGCGCTGGGCTGCGTGCTGACCGGCCTCGTCGCCCCCTCGCCGCTGATGTATGGCACCGTGGCCATGACCGCGATGTTCCAGCACGGCGGGGTCGCCAGCGTGGCCGCGCTGGGTGCCGCGCTCTATCCGCCGGCCAGCCGCGCGACCGGCGTGGGCTGGGCCTATGGCGCCGGGCGCGTCGCCTCGGTCCTTGCGCCGCTCTACGGCGCCTGGATCCTGAGCGAGGGTTTCAGCTTCCGCACGATCTCGGTGTTCAACGGCATACCGCTCGCGGTCACCGGCCTCGCCACCCTGGCGCTGATGAAGCTCTACACCGACCATCTGGCGCAGCAGAAGCTCGTCGCCGCCCACTGACATTCACGGGGACAAATCCACCATGACTCGACGCGAACGCGCCATCGCCACGGCCGAGCTGAAGATGGGCCTGGCAGACTTCTGGCACGACGTGGACACTAATTGGGGCCGCAAGGCCGGCGAATACTATGCCCCCGATGCGGTCTACGCTTCGGGGCGGATGGAACTGGTGGGCCGTGAAGCGATCCAGAACTTCTATTCCTGGCGCGAGGGGCGCGGGGCCCGAGTGGCGGTGCACGGCTTCTGCAATTTCCGCGCCGAGTTCGACGACGAAGGCGGCGCTATCGCCCATTGGTACATGCTGCTGTGGGCTGTCGATGGCGAAGCGCCGTTGCCGAGCGAGGAACCCACGCGCATCAGCCGCGCGACCGAGACCTTCCGTTACGACGAGGAAGAGGGCCGCTGGCTGTGTACCCGGCGCGAGCTTGAAAATCTGTTCCGCGGCGGCAACCAGCTCAACTTCAGCGCGGGCTGACTGAACACGCGGCCCGGCGCGAAACGGCCGCCGACCTGATGAAGGAAGGGGCGCCCGTTGCCGGACGCCCCTCGAGCTTAGCGTGCGGAAAGGCGGATCAGAACCTGATCCGCGCACCCACGACGAAGTTGCGGCCGACCTTGTCATAATATTGGCCGTTCGTCGGCGTGTTGAGGATGGCGTAAGGCGTCGGCGGCGGATCCTTGTCGAGCAGGTTGTTGATTGCCCAGAACAGCTCCGCCCCTTCGTCCTCGACAAACACCTTTCCGAACAGGTTCAGATAAGCGACCGCCGGCACGTTGTTGTCGTTGATGGTGGAGCCGGTGGGCGTGTTGTAGGTGTTGTCGAGCGTGCCCTTGCTGATGAAGATCGTCTGCAAGGTCAGCTCCCAGGCGTCGTTCCCCAGTGTCTGCGACAAATTGCCGCGGAAGGTGGGGATAGCGCCGGTGTTGACCTGGTTGTTCTCGCCCGCCCGGTCAACCGGGGGCGCGCCGGTACCTGCGTCGACAAGGGCGCTGAAAATGTACGTGCCGCTGCCGGTGATGCTGTACCGCCCGCCTTCGCCAAGGAACCCAAGATCGGTGGCATAGGACAGCGTCACGTCGACGCCCTCCTGCTTGAATGCACCGATATTCTGCGCCGGCGCCGTCAGGCTGGTGTGGATTTGCTCGCCCGGGTTGCTCGGGTCGGGGCCATAGGTGAACAGGTTGCAGAAATACTGGTCGCCCCCTCCGCACAGGCTGGCGATGTTGACCGACGAGAGGTTGGCGATCGCCCCGCTGATCTTGATGTTGTAGTAATCGGCCGACAGGCCCAGGCCCCGCAACGCCCCCTGTCCACGATAGGCGAGGCCGGCGGTCCAAGTCTCGCCGATCTCCGGATCGAGGTCGGGATTGCCGCCGCTCGCGTTTTGCGGAATGCTCGCCGACTTCAGCCTGCCGTTGACCAGCAGCGTGACGGAGTTCGTCACGTCGCTGCCGGGGCTGAACAATTCGTTGAGTGCCGGGGCGCGGATATCGCGCGAGCGCGCGGCGCGGATGATGAAACCGTCGAACGGCTCCCACACCGCGCCCAGCTTCCAGGCGACCTGTCCGCCTGCGGTACTGTAATCGGCGTAGCGGATGGCGCCGTTGACGTCGATATTGCGAGCGAAGGCCATATCGGCGGCCAGGGGCACGGTCGCCTCGACATAGCCCTCCTTGACGTCGAAACTGCCCGACCAGGGCACGGCGTTGCCGGCGGTTAGGAAGCCGTTGACCGAAGCGATGGGATCGGCCGTTAGAGCCTCGCTCTCCTTGCGGTATTCGCCGCCCACCGCGACCGAAACCGGCCCCGCCCAGGTCGAGAACACGTCGCCCACCAGGTTCGCGGCGAAGGTGGTCTGCTTGTAGCTCACGTCCAGCTGGCCGACGCCGCTTACGTAGGCGAAGCCCTCGGGCGAGACGTTGCCCGGGCCGAACAGGTTGATCGGCACGCAGCCTGTGGCCGCGGCATTGAACGAGGCGCCCGGCAAAGTCGCGCGGCAGACGATCTGCCCCGTCGCCGGGTCGCGCACGGCGTCCGCGGCGAAGGCGATGTTCTGCGTGACGGGGTTGTTGTAGATGGTGGTCGAATAGTCGTTCACGCCATAGCTGGCATGCGCATCCCAGCGCCACGATCCGCCCAGTTCACCCTTCAGCCCTGCCGTGCCATGCGGCACGTCATTGTAGATGTTGTACTGGTTGTTGGGGAGGTCCGAAGCGAAGCGGCTGATGTTGAAGGATTGCGTGGTGGCGGGCAGTCTGGCGAGGACAGCCGCCGGGATGAACGCGTTATCGCGCCTGATCGCTTGACTGCCGAGGCGGATGGGAACGCCGTCGAGCTGGCCCTTGGACCACGAATAGCCGCCCTCGACATAGCCGGTCACCGCAGGCGAAAATTCGTAGTAGAGGCTGCCGTAGGTGGTGAAACGACGCACCGAGGGCACAAGGTCGGTGCCGGTGGTGATGACCGTTCCCTCGCCCCCGATCATGGTCTGGCCGCCGGAAATCGATCCCTGCTGGAACGGCCGCAGCGAGCCGTCCGAATTGAAGGTCTGGTTGACCAGGCCCGGGATATTGCTGATGATCACTCCGCCGAGGCCCAGGCTGTTGTGCACGTTGGGCGAGAGGATGAGGTCGCTCAGCCCGTTCGCGGCCTTCTGGCCGTTGGTGACGATGTTCCATTCCTCGCGGCCCCAATCGCGATTGTACTGGTCCCCCACGCCGTCATTGTTGGAATAGTCGACGCTGAGCACGAAATGGCCGCGATCGTCGTTGAAGTTGATGCCACCGATGCCGCCCAGGCGCTGGTTGCCGAAATCGCCGAATTGCGAGACGCCGGCCTGCCCCGTCAGCAGGAGCCCGTCATATTCGGTCTTCATGATGAGGTTGACGACGCCGGAGACTGCGTCCGAACCGTACAGGGCCGAGGCACCGCCGGTGACGATGTCGACCCGGTCGATCATCAGTGTGGGAAACAGGTTCAGGTCCGTTGTCGTCGGCGAGCCGAGATTGCTGGCCGGCGCGTAGGGTACGATGCGCGACGAGTTTATGAGCACCAGCGTGCGCTGGCCGCCCAGGGCGCGCAGATCGGCCGTGGCTTGACCGGGGCTCGACGTGTTCGAGCCGTTGGCCCCCGGCGAGCGTGTCGGTTTGAAGGCGGGGTTCTGATTGAGGACATCCATCACGGTCGTGGCCGCCTGGCGCTCGATCGCGGCGGCGCCGACGATCTGCGTCGGCGTCGGCGCGTCGAGCCCGTTCTGGGCGGTACGCGAGGCAGTGACGACGATGGCGCCTGGGCCAGCCTGGTCCGAGGTAACCTGGTCGGCGTTGGCTTGGTCAATACTCGCGCCGGCCGGCGCGGCATCCTGCGCGGCGGCCGCCTGCGAGATGGCGGCAACGCACATCAGTGCGCTGCAGGCGAGCAGATTGCGAACGGTAATGCGGTTGGTACCACGGGTCTTGGCAAGCAAAGCGATCCTCCCGGAGACAAGGCCCTTCCTCACCGAGGCAGGCCGTTTTTGCATTGTCCGTGCTATCACCATAACGAACGGCGTTCAACGCATTGCGTATTCGTTACATCGTTTGTCGCTCAACCTGCGGCACGGGCAAATCGGTGGTATCGGGCGGTACGCCACAAGAGACAGCAGCGGCGCCGGGATCACTCCGCTGGGAGCGACCGGGACGTCGCGGATGACTTGCGCGGCACCAAGGCCGGCTGGCCGCAATGTAGAAATACGAGGCAGGCCGCGCATGGCGGGCCCGCAAGATCAGCGGCTCGAGGTGGTCCCGTTTGCGGGACAGCCTGCGAGGCCTCTCAGCCTGCGGCTTCGAGCGGAAGGCGCTGCACGATGCGCAGGTCGTGGCCCTCGATCGAGGCGAGGCGCGCCGGACTTGAGGTGAGAAGGATAATGTCGCGCGCGCCCAGATCGCGCAGGAGCTGCGCGCCGGTGCCATAATCGCGGATCGTCTGGTCGGCCGTGGGCACGCCACCGGCGCTCCGCCGCTCGGAAAAGGCGTGCTTGCCGCCATCGCGGATGAGCACCAGCACGCCGGGCCCATCGAAATCGGCAATCGCCTTCAGCGCGTTGCGGATGGAGTCGCGCCGCGGGGCGGGGGGACAGAGTATGTCAATGGCAAAGTCCATCTGGTGCACGCGCACCAGGGTGGGCCGCTCGGGGCGGATCTCGCCCTTGCTGAGCGCGACGTGCTCGGTCCCGTCGATCAGGCTGCGGAAAATTGTCAGCCTCATCCCGCGCGCATAGATGGTGTCGTAACTTTCCTCGTGCACCCGCTCGATGCAGCGCTCGGAGCGGCGGCGGTAGGCGATGAGGTCGGCAATGGTGCCGATCTTCATGCCGTGGCGCTGGGCGAAGGCGACAAGGTCGGGCAGGCGCGCCATCGTGCCATCGTCGTTCATCACCTCGCAAATCACGCCGGCGGGCTGAAGACCGGCGAGCCGCGAGATATCGACCGCCGCTTCGGTGTGCCCGGCGCGTACCAGCACGCCGCCCGGGCGTGCCACCAGCGGGAAGACGTGGCCGGGCGAGACCAGCGCGTCGGCGCCCTTGCTGGCATCGATCGCCACCGCGATGGTGTGCGCCCGGTCATGCGCCGAGATCCCGGTCGTGACACCCTCGCGCGCTTCGATCGAGACGGTGAAGGCCGTGCCGAAGCCGGACCGGTTGCGCGCGTTCATCGGCTCGAGCCGCAATTCGGTCGCGCGCTGCTCGGTGAGGGCAAGGCAGATGAGGCCGCGCGCGTGCTTGGCCATGAAGTTGACCTTGTCGGGCGTGGCGAACTGCGCCGGGATGATGACATCCCCCTCGTTCTCGCGGTCCTCGGCATCGACGAGGATGTAGGCGCGCCCGTTCAACGCCTCCTCGATGATCTCCTCGATAGGCGAAACGGCACTTGACCAGGCGGTCTGGGTCGCGCCGGCGAGAGTGTCAGTAGGCATCGATGTCCTTGAGCGCAGCGGTCGCCTGCTGCCACGAGTCCGAGGCGGCGGGCAGACCGACGTAGATCGCCGCGTGAAGCAGGATCTCGCGTATCTCCTCCTTGCTCACGCCGTTGGCGATGGCGCCCTTGACGTGGTTCTTCAGCTGCGCGGGCCGGCTCTGCCCGATGAGCAGCGCGATGGTGAGCATCGAGCGCAGCTTGAGCGACAGCTCGGGCCGGCTCCACACCTCGCCAAAGCAGATGCGCGTGACCATGTCCTGCAGCGGCATCTGGAACGCGTCGGCATTCTCCAGGCTCGCCATGCCCTCGGCTCCGAAGATCTGCTCGCGCAGGGCGCGGCCGCGCGCGTCGGCCTCGGCGTTGGCATCGGTCATGGCACGTTTCCTGCTGATGATACGGACGGGAAGGGGGCGCCGCCGACGCCGCAATGCTCTTGCGCGTCGCCACGGCGCCGCTCAGGCGAAAGCCTCGAAGCGGATGTCGCGGCCCGGATCGGTGGGCGAGAGCTCCGCCAGCCGCGGCATCACCTCGCGCGCGAACACGGTCAGGTTCTCGACCGTCTCCTGGTGGCTGAGCGTGCCGGCCTGTCCCATCATGAGGAGGTTGCCAAAGCCACCCACCTCGTCGTGGAACTGCTCGAGCTGGGCGTACACATCATCGGGCGTGCCCACGAACATCAGGCCCGCCTGGATATAGTCCTCGATCGAAGGGTCGGCCGGCAGCGGGTTGCCGTCACGCATCTTCGGCCGCATCGCGCTTGGCCCGTTGCGCATCATGCGCACCGTGTCCTTGACCGGCAGGAAGCCCGCCGCGTTGCGGAACTGCGGCTCCAGCCGCGACGCGGTGGCGAAATAGCCCTTCATCTTCTCGGCCCGCGCAAAGGCGGTGACGCGATCGTCAGCCACCGAAATCACCGCGAGATACGCTAGCCGCTCGTCGGGCGCCTCCTGCCCATGTGCCTCGCGAAACGCGCTGCGATAGCCGGCGAAGACCGAGCGGGCGACCGCGCCCGAAAGGAAGGTGGCGCAGGTGTAGCCGTACTGCGCGTGCTGCGCGGCACTGCCCGCGCTCGACGCGGTCATCCAGATCGGCGGGTGCGGCTGCTGCAGCGGGCGCGGCCACAGGCTGGCGACGCGGTAGTGAAAATGCTCGCCCTCCCAGGAGAAGTTCTCGCCCTCGTTGGAAAGCGCGGCGAGCACCAGATCGTGCGCCTCCCAGAACCGGTCGACGAAGTTCGTCGGCTTCCGGTTCGACATGAACACCTCGTAACCCGCGCCCTTGACGAGGCCCACTTCCAGGCGCCCGCCAGACAGCACGTCGACCATGGCGATCTCCTCGGCCACGCGCAGCGGGTTGGAGCGGTTGGCGAGCGGAATGCCCAGCGCAAGCAGCTGCGCCTTGCTCGTCTCGCGGGCGAGGATGGCGAGCGTCGTCATGCACGAGGTGGACATGCAGGTCGCCGCGGCATGGTGCTCGTTGACCATGATGTTGAAGCCGAGCTCGTCGGCCAGGCGGTACTCGTCGAGATACCGGTTGAGCAGGCGCCCGGCCTCGGCCGGATCGCAATGGCGCTGCGGCAGCGTCACGCGCATGCTGCCGGGCTCATCGAAGGCGGGATGGTAGGCCTGCTCGCTGAACTGCCACACTTTCATTCGGCGGGCTCCTCGATGGCGGCTGACGCGCAGGCGAAGTTCACGATGGCCTGCGCGGCCGCCGATGGCTGGTCGATCTCGATGCGATGACCGCATTGCGCGAGTGGGCGCAGCTCGGCATTGGGCAGCGCGTCCGCGAAGCGCTGGCCATAGGCGAGGGGCGCGATGCGGTCATCCTCGCCCCACAGCACGAGCGTGGGCAGCGCCACGCGGTGGAGCCGGTGGGGCAGCTTGGGATTGTTGACATAGGGCGACCAGCCGTAGAGCGAGGCCGCCGCGGTGTTGCGTACCATGCGCTCGACCTGGCTCTCGGATAAAGTGGCGGGATCGACGGGCGGCGGCGGTGCGCTGTACTGCATGTGCTCCTGCAGCTGGGCGGGGCTCAGCATGAAGATGTCGGTCACATGCGCTTCGCGCCGGTGGGCCGTGGGCAGGCCCAGCGGGGCGCCGAGCACCAGGCGCGAGGCGCGCTGCGGATCGAGCACCAGCATCTCCGCGGCCAGCCAGCCGCCGAAGGAGAAGCCTGCCACCACGGCCCGGCCGATGCCCAGGGCATCCAGCAGGTCGAGGCAGAAGATCGCCGCATCGTCGATGCCGGTGAAATGCGCCGGCAATTGCGTGCCGCCGAAGCCGGGAACAGAGGGGGCGTAGACCTTGAAGTTTCGTGCGAGGCGATCGATCAGCGCGGTCGAATTCTCGAGCCCGCTCAATCCGTGAAGGTACAAGAGGGGCTCGCCTTCGCCCCTGATGAGCACTTCGGTGTCGACGCCGGCTACTTCCATGCTCGTCGCACTCGACAGGAAGTCTTCGAAGGTCTCTTCCGGGTTCATCCATCCTCCGCCAGCGCGCGATCTGGTCTCATGCGCCGGTCCCGCTCTGATTGTCGCAAGCGCTGTTTCCGTCCAATTCTTTGTCCTTGCGGTTCTGATGCCGCAGAGGCATTGATCGCCCGTGGAATTACGACATTTGCGATATTTTCAGGCCGTAGCCCGCGAGGAGCATTTCGGGCGCGCGGCGCGCGCGATCCGCATTGCGCAGCCCGCGCTGACGCGGCAGGTGCGCGATCTTGAGGCCGAGCTCGGCGTCGCGCTGTTCGAGCGGCTGCCCCGCGGCGTGCGCCTGTCCGCCGCGGGGCGCGCCTTCCTCAAGGATACGGACGAGATCCTCGCCAAGGTCCAACGTGCGACGGACGGCGCGCGGGGCCTTGCCAGCGGACATGTGGGCACGGTGCGGATCGGCTTCAGCGAGATCGCGTCGCGCAGCCGCGCCCTGCCCAAGAGCATCCTCGAGTTCCGCCTCAACGAGCCGCGGATCGAGCTCAACCTGCTGCCGATGGGCTCGGAAGCGCAGGTGGAAGCGCTGCATGCGGGTGCGCTCGACATCGCCATCGTGTACGACGTGCACCACTCGCACGGCGACCTCGACGTGTTCCACTGCCTCGATTTGGGTGCCAGCGACATCGTGCTGGCGCTGTTTCCCGGGCACGCGCTGGCGGGAAAGCCCAGGATCCATGTGCGCGACCTTGCGCAGGAGCGCTTCGTCTTCCCCGTGCGGCGTGCCGCGCCGCTCTACTACGACCGGTTGATGCAGGCCTGCCTGTCGCGCGGCGTGTCGCCCAACATCATCCAGGAAACCGCCACGCATACCATTCTCCTGAGCCTGATAGCGGTCGGCATGGGGGTGGGGCTCACCGAACGTTCGGACGAGACCATGGGCGATGCCGTGGTCCAGCGGCACGTGGAGGATCTGGATGTCACCTTCCGCCTGCACCTCCTGTGGCGCCGCTCCGATCCGTCGCCCGCGGCGCTGCGCTTCGTCGAGCACATGCGCGCGCTCGCCGGTGCAGAGGACGGGGGCGGGGTCTAGGGCGTCAGTCCGTCCGCCAGCTGGCGCAACTGGCGCCGGTCGCTGATCCCCAGCTTGCGATATGCGCGACGGCGATAGGTGACGATGCTCGACAGCGCGAGCCCGGCGCGCGTGGCGATCTCGCTCTGCTGCACGCCTTGCGCGAGCCCGGCGACCACCTCCGCCTCGCGCGCGGTGAGGCCGTGACCGGCCGCGAGCAGCGCGCGCACCAGGTCGGAGCCGCCAGGGGCCGGGCCGCCGGTGAGTTCGACATGGCGCCTCAGAGCGCTCGTCAGCAACGGTGCGAAGCGTTCGAGGCGCTCGATATCGGCGGCGGCGAAGGGGCCTGCCGCGCGCGTGCGGTAGCCGCTCGCCAGCAGCCCGGGCGCCCCGGTCGCGCACAGGCTGAGCCGCTCCGCGATGCCGGCGCGGTCATAGCAGTCGCGGCGATGGTGGGCATCGACGATGCCGCCTGCGGTGACGCGGAAGATCTCGACGGCCCGCTCGTCCGATCGCTGGCGCAGTCGCTGGCCCAGCGCATCGCGCCGCCAGTATTCGCGCGCATATTCGACCGAGGCGACCTGGGCGAAGGCGGGCGCGGCGGGCAGCCAACCTTCCGCCAGGATCACCCGCGGCGGCCCGCTGCGCTCGAAGGCGAAGGCCGAGCACAGCTCGCTGCCCGTCAGCACCGCCATCGCCGCATGAAACCGCTCGGCAAAAGACGCCACGCCGATCGACTCGACCAGACGCGCGACGGGGATGGTGACATCGTCTTGGCCCATTCACGCGTTGTCCACCCTCCGGGGGGACAATTCAAGCTTCGCGCTGGTCTATCATGACCACAACCAGACCATAAAAACGAGAGCAGGATACGCCATGAACACCGCACCGAAGCTCAAGGGCCTCTATCACGCCGCCTATGCCTGCCGCGATGCCGAGGAAACACGGCATTTCTACGAGGACGTGCTGGGCCTGCCGCTGGTCAATTGCATGCTGGCCGACAAGGTGCCGAGCACAGGCGAGGAGAAGCCCTACGCGCATTTCTTTTTCGAGATGGGCGATGGCTCCTACATCGCCTTCTTCGACCTGGGCGAGAACGAGATGCCCCAGCCTTCGCCCAACACGCCTGCCTGGGTGCAGCATTTCGCCATCGAGACCGGCTCGGTGGACGAGGTGCTGGCCATGCGCGAGCGGTTGGTCGAGAACGGGGTGGAAGTTAGCGGGCTGATCGATCACGATTTCGTCAAGTCGGTTTACTTCTTCGATCCCAATGGCATCCGGCTGGAGGTTGCCGCGCGCACCGAGGACGAGAGCTTCCTGCGCAAATCCGCGGCCGAGGCGCCGGGCGTCTTTGCCGAGTGGATGCGGGAGAAGGGCGCTCGGCTTAAGGGGGCGCAGGGCTGAGCGGACCTCGGGCCGTGGCTCGCGACACCGCTGCGGCGGAGATGTTCGACTTCATCATCGTGGGTGCCGGTTCGGCGGGCTGCGTGCTCGCCAACCGGC
>Ga0210040_10007021_pt1 | contig 13806 bp, 13 predicted proteins | sample CryGeyCG12114_NA_FD_185462 | JGI IMG/M metagenome (GOLD analysis project Ga0210040, IMG submission 185462) | Groundwater microbial communities from aquifer - Crystal Geyser CG19_WC_8/21/14_NA (SPAdes) (version 2) | ecosystem: Environmental > Aquatic > Deep subsurface > Groundwater | place: USA... | reverse complement strand
TGGGGGCCCGCCGCAGTCGCGCGGGAGGACGGGCGAGCAGCGCGTCGACGCGGTGCCAGGTCAGCCTGGACAGGTGGGTGATCCGGCGCCCGAGCTCGCGCACCTGACGCTGGGCCACCTCCGCGTCGGTGAGCCCGAGCTCGGCGGCGAGGTCGCCCCACACCTCGGGTGCGATGCGGTCGGTGGCGCGGCCGGCAACCGTGTGCAGGGCGTCCCGGACGTCGAGCAGCTGCAGTCGGCTGGGCTCGAGGTCGGCGTGCGAGACGTCGACCAGCCAGGTGGCGACCAAGGCGCGGAGCACGGTCGCGTCGCGCAGCCCGCCGACGGACTCCTTGAGGTCGGGCACCGTCGCGTGCGCCAGCTCGCCCTGCCGCTTGCCCCGGGCCAGCACCAGCGTGCGCAGCGCCGGCAGCTGCGCGCGGGCGTCGCGGCGCCAGTGCGCGAGCAGGTCGGTGCGCAGCCGCAGGGTCACCGACGGGTCGCCGGTGAGGTGCCGGGCGTCGAGCAGCCCGAGCGCCACCCGTGGGTCGCGCTGCGCCGCCGCGGTGACGTCGCCCAGCGCACGCACCGAGTGGTCGAGCGGGACGCCGGCGTCCCACAGCGGGTACCAGACCTGCTCGGCGACCCGGCGTACGGCGGAACCGGCCGAGTCCTCGAGCGCCTCGTCGTGGACCAGCACCACGTCGAGGTCGCTGTGGGGTGCGAGCTCGCCGCGGCCGTAGCCGCCGACGGCCACCAGCGCGACACCGGTGTCACCGGTCGGGCTGCCGGCGAGAGCCTTGCCCAGCGCGTCGACGCAGAGCTCGTCGGCGGCGGCCGTGCGAACCCGCCGGTCGATCTGGCTCACTGCGGGGCCGCCCTCCGACGACTCAGAGCGCTGCCTCGTCGACGTCGCCGGTGCGGACCCGGACGACCGACTCGACCGGCTGCACCCACACCTTGCCGTCACCGATCTTGCCGGTGCTGGCGGTGCGGGTGATGGCCGCGACCACGTCGTCGACCTCGGGGTCGTCCACGACGGTCTCGACCCTGATCTTGGGCACCAGCGCGATGTCGTACTCCGCGCCCCGGTAGACCTCGGTGTGGCCCTTCTGCCGGCCGTAGCCGCTGACCTCGCTGACGGTCATCCCGGTGACGCCGGCCATCTCCAGGGCGGAGCGGACCGCCTCCCACTTGTGCGGCTTCACCACCGCGGTGACCAGCTTCATCTGCTCGTGCCTCTCGGGTCGGTCTGAATCGGTCGTCTGCCGGGACGCGACCAGGCGGGGACCCCGAACCGCCTGGTTCGCCGGTCCCCGCCTGCGTCGTCGTACCCTCGTCGTGCTCGTCGTCCGGGCTGTCGGTGGCGCCGCCGGGACTAGATCGCGGCTTCGTCCCGGTCGCCGGTGCGGACCCGGACGATGGAGTCGACCGGCTGCACCCACACCTTCCCGTCGCCGATGCGACCGGTCTGTGCGGCCTTCACCACGATCCCGACCACGTCGTTGACGTCGGCGGCGTTCACCACGATCTCGATGCGGATCTTCGGGACCAGCGCGATGTCGTACTCCGCGCCGCGGTAGACCTCGGTGTGGCCCTTCTGCCGACCGTAGCCGCTGACCTCGCTCACCGTCATCCCGGTGACGCCGAAGGCCTCCAGGGCCTCGCGGACCTCTTCCCACTTGTGCGGCTTGATCACCGCGGTCACGAGCTTCATGCGTTCACCCCCCGTGCCTCGGCGTCGGCCTGGGCGACGGCTGCACCGGCGCCGTGCCGGACGCCGGAGATCGTGGTCAGGTCGTACGCCGACTCGCCGTGCTCGGAGAAGTCGATGCCCTCGACCTCCGCCTCGTCGTCGATGCGCCAGCCCATCGTAAACTTGATGACGAGTCCGATGATGGCCGTCGCCACCCCCGACCACACGATGGCGGTCAACGCGCCCAGCACCTGCGCCCACAGCGAGCCGAGGCCACCGCCGTAGAAGAGCCCGTCGACGCCACCCGCGCCGGCGGATGTGGAGAACAGCCCGATCAGCACGGTGCCAATGATGCCGCCGACCAGATGGACGCCCACCACGTCGAGGGAGTCGTCGAGGTCGAACTTGTACTTCAGTCCCACTGCCCAGGCGCAGGCCGCGCCGGCGATGGCACCGATCGCGACACCTCCGACGACATCGACGGCCCCGCAGGCGGGCGTGATCGCGACCAGCCCCGCGACGATGCCGGAGGCGGCCCCCAGCGTGGTGGCCTTGCCGTGCAGCAGGCGCTCGACCACCAGCCAGGCCAGCATCGCGGCCATCGTGGCCACGGTCGTGTTCATGAAGGTCCGACCGGTCTCGCTATAGAACTGTGCGGTGTTGGCGGCCGCGCCCTTGGCAGTCGACCAGTCATCGCCGAAAACGATGGACCCGACGTTGAAGCCGTACCAGCCGACCCACAGCAGGCCCGCGCCGATCATCGTCAGCGGCAGGCTGTGCGGGCGCATCGGGTCACGCTTGAAGCCGACCCGCTTGCCGATGATCACGGCGAGCACCAGCCCCGCCATACCGGCGTTGATGTGGACCGCGGTGCCGCCCGCGTAGTCCTGGGCGCCGATCTTGCTGCAGATCAGGGCGTTGTCGGTGCAGCTGAACACCATGTGCGCCAGCGGGAAGTACGACAGCGTGACCCAGAACGGCAGGAAGACGATCCAGGACGAGAGCTTGACCCGGTCCGCGATGGCACCGCTGATCAGCGCCGCAGTGATGGCCGCGAAAGTCAGCTGGAAGAGCACCGAGATGTAGCCGTCGGTCGCGACGTCCTTCAGACCGAACAGCGTGAACGGGTTGGAGAAGAACGTCCCTCCGAAGGGACCGTCGGACCCGAAGGACATCGACCACCCGAACAGCACCCACATGAGGCCGACGATCCCCATGGCCACGTAGGACATCATCATCATGTTGAGCACCGACTTGGCGCGGGTCATGCCGCCGTAGAACAGGGCCAGCGCGGGCGTGGTCATCATGAGCACGAACGCGGTGGCCACGATCATCCATGCGTAGTAGCCGTCCATAGAGCCTCCAACGTCTCAGACTTGGGCACGCTGGAGCTCGCGGCACCGTCGACGCATGAGCCCCCCAGCAATTGCGCTCACCCTGGTAGCCGCAGGTTTCGCGCCGCGGCCTCGCGCGTTTCAGGCAGGTGACGGTTGCGCCCGTCGCGTTACGGGGCCGTCACACCGCGACAGACCGCGCGGGGTGAGCCGCCGTTCCGAGGGAACGACGTTCTCAGGCGTCGAGGCCGAGGAGGGCGTCGACGAAGGTGTCGGGAGCGAAGGGGGCCAGGTCATCGGCGCCCTCGCCCATGCCCACCAGCTTGACCGGCACCCCGAGCTCACGCTGCACGGCGACCACGATGCCGCCCTTGGCCGAGCCGTCGAGCTTGGTGAGCACAATGCCGGTGACCTCGACGACGTCACGGAACACCCGGGCCTGCTGGAGTCCGTTCTGGCCGGTCGTGGCGTCGAGAACCAGCAGCACCTCGGTCACCGGGGCCTGCTTCTCGACGACCCGCTTGACCTTGCCGAGCTCGTCCATCAGCCCGGCCTTGTTCTGCAGTCGTCCGGCGGTGTCGACGAGCACGACGTCGGCCTCCCGCTCGATGCCGGTGCGCACCGCCTCGAACGCGACGCTGGCCGGGTCGCTGCCCTCGGGGCCGCGCACGGCCGGCACCCCGACGCGCTCTCCCCAGGTGGCCAGCTGCTCGGCAGCCGCGGCCCGGAACGTGTCCGCCGCACCCAGCACGACCTGCTTGTCCTGGGAGACCAGGACCCGCGCGAGCTTGCCCACGGTGGTCGTCTTCCCGGTCCCGTTGACACCGACCACCAGCACCACGGCAGGGCGCCCCTCGGAGCGCTCGACCTGCAGCGACCGATCGAGCCCGGGGTCCACGAGGGTGATGAGCTCCTCCCGCAGGATGTCTCGGATCGAGGTCGAGGAGCTGCCCTCGACCTTGACCCGCGTGCGCAGCCGCGCCACCAGCTCCGACGTCGGGGTGACACCGACGTCGGCGGTGATCAAGGTGTCCTCGATCTCCTCCCACGTGTCCTCGTCGACCACGTCGCGCGAGAGCAGGGCCAGCAGGCCGCGTCCGAGGGGGCTCTGCGACCTCGACAGGCGCTGTCGCAGCCGGACCAACCGGCTCGCGGTCGACTCGGGACGCTCGAGGGCGACCGCGGTCGACCCGGACGACAGGTCCTCCTCGGGCACCGTCGGGGCGGTGGTGCCCTGGTCCTCGCGCGGCTCGACGAGGGTCGAGCCAGCGTCGCCGCGCGGCGCCTCCCGACGCTCTCGGGACCGGACGGTGGACGAGACCAGGCCGACCAGTCCACCCAGGACGAGGGCGGCGATGCCGATGATCAGGTAGACGTACTCACTCACGCCGTCATCCCATCACACGCGTGCTGGGACGACCGGCACGGTTCGCCCGGCCGTCGGTGGTGCTCGGTCACCGGTGCCGGCGGTCCTGCTCGGAGCTCGAGAGGGTGGGGAGCCGGGACACGCCGTCGCGCATGGCGCGCGAGATCCACGGCGCCGCGGGGACGTCGTGGCCGCGGTGCGGGTAGGCGACGTAGACCACGACGGTGGCGGCCAGGAGCAGGCAGCCGAGCATGAAGACGGTGATGAGGACCAACGGGGGCTCCGAGCGTCGAGGGAGTCACCAGCGTGCTTGCCAGGGCGGATCACACCGGTGTCGTTCCAGCGTAGGGCCCGGACGAGGCGGCCCCCCCTGCTCAGGTGCGCAGCGTGAGCGAGGTCACGACCGCACGGACCTCCTCGGGCAGCGGTCGCACCTCTCGGTGACCGGGACCGGCCGACCCGTCGACGTAGACGTGCACGAAGCGACCCTCGGCCGACGCCTCGTCGCCACCACCTTGGAACAGGCCGATCCGGTAGATCACCGACGAGGTGCCGACCCGCTCGACGACCAGGCCCATGTCGATGGGAGCGGGGAAGCCGATCTCGGCGAAGTAGCGGCACGACGTCTCCGCGACCACCCCGATGGCGGACAGCTGTCGCACGTTCACCCCGGTGGCCTCGAAGAGGTGGGCGTTGACGGCGGTGTCGAACAGCTCGTAGTAGCGGGCGTTGTTCAGGTGGCCGTAGGCGTCGTCGTCGGCCCAGCGCGTGGTCGCCTCCCGCCACACGACGTAGTCGGCCCGGGTAGGGCGCGGCGCCCGCCTCGGCGCTGCGTCGGTCACCTCAGGCGCCGACCGGCGCGGGGGGTCGGGCGGGACCAGGCGCGGGCGAGCTGTCGCGCAGGCGCTGGCTGATCACCGTCGAGACGCCGTCCCCGCGCATCGTCACGCCGTAGAGCGCGTCGCCGACCTCCATCGTGCGCTTCTGGTGCGTGATCACCAGCAGCTGGCTGTTCTCCCGCAGCTCCTCGTAGATCTCCAGCAACCGCCCGAGATTGGTGTCGTCGAGGGCCGCCTCCACCTCGTCGAGGATGTAGAACGGCGACGGCCGGGCCTTGAACAGCGACACCAGGAACGCCACGGCCACCAGCGACCGCTCACCGCCGGACAGCAGGGAGAGCCGCTTCACCTTCTTGCCGGCCGGTCGCGCCTCGACCTCGATGCCGGTGGTCAGCATGTCGCCCGGGTCGGTGAGCACCAGCCGCCCCTCACCACCGGGGAACAGCCGCCGGAAGACGCCCTCGAAGGCGAGCTCCACGTCCCGCCAGGCCTCGGTGAACACCTGCTCGACGCGCTCGTCGACCTGGCGGACGATGTCGAGCAGGTCACGGCGGGTGCGACGCAGGTCCTCGAGCTGCTCGCCCAGGAACTGGTGCCGCTCCTCCAGGGCCGCGAACTCCTCGAGTGCCAGCGGGTTGACCTTGCCCAGCGTGGTCAGGGCCCGCTCAGCGGAGCGCAGCCGCTTCTCCTGCTCGTCCCGCACGAACGGGACGGGCTCCGGCTGCTCCTGGCCCTCGTCCTGGTCCCGGGTCGGGAGCCCAGCGTCGGGCAGGACCGGTGGGACCGGCAGGTGCGGCCCGAAGTCGGCGACCAGGGCGTCGGCCTCCAGGCCGAGGTCGGTCAGCGCACGCTCCTCCAGCTGCTCGATGCGCATCCGCTGCTGGGTGCGGGCCAGCTCGTCGCGGTGCACGGTGCCGACCAGCTGCTCGTGCTCGGCGGTCAGCGACCGCAGCGTCGCCCGCGCGACCATCAGCTCCTCCTCGCGCCCGGCACGGGCCGCCTCCACCCGGGTGCGCTCCTCCGCCGCGGCGGTGAGCGAGACCTCGAGGCGGCCCAGCACCGCAGTCACGCCGCGGGCGACCGCGGCCGCCACCTCCCCCTCGTGACGCAGCCTGGCGATCCTCGCCGCTGCGCGCGCCCGGTTCTCGCGCTCGGCGCGGGCCGCCCCCGCCAGCGCGTCGGCGCGCCCGGCCAGCGCGCGGACGCGCTCCTCGGACGTGCGCAGCGCCAGCCGCGCGTCGGTCTCGGCCTGCCGGCCCGCCCGGGCCCGGTCGGCCAGCAGCTCGCGCTGCGCGGTGTCCGGCTCCTCGTCGGGTGACCCCTCCGCCACGGCGAGCCGCTCCTCGAGCTCGGCCAGCCCGGCGAGGTCGCGCTCCCGCGCCTCCTGCGCCGTGGCGATCGCCTCGGTCACCCGGGTCGCCTCGGCCTTCGCCGAGCGGGCCAGCGAGCCCAGCTGGCCGAGCTCCTCGGCGACCGCCGCGAGGGTGGCGTCGGACTCGTGCAGGCGAGCGAGTGCCACGTCGACGCGACGCTGGGCAGCCTCGCGCTCCTCCTCGAGCCGGACGAGGTCGAAGCCCAGCCGCTCGCAGGAGTGCGCGGCCTCCTGCAGGCGCCCCGCCGCCTCGTCGACGGCCGCCTGGACCTCGATGAGGCTGGGCTGCGCGCTGGAGCCACCGGCGAGGAAGTGGGTGCCCATCAGGTCGCCGTCGCGAGTCACCGCGGTGAGCTCCGGGAGACCGGTGACCAGTGAGCGCGCCGCCTCGAGGTCGTCGACGACCACCACCTGCTCGAGCAGCCGGGCCAGGGCCGGGCGCAGGTCGGTGGGGGCGTCCACCACGTCCACGGCGTACGTCGTGCCGGGCGGCAGCGCTGGCCGGTGGCCCGGATCACCGGCCGTGCCGGTCGCCGCACCCACCACCATTCCCGCCCGGCCGAGGTCGTCGACCCGGAGCCGGTCCACCGCCTCGAGGGCGGCGTCGAGGTGCGTGACCGCGACGGCGTCGGCCGCCCATCCCAGGGCAGCGGCGACAGCGGTCTCGTGCCCCGGTCGCACGGTCAGGAGTGCCGCGACCGACCCGAGCAGGCCGGTGACGGGCTCGCTGGCGGCCAGCAGGGCACCCGCGCCGTCCTTGCGCTGCAGCCCCATCTCCAGGGCCTCACGACGGGCGGCCAGCCCGGTGCGCTCGCGCTCGGCGGCCTGCACCTCCTCGCGGGTCTTGGCGAGCCGGTCCTCGAGGTCGGCGAGCGCCGCCGCGGCGCCCTCGTGCTCCGCGTCGAGCCCCTCCTCGCCGGCGTCGAGGCCGGCGACCGTGGACTCCAGGGCGGTGAAGTCGCGCTGAGCCCGCTCGACCCGCGCGACGGCCTCGTCGTGGGCCGCGGTCAACCGGCCGAGCTCCTCGTCGGCAGCGGCGGCGCGAGTGCGCAGGCCGTGGACCTGCCCGTGCAGCCGGGCCAGCCCCTCGCGGCGGTCCGCGGCGGCGCGGACCAGGCCGGCGACCCGCCGGTCCTCCGCGTCGTGGTCGCGCTCGGCCTGCTGGCGAGCGGCGACGGCCTGCTCCAGAGAATCCCGCAGGGCGGTGACCTCGGCCCCGATCTCCTGCTCCTGGGCCCGGACCCGCACCGCGTCGGCCTCGAGCTCCTCGGGGTCGCGCCCGACCGGTGCCTCCGGCTCGACAGCACCCTGGGCGTGCCGGACCCGCTCCGCGGCCAGCGCGCCGACCCCGGTCAGCCGCTCGCGCAGGCCGGACAGGGCGAACCAGGCCTGCTGGGCTGCCGACAGGGCCGGCAGGTCCTCGCGAAGCGCCGCCTCGATCGCCGCCTCGGCCCGGCGCGCGTCGGCGATCGCGGCCTCCACCTCGGCCTGGCGCGCCAGCAGCGCCGACTCGTCGACGAGCTCCTGCTCGAGCGCGGTGCGGGCCTCCACCAGGTCGTCGGCGAGCAGCCGGGCCCGGGCGTCGCGCGCATCGGCCTGCACCACGGCGGCGCGTCGGGCCACCTCCGCCTGCCGGCCCAGCGGCTTGAGCTGGCGGCGGATCTCGGTGAGCAGGTCCTGGAGCCGGGTCAGGTTGCCGTCGGTGGAGTCGAGCTTGCGCAGCGCCTTGTCCTTGCGCTTGCGGTGCTTGAGCACCCCGGCGGCCTCCTCCACGAAGCCGCGTCGGTCCTCGGGCGTGGCGTGCAGGATCGCGTCGAGCTGGCCCTGGCCGACGATGACGTGCATCTCCCGGCCGATGCCGGAGTCCGAGAGGAGCTCCTGGACGTCGAGCAACCGGCACGAGGACCCGTTGATGGCGTATTCCGAGCCACCGTTGCGGAACATGGTCCGACTGATGGTGACCTCGGTGTAGTCGATCGGCAGCGCACCGTCAGCGTTGTCGATGGTCAGGGCCACCTCCGCCCGACCCAGCGGCGGGCGGCCCCGCTCGCCCCCCGTGCCGGCGAAGATGACGTCCTCCATCTTGCCGCCGCGCAGCGACTTGGCGCCCTGCTCCCCCATCACCCAGGCGAGCGCGTCGACGACGTTGGACTTCCCGGAGCCGTTGGGTCCGACGATGCAGGTGATGCCGGGCTCCAGCTGGAGCGTGGTCGCGGAGGCGAACGACTTGAAGCCACGCAAGGTGAGGCTCTTGAGGTGCACCGCGTCTCCCCTCGAGTTCCGGGCCGCCGGGGCGGCGGTGTCGGGCTGGGCGGGTCCGGGACGGACCTGGACGGTCACTGGGCGGTGGGTCGCAGGCACGACGCAGCCGGGGGAAGCCAGCGGCCAGAGCCTAACCACGGCCACCCCCCGGACCGGGCTTCCCACGCTGTGGGAAGTTGTCGGGTTCGGCTGCGACACCTCACCAGGTCCGTGTTTGACTTGCGCCATGAGGGCCCCCCTGCTCGTCCGCCGGCTCTCGGTGCCGGCCGTGCTGGTCCTGGCGCTGGCCTCGGCCGCCTCGAGCCCGTCGCTGACCGAGACGAGCGCCGATCGCACCGCGGCGACCGCCGCTGCGACGGTCCCGGCGGCTGCGACCACGTCCCCGGGCCTCCCCGACGCCATCCGGGTGCCGGCCACCGACGGCGCGGGGCGCACCGAGACGGCCCTCGACAGCGCCGCCGTCGGCCGCCTGCTCACGGCCTACCGCACCGCCGTCGCGGCCGCCCCCGCCTCCTGCCACCTCACGGCCAGCCTGCTGGCCGCGGTCGACGTCGTCGACGGCGGCGGCACGCTGGATCCGGTCGCCTCGGCGGCGGGCGCCCGAGCCCTCGGAGCACGCCTGTGCCAGGGCGGTCGTGACCTCGCCACGCGCAGCGGACTCCGTGCCGCCCTGCGCGCCACCCAGCACCCGGCCGCCGAGCAGCAGCTGGTCAGGACCTACCAGCAGCGCTACGCCCGGCTCGGGATGGACGAGCCGGTCGACCCCGGCCTGCTCAGGTCCCCGCAGCTGGACCTCGTGGCCCGCCAGGTCGGCGCCGACGTGGTCCTCCCGGCGGCGACCGCTGCCGCCGCCGCGGCCCGCACGTCCACGTCCGGCCATTCGCACAGCCACTCGCACAGCGGCGACACGTCCGTCGACTCCTCGGGCGGCTCCTCGGGGACGAACCGGCCCTCCACCCACGCCACCAGCAGCACCCCTGCCAGCACCTCTGGGACACCCGCGACGAGCACGCCGCGCCCCGGCAGCAGCCCGACGCAGCCGTCCCCCTCGCCCACCGCCGAGCCCGGAGGCACGGACCCGACGACCGCACCCACGTGTCCCCCGGCCGGCACCCCCACGGCCGACCCGACCGGCAGCCTGACTGGCAGCCCGACGGCAGTCCCCACTTCGGTCTCCGGCGGCACGTCCGCGTCGACGGGCGCCGGCGACGCCACGGCGTGCCCCGCCTGTTCCCCGACCGACGGCGCCACCCCGGCGGCCCCGTCTCCGGACCCGGCGACCAGTGGGGACGCCGCCTGTGAGTCGACCGCTACCGCAGCGCCTTCGCCCTCGTCTGCGCCGTGACCTCGAACCCCAGCCGCTCGTAGAACGCCTGGGCACCGGCGTCGGAGACCGACAGCTCGGCGGAGCGCACGCCGAGTCTGCGCAGCTCCTCCTCCGCGGCCAGCACCAGTCCCCTGCCCGTGCCGGCACGCCGCAGCTCGGGACGCACCTGGAGGTCGTAGCCGAACGCGTGCACGCCGTCGGAACGGTGCCGCAGGGCGACCCACGCGTGCCCGACGGGGCGGCCGGTGGCGCCAGGGCCGTCGTACGCCGTCCACAGCCGGTGCCCGCTGGTCGCCGGTCCGTCGAGCAGCATCCGGTCGAGGTCGCGGCCCGCCCGGCCAGCCGTCTCCTCGGGCGAGACGGCCCCCGCAGCGACGAGGCCCGCCACGTAGCCGGCCTCGAGGTGCACCCGGGAGGCGGCGTACTCGTCCTGGGTCATGTCGCGCAGCTGCACGTCCACGGGGCTCCGCCCCGGCGGCGTGCCGTCGAGCAGCTTGGTCATCGTGGAGGCGACGACCTGGTAGCCGAGCCGGTCGTAGAGCCGCACGGCGGGCAGGTTGTGGGTGAAGACCTGGAGCCGCAGGACGCCGGCGCCCAGCCGGCGAGCCGCATCCTGCCCGGCCCTCAGGACCGCCGTCGCGATCCCGCGGCCGCGCCACGGCTCCTCGACGTCGACGTCCATGACGTAGGCCTCGACCGCCTCGTCGGCACCGGGTCGGACGCGGAGCCAGAGGTGGCCGACGGCCTCGCCGCTCACGGCCGAGGCGTCACGCACGGTCCACAGGTGCTGCCCTGCGGTGGCCCGGCCGTCGGGCAGCTCGTGCGCGAACACCGACCGGGCCAGCTCAGCGGCCTCGGAGGGCGGCAGCAGACCCGCCGCGACCTGGTGCTCGGCGAAGCCGGCCACGGAGCGCCGCCCCCAGGCCGCGAGCTCGGACCCGGTCATCGGGTCCAGGCGCACCCGTGCCTGCACGGACTCGGTGCGGGTCCGGGGAGTGCGCCGGTCAGGCAGGCTGCATGCTCTCGTCGAGCGTGAGCAGAGGGCGGTCGTGCGCGGCGGCGGCGAGCGCGTCGTTCTCGGCCTGCAGGCGCAGGACGCACGCCTCGAGGTCGCTCACGCGCTGGCGCAGGCGACGGTTCTCGGCGGTGAGCTGGGCGCTGACGCGCGGGTCGGTGCTGCTCATGTGACCGAGGAGGGCCTTGGCCATCGTCGTGTCCTCCAGTGCGGGGCTCGAGATCGGACCGGCGGGAGTCGTCGGCCGCCGGGTGCGGGCCGCATCGGGCCCGGAGCACGCCACGGCGACGGCTGGGTGCAGCCGAGGGGTGGGGTGGCTTCCAGGTTCGCACGCCGACGTCGGACGGTCAATCCCGCGCGGTTCCGGACGCCCGCTACGGTGACGGACGTGACCCCGCCCGCGACCCGATCGCTCGTGGTGTCGGGGTGCCGCCGGCTCTGCGGCTGGCACGACACCGGAGGCCTCCTCGACGGCGAGCCGCTGTTCGCCTGCGACGGGTGCGGCAGCGAGTGGGTGCCGTCGCAGGCGTGGACACCGGTGGACTACACAGGCGAGGTGCCGGCCCCCGTGGCGGAGGTCCGCCGCGCCCGCGGCCGAGGCTGGCAGCGCGGGCAGAAGTAGGACGAGCGGTTCATGAACGCGACCCTGGTGATCGCGGTGCCGCACCGCTCGCAGGGTCGGCCCTCCTGCCCGTAGGCGTGCAGCGACCGGTCGAAGTAGCCGCTCTCCCCGTTGACGTTGACGTACAGCGCGTCGAAGGAGGTGCCGCCCTGCAGCAGGGCGGCCCCCATCACCTCGCGCACGTCCGCCAGCACCCGCCGTACGTCGACGGCGCGCAGCCGGGTGCCCGGCCGGTCGCCGTGCAGCTGCGCCCGCCACAGCGCCTCGTCGGCGTAGATGTTGCCGATGCCGGACACCACCGTCTGGTCGAGCAGGACGCGCTTGATCCCCGAGCCGCGCCTGCGCACCCGCGCGACGAACAGCTCGTCGTCGAACAGGGGGTCCATCGGGTCGCGCGCGATGTGCGCGATCTCCGGCGGCAGCTCGGCTCCCTCGGGTGAGACCGCCAGGCCGCCGAACATCCGCTGGTCCACGAACCTCAGCTCGCGCCCGGAGGCGTCGTGATCCATCGCGAACCGGACGCGCAGGTGCCGCTCGTCGGGAGCGGAGGCCGGCTGCACCAGCAGCTGGCCGCTCATCCCGAGGTGCGCGAGGACGGCGTCGCCGGAGTCGAGCGGGAGCCAGAGGTACTTGCCCCGACGACGAGCGCCGAGGACCGTGCGGCCGGTCACGAGCGCCGCGAAGTCCTCGGCACCGGCGAGGTGGCGACGGACGGGCCTCGGGTGCAGGACGTCGACGCGGGTCAGCCGGTGGCCGACGACGTGGGCCTCCAGGCCCCTCCGGACGACCTCGACCTCGGGGAGCTCAGGCACCCACGGCAGCCTGGGCCGCGCTGATGGCGAGGTAGGCGGTCTCGGCCGCCTGCTGCTCGGCCTCCTTCTTCGACCGACCGGTGCCGTGGCCGTAGAGCTGGTCGCCGACCCGGACCTGGGCGGTGAAGGTCTTCTCGTGGTCGGGGCCCTGCTCCTCGATGACGTACTCGGGGACGCCGAGGGTGTGCTCGGCCGCGAGCTCCTGGAGGCTGGTCTTCCAGTCCAGGCCGGCACCGAGCCGGGCCGCGTTGTCCATCAGCGGGTCGAACAGGAGGTGCACCACGGCCCCGGAAGCCTCGAAGCCGCCGCTGAGGTAGACCGCCCCGATCACCGCCTCGACGGTGTCGGACAGGATCGAGGACTTCTCCCGACCCCCGGTCGCCTCCTCGCCGCGCCCCAGCTTGATGTGGTCGCCGAGCCCGATCGCGCGGGCCACCTGGGCCAGCGCCCGGGCGTTGACGACGGCGGCGCGCAGCTTCGCGAGCCGGCCCTCCGAGAGGTCCGGGTGGGCCCGGAAGAGCGTGTCGGTGACGACCACGCCGAGCACGGAGTCACCGAGGAACTCCAGCCGCTCGTTGGTCGGCAGGCCGCCGTGCTCGTAGGCGTAGGACCGGTGCGTCAGCGCACGCTCGAGGTGGTCGTCGTCGAGCGCGGGGTCGCCGAGGGCCGCGCGGAGCTCGTCGTACGACGACGTGGTCGCCGGCTCCGGTGCGCGGGTCGTGCCGGTCGGACCGGCAGACGTGGACGTCAGAGGACCTGGCGACGGTCGGCGCGAGCGCCGTACTGACCGCACTGACCGCACGCCCGGTGCGGCAGGTGGTTGGCCCCGCAGGCCGGGTTGGCGCAGGTGACCAGGGACGGCGCGACGGCCTTCCACTGCGAGCGACGGTGACGCGTGTTGCTGCGCGACATCTTCCGCTTCGGGACAGCCACGGTGTACTCCTCTGGTCGGCCGCGAACGGCACTGCTGGTCTGGTCTGGTCTGGTCTTGGGGCTGGTCTGGTGCTGGTCTGGTGCTAGGAGGTGGTGCCGGTGTCGTGCTGGTCGGGCGCCTGCAGCGAGGCCAGCGCCGCCCACCGCGGGTCCACCGGCTCGTCGTGGTGGTGGTCCGGGTCGTCCGCGAGTCGTGCGCCGCACTCTATGCACAGGCCCGGACAGTCGTCGCGGCACAGCGGCTGGAAC
>Ga0210040_10007020_pt1 | contig 13809 bp, 11 predicted proteins | sample CryGeyCG12114_NA_FD_185462 | JGI IMG/M metagenome (GOLD analysis project Ga0210040, IMG submission 185462) | Groundwater microbial communities from aquifer - Crystal Geyser CG19_WC_8/21/14_NA (SPAdes) (version 2) | ecosystem: Environmental > Aquatic > Deep subsurface > Groundwater | place: USA... | reverse complement strand
CAGCTGCTGTGGGGCGTGGGCTCCCTGCCGGTGCTCATCGCCTGCGGGTTCGTGGCCGGGCTCACCATCGCGCCGGTGCTCGTGTCGGGCACCTCGCTGGTCGAGTCGCGGGTCGCACCCGGTGTGCTGACGGAGTCGTTGGCCTGGACGATCACCGGGCTCACGGTGGGGGTCACCGCGGGCTCGGCGCTCGCCGGTGCGGCGGTCGACGCCTGGGGTGCGGAGGAGGCGTTCGCCGTCCCGGCCGTGGCCGCCGCGGTCGCGGGGTTGCTCTCCCTGCTCGGTGCGCCGCTGCTGCGGCCCCGGGTGATCCGCGTGGCCGGGGGAACGGCGCCGGACGCGCCGGTTGACACGGGGACGCGCGGGTAGATCGCGAAGGGGCCCGTCGCGCGCCATACGGCAGCGCGCAGTCGACGCGGCCCGCTCCCGATCATCGAAAGGAACCCTTGTGGCTTCTGCTGTGCCCACCATCGACCTGAACAACGGCGTCCAGATCCCCCAGCTCGGGTTCGGCGTCTACCAGGTCCCCCCGGAGGAGACCGCCGAGACGGTCACGACCGCGCTCGAGGTCGGCTACCGCCACATCGACACCGCCGAGATGTACGGCAACGAGAAGGGCGTCGGCGAGGCCGTCGCGCGCTCGGGCATCGACCGCGGCGAGATCTTCGTGACCAGCAAGCTGAACAACGGCTTCCACCGCCGCGACGACGCCCTGCGCGCCTTCGACCAGACCCTGGCCGACCTCGGCTTCGACTACCTGGACCTGTTCCTCATCCACTGGCCGCTGCCGGGCATCGACGTCGACTACGTGGAGACGTGGAAGGCCCTCGAGGAGATCTACGCCAGCGGTCGCAGCAAGGCCATCGGCGTCTCCAACTTCAACGCCCACCACCTGCGCAAGCTCTTCGGCGAGACCGAGGTCCGGCCGGCGGTCAACCAGATCGAGGTGCACCCGTACCTGGCGCAGGACGAGCTGCGCGCGTTCGACGCCGAGCACGAGATCGTCACCGAGGCCTGGTCGCCCATCGCCCAGGGCAAGGTGCTCGACGACGCCGCCATCACCGCGATCGCCGAGCAGCTCGGCCGCACCCCGGCCCAGGTCGTGCTGCGCTGGCACGTGCAGCGCGGCGACGTCGTCTTCCCGAAGTCGTCCTCCCGGAAGCGCATGGAGGAGAACTTCGCGCTGTTCGACTTCGAGCTCTCGACGTCGCAGATGTCGGCGCTCACCGGGCTGGACCGCGGCGAGCGCACCGGCCCCGACCCGGACACGTTCAACTACATCCCCGGCTGAGCAGTCGCACACGGGCCCGTCCACCGACCGGTGGGCGGGCCCGTGCGCGTGTCGGGCCGACGGTCCTTGGCGCGCCCATACCGGGTATGCATACTCCGTATATGTCCATCCGACACGGTCTCCTCGCGCTCCTGGAGCGCGGTCCCAGCCACGGCTACCAGCTGCGCGCCGAGTTCGACGCCGCCACCGGAGCGACCTGGCCCCTGAACGTCGGGCAGGTCTACACGACCCTCGACCGCCTCGAGCGCGACGGCCTCGTCGCCCAGGACGGCGAGCCCGACCCGGACGGGCGCATCGCCTACCGGCTCACCGACGCCGGCCACGCCGAGGTCAGCGGCTGGTTCGCCTCGCCGGTCAGCGCGAAGTCGGCTCCGCGCGACGAGCTGGCGATCAAGCTCGCCCTCGCCGTGACCACGCCCGGCGTCGACGTCCTGTCCGTCGTCCAGACCCAGCGCACGGGCACCATGGCCGGCCTCCAGGAGCTGACCCGGCTGAAGATGCGCGCCGGCGCCGGTGACGACCTCGCGTGGTCGCTCGTCCTGGACTCCCTGGTCTTCCGGGCCGAGGCCGAGATCCGGTGGCTGGACCACTGCGAGGCACGTGTCGCGAGGGCGTCCGCGGCCCGGCCGCAGAACACCGTGGCGCAGTCCCCCGCGACCGACCCGGCGGCCCGGCGATGAGCGCCCCGATGCTGCTGCTGTCCGGCGTCACCCGGGAGCACCGGCAGGGCGACTCCGTCGTCCACGCGCTGCGCGGGGTGGACCTGGCCGTCCACCCGGGCGAGCTGGTCGCCGTCATGGGCCCGTCGGGCTCGGGCAAGTCCACGCTGCTGCACGTCGCCGGCGGCCTGGACACGCCCACCGCCGGTGAGGTGCTCGTCGAGGGCCGCGACCTCGCCACCCTCTCCCCCGCCCAGGTCGCCGCCGTCCGTCGGCGGAGCATCGGCTACGTCTTCCAGGATCTCAACCTGCTGCCCTCGCTCACCGCGCTGGAGAACGTCTCCCTCCCGCTGGAGCTCGACGGCGCGCGCGGCGGGCTGGCGCGGCGGGCGGCGCGCGACGCCCTCGACGAGGTCGGCGTCGGCCACCTGGCCGGGCGCTTCCCGGACGACATGTCCGGCGGCCAGCAGCAGCGGGTCGCCATCGCCCGGGCGCTGGTCGGGCCGCGGCGGCTGCTGCTCGCCGACGAGCCGACCGGCGCGCTGGACTCCACGACCGGCGAGGAGGTGCTCCGCGTGCTGCGCGCCCGCTGCGAGGCCGGCGCCGCAGGCGTCCTGGTCACCCACGAGGCCCGGCACGCGGCCTGGGCCGACCGGGTCGTCTTCCTGCGCGACGGCGTCGTCGTGGACCAGAGCGGCCCGGTCGCCGGTGCGGAGTCGCTGCTCCCCGTCGGCGGTGAGGCGTGAGCGCCTGGCTCGTGCGCTGGCGTCTGGCGCTGCGCATCGCCCGCCGCGACGCACGGCGGCACCCGGGGCGCACGCTGCTCGTCGTCCTCATGGTCGGGCTGCCGGTGCTGGTGATCACCGGCGGCGACACGCTGTTCCGCACCGAGGACGTCGACGCCGGCGAGGAGCTGTCCGTGCGCCTGGGGGACGCCGACGTCCGGATCACCGGCGAGTCCCGGGAGGAGATCGCGGCCGATCCCTCGACCGGCACCGTCTGGGCCAAGGCGGCGGCCGCCGACCCGGCCTGGACCCGGGACGAGGTGACCGGCCTCCTCCCCGACGGCTCCCGGGTGGTCGAGAGCCGGAACAGCTGGCTGTACGTGGGCACCGACGGCGGGTACGCCCGCGTCGACGCCTACGCCGAGGACACCGCGGACGCGATGATCGAGGGCCGGTACGAGGTGCTCGAGGGCCGGCTCCCCGAGCGGGCCGGCGAGGTCGCCGTGAGCCCGCAGGTGGCCGAGCGGGCGGCCGGGCCCGGCGAGCAGGTGGTGCTCACGCGGGACGACGTCCCCGCCGAGGTCGTCGGCGTCGTCCGGCGGCCCTTCGAGTCCTCGGACGTGGTGGTTCTCCCCCTCACGGACGCCGGCCTGCTGACCGATGCGCTGAGCCGGTTCTACGCGGACGTGCCGGGCGGCCTGGACTGGCCCGCGGTGCAGGCGCTCAACCGGCGCGGCCTCGCGGTGCTCTCGCGCGAGGTGGCGCAGGACCCGCCGCCGGAGTCGGCGTGGTTGCCGGCCGAGCTGGGGATCTCCCAGGTCGACGGCGGGAACGCGGCCGAGACCGCGGTGATCGCGCTGGTCGTCGCCTCGCTCGTGCTGGAGGTGGTGCTGCTGGCGGGTCCGGCGTTCGCCGTCGGCGTCCGGCGGCAGCGGCGCGACCTGGCGCTCATCGGCGCCACCGGTGGATCGGCGGGCGACCTGCGCCGGATCGTGCTGGCCAACGGCGTGGTCCTGGGCGGCGGGGCGGCGGTGCTGGGCGCGGCCGCCGGCATCGGGCTGGCGGCGGCGGCGATCCCGGTGATCGAGTCCCGCACCGACCAGGTGTTCGGCCCCTTCGACGTCCCCGTGCGCGATGTGCTGCTCATCGCCGCGGTCGGCCTGTTCGCCGGGCTCGCCGCGGCCTGGTTCCCGGCGCGGCAGGCGGCCCGGACCGACGTGGTCGACGCCCTGGCCGGCCGGCGCGGTCAGGTGCGGACCTCGTGGCGCTCACCGGTGTTCGGGCTGGTGACGGCGGCGGCCGGCCTGGCGCTGGTCGTCCTCGGCGCGCGGGGTGAGGAGCTCGCCGTCGCCGGTGGCGCGGTGCTGCTGGTCATCGGCATGGTCACCGCGACCCCCTGGCTGGTGGGCCTGCTCGCACCGCTGGCCGGGCGGCTCCCGATCGCCGGCCGGCTGGCCGTCCGGGATGCGACCCGCAACCGGAGCCGGACCGCACCCGCGGTCGCCGCGGTCATGGCCACCGTGGCGGGCGTGACGGCGCTGGCCATCGGGAGCGCCAGCGACAGCGCGCAGGCCGAGCGCGACTACGTGCCGTCCGCGCCGCTGGGCACCGCCCGGGTGTACGGCGGGATGGAGGTGACCGAGGCGGACTGGGACGCGGTCGCCGCCGTGGTCGAGCGCGAGGCGCCCGGCCGGCCGGTGCACCGGCTGCAGGGCAACGTCTGGACGAACTCGACGGTGCAGGACGAGATCGCCGTCGTGGCCGAGGGGTGCACGGGTGACCTCACGACCTGCCGGTGGTTCCCGGACACGTCGGGCACGGTGATGACGTCCTACGGGGAGCTGGTGGTCACCGACGCCGCCGGGCTGCGGGCAATCGCCCGCCCCGGGGTGCCGGAGGAGGCGTACGCGGCCCTGGACGCCGGCCGGGCCGTGGTGTTCGGGAGCGGGGCCGTGGGCGACGCCGGGCGGATCGCGGTCTCCGCCGTCGAGTACGACGGCACGGGCGAGGGCACGCTGCTCGGCACGGCGGAGCTGCCCGCCGTCGAGGTGCCGCTGCCCGCGGCAGGCCGGCAGGGGGTCGACCTGCCGGCGTTCGTCGTGGTCCCGGCATCGCTCGCCGAGCGGCTGCCGCTGCCCGTGGCGACGACGACCCTGGTCACCGGCGGCCCGGACGACCCGGTCACCGAGGCGCAGGAGGAGCGGATCGGCGAGGCGCTGGCGGCGCTGCCCGCCGACGGGTCGATCACCGTCGAGCGGGGGTGGCAGGACGACCTGGCGCTCGCGCGGCTGATCCTGGTGCTGGTGGGCGGTGCGCTGGTGCTCATCGCCACGCTCACCGCCACGGGGCTGGCCCTGACCGACGCCCGGCCGGACTTCGCCACGCTGGCCGCGGTGGGGGCCGCGCCGCGCACCCGCCGGTCGATGGCGATGGCCTCGGCCGCGGTGGTCGGCGGCGGGGGAGCGCTGCTCGGGGTGCTCGTGGGGCTGGCGCCCGGCATCGCGGTGGCCTATCCGCTGACCAGCACGAACTACGGCACCGGCGTGGACCCGGTCCTGGCCGTCCCCTGGGACGTGCTGGCCGCCGTGGGCATCGCGGTCCCGCTGGTCGCCGTCGCCGTCACCGGGGTGTTCGTGCGGTCGGGGCTGCCGATGTCTCGTCGGATGACCTAGCGCCAGGGCATGATCGCGACCGGACCCCGCGGCCGGACCGCTGGGCCGGAAGAGCGGGGGAACGTCCTGCGAGCCGTGCGCACCGCCCGGTGGGGCCGCGTCCCGCGGCTGCTGACGGCACTGGCCGTCGTGCTGCTGGTGACCGCTGGGGCCGTGGTCGCCAGTGAGCTGCTGCACCCGCGGAGCTTCGTGGGCGCGGTGGCGGCGTCCGGGACCGATGCGCCGGCGGCAGCGTCGTCGGCTGCACCGGAGCCCGCTCCTCCCGGCCCGGCGACGACGGCGCCGAGCCCCGTGCCGACCTTCGACCGCGGTCTGCGCTCGATCGACGACCCCGACAGCACCTGGGTGGTGGTGGACAAGCTGCGGCCGCTGGACCCCCTCGGGTACGCACCCGCCGACCTGGTCGACATCGGCGGTGGACGGCAACTGCGGGCCGAGGCGGCGCAGGCGATCGCGGCGCTGCAGGCCGAGGCCGCGGTGGCCGGCCTGGACGTCTCCGTGCAGAGCGCCTACCGCTCCTTCGAGTACCAGCAGGGCCTGTTCGGCAGCTCGACGGCGCAGTTCGGCATCGCCGGCGCGGAGCAGCGCAGCGCGCGGCCCGGGTACAGCGAGCACCAGACCGGGCTGGCCGTCGACGTCGGCGGCGGGGGTTGCGACATCGAACGCTGTTTCGGCGACACCCCGGAGGGGCGCTGGGTGGTCGCCAACGCGCACCGGTTCGGCTTCCTCGTCCGTTATCCGGCGGGCTCCGAGCACATCACCGGTTACCAGTACGAGCCCTGGCACCTCCGCTACGTCGGACCGGAGCTGGCGACCGAGATGCACGAGACCGGGGTGGCCACCCTGGAGGAGTTCTTCGGGCTCCCGCCCGCCCCGGAGTACGCCGCCGGCTGAGCGCGGCTACCCGGCCCTGCTGTCCAGGACGGCGCCGGCCGCGTCGTAGGCGGTCACGGTGAACGGCAGGGCGTCGGTCGGTGGCGGGCCCGGCTCCGGGATGAAGGTGCCCCACACCCGTTCGCCCGGCCGCGGTCCCTGGTCGGAGAGCGGGGCCTCCAGGACGCGTCCATCGGCGGCGCCGACCGTGACGCGAACCGTCCCTGGTGGTGCGACGCCGCCCACGATGCCGTAGCCGAAGCCCTGCACGGTCAGCTCGCCCACCGGCGGCGGGATGATCGTCCCGCCTCTCCCGCCCCCGCCACCACCGTCGGTGAAGTCTCCGTAGCAGGTGATCCACTCGTTCATGCCGGCTACGGGGTTGGGGCTCAACTGGAACGCCCAACGGGTGGTTCCTTCCACGCCGCTCACGAAGCCGCCGTCCGGTGGGCAGACAGACTCCTCACGGGTCGGCGGGCGGGTCCGGAGCCCCCTGTCCATCTCCTCGAACTCCGCCCACGTGCCCACGCGCAGGTTCTCCAGCACCTGGTCCACCGTCCCGCCCAAGTCCCCGGCGCCCCCTGCGACGACCGCCAGGACCGTGCCGTCCTCGGCCCAGATCCAGCCGCGTGCCTCGGGGCGGCCGGCATCCGCGCTGAGGGTGCCGACCGAGCCGGCCCGGCCGCGCACCAGCGTGCCCGTCGAGTCCTCCGTCCAGAACCCCCACAGTGCCGAGAGGCGCGGGTCAGCGCGCACCACGGACACGGACAGGTAGCTCCCGTTCCCCTGGATGGTCATGAGCTCCCCCGGACCGCCGCCGGGCCCGTCCTCCGGGCTGCCGGCGATCAACGGCTCCAGCCCGGCCGGGACGGAATCGCTGGCGAGCGTGGCTGTCGGTGACCCGAAGTCGGCTCCGCGTGCTGCCGCCACGAGCTCGTCCTCGCCGATCCCGCGCCCGACGACGAACTCGCGGTAGTCGTTCCCGTCGATCACGACCCACGTGCGATCGGCTTCCTGGACCACCCTGCCGGTCCGCCCGCCGAGGTCGACGTCCTCCCCTGGGGCGTCGTACTCGGGGCCTGCGAGCGAGGCGGATCCCTCGCTCCTACCGACCAGCAGCACCGGGCCGTCGAGCGTGTCCACCAGGTCCGGATCGCCGTACAGCGTGGCCCGGCCGGGCTCGTGGCCCCCGGCCGATGCGTCGTAGTCGGCCCCGGAACCCAGCCGGTTGTACGACACCTCGGTGACGAGCAGCCCCTCAGGAACCGGGTCGAGGATCACCGGGGCCTCGAGTGGCAGCGCGTCGACCACGAGGTCCTCGCCACCGGCTGCCGGACGGGCGGGGCCCTCACCGGCCACCGATCCGGGCGCGCCCGCGCCGTCCGCGGTGTCCGCGGTGTCCGCGCACCCGGTCAGGCCCGCGGCCATGATGACCACCAGCAGCGCCGTCCGGACCCTGCTCCCCGAGGTCATGGGCGCAGCGTGCCCGATCCCGGTCCCGTCCGGGGCTCAGTCGGTCGTGACGAAGTCGATCAGTTCCTCCACCCGGCCGATCAGCTGCGGCTCCAGGTCGGTCCAGGTGCGCACGCGGGCGAGGATGCGCTGCGCCCAGACGTAGCCGGTGTCGTCCTCCCAGCCCAGCCGCGTGCAGACGCCGGTCTTCCAGTCCTCGCCCCTGGGCACGGTCGGCCAGGCCTTGATGCCGACGACCGAGGGCTTCACCGCCTGCCAGATGTCGATGTACGGGTGCCCGACGACGAGCGCGTGGTCGCCGGTGATCTGCGCGGCGATCCGGGACTCCTTGGAGCCGGTCACCAGGTGGTCGACCAGCACGCCGAGCCGCCGTCCGGAGGAGGGGCGGAACTCCTTGACGATCCCCGGCAGGTCGTCGACGCCGTGCAGGGGCTCGACGACGACGCCCTCGATCCGCAGGTCGTGACCCCAGACCTTCTCGACCAGCTCGGCGTCGTGCTTGCCCTCGACGTAGATGCGGCCCTCGCGGGCCACCCGGGCGCGGGCGTCGGCGACGTACGTGGAGCCCGACGCGCTCCGGGTCGGAGCCGCCGGCGCCGCGGCCTTCGGCCGCACCAGGACCACGGGGCGGCCCTCGACCCAGAAGCCCGGGCCCAACGGGTAGCCCCGGACCCGTCCGTGCCGGTCCTCGAGGTGCACGACGTCCTTCTCGCAGCGCACCACCGCACCCACGAAGCCGGAGCTGGGGTCCTCGACGACGAGGTCCTTCTCCGCCTCGACGGTCGGCACCGGCTTCTTCTGCGTGCGCGGGTGGACGAGATTGTCGTACGGCGAACGGGGAGGCACCCCGGAACGCTAGGCAGACCTGCGACGCGGGCTGCGCACGACGCGCCGGGGGCGACCCCGCCGGACACGCCCGGACCGGGCGCTGTAGCGCTGCGTGGTCGAGCGCCCAGAACGGTTGGCTACCGCAACCCTGCCCTCCGGGGTCGGTGGCGCACGCCGCTGAGCAGGCCGGATGACGCGGGGCGGCCGGTTGAGGTGACCGGTCGTCACGGCTAACTCGACTGCCGTCGACCCGCGCCCGGGCGTGGCGGCCGGAGGGAGATCGTTTCGCACCGGTGAGGGCGGTCACCCACGGAGGTGACCGAACCACCTGCTGAGACGGGAGCGCACTCCACGATGATCGGAACCGACACCATCGACCGCGTGATCGGCAAGGACGTCTACGACGAGGCGGGCCAGAAGATCGGCTCCGCGGCAGAGGTCTACCTCGACGACGAGACGGGCCAGCCCGAGTGGGTCACCGTCCGCACCGGCATGTTCGGGACGAAGGAGTCCTTCGTCCCCATCCGCGACGCGGACCTGACCGACGACGGCGTCCGCGTGCCCGTGAGCAAGGACCGGGTGAAGGACGCCCCGAAGATCGACACCGACGGCCACCTCTCCCCGCAGGAGGAGCAGGAGCTCTACCGGTACTACGGCATGGGCACCGGCACGGCGGGTCGCACCCAGACGAACCAGACCTCGGGCATGGACCTCGAGGACACGTCCGGTCGCACCATGGCCGGCGCGGGCAACGTCGGCACCGGCATGACCGACACCGACACCAACCGGCACGGGACCGTCGGCCGCGACACCTCCGGCCCGACCACCGACGACGCCATGACCCGCTCCGAGGAGCGCATGCAGGTCGGCACCACCTCCGAGGAGATGGGCCGCGCCCGCCTGCGCAAGTACGTCGTGAGCGAGAACGTGACGCAGACCGTGCCCGTCTCGCACGAGGAGGTCCGCCTCGAGCGCGAGCCCATCACCGACGGCAACGTCGGCAACGCGATGGACGGCCCGGCCATCTCCGAGGAGGAGCACGAGGTGACCCTCCACGCCGAGCGCGCGGTCGTGGACAAGGAGGCCGTGCCGGTGGAGCGCGTCCGCATGGACAAGACCACGGTCACCGAGCAGCAGCAGGTCTCGGCGGACCTCCGCAAGGAGGAGATCGAGGTCGACGGCGTCCAGGACGACGAGCGACGCAGGTGAGCTGACCCCCGGCTCGGCCGGGGGACCCGAACACGGCGGCCGGCCGGGCGACCTCTGATGCCCCGGCCGGTCGCCGCGCGTCCGGGGTCCGTCAGTCCGTGAGGCAGGCGGTCAACGCGTCGACCATCAGCGGGATGTCCAGCGCCGAGGCCAGCTCGCGGCAGGAGTGCATCGCCAGCTGCGGGATGCCGACGTCGACGGTCGCGATGCCCAGGCGAGTGGCCGTGAGGGGCCCGATCGTGCTGCCGCACGGCAGGTCCGCCCGCATGACGAACGACTGCACCGGCACGCCGGCCTCGGCGCACCGCTCGCGGAACCACCCGCCGGTCGTCGCATCGGTCGCGTAGGCCTGGTTGGCGTTCAGCTTCACCACCGGTCCGCCGCCGAGCCGGGGCTGGTGCGCGGACTCGTGCCGCTCCGCCCGCGTGGGGTGCACGCCGTGCGCCATGTCGGCCGAGACCAGCCGGGACCGTGCGATGGCCCGGTGCACCGCCTCGGGGTCACCCGGATCGGTGGCCGTGGCCAGCCGGCGGACGACGTCCTCGAGGAAGCTCCCCCGCGCGCCGGCCATCGAGCCGCTGCCCACCTCCTCGTGGTCGTTGCACACCAGGACCTGGGTGCGCGGTCCGGCCGGTGCGGCCAGCAGCGCCAGCAGCCCGGCGTGGCAGGAGGTCAGGTTGTCCAGCCGCGGGGCGGCGATCCAGCTGCCGTCCGCGGCCGCCCGCGCCGCGGGCTGGGTGTCGGCGAGCACCAGGTCGTGCGCGACGACGTCGTCGGCACCGGTCCCCGCGGCGGCCGCCACGGCCTCGACCAGGCCCGGCTCCTCGCCCAGGTCACCGGCCCAGACCGGCACGAGGTGGCGCTGCGGGTCCAGGGTCAGCCCCTCGCGGACCGAGCGGTCGAGGTGGATGGCCAGCGACGGGAAGCGCAGCGGTGCCCCGGGCAGCCGGACCAGCGCCGTCCCCCCGCCTCGGAGCACGACCCGCCCGGCCACGGTCAGCTCCCGGTCCAGCCAGGTGTGCCACAGCCCGCCGCCGTAGGGCTCGACGCCGACGAGCCGGTAGCCGGCCTGGCGGAGGTCGGAGTGCGGGCGGACCTTGAACGTCGGGGAGTCGGTGTGCGCGCCCACCAGCCGCATGCCGGTGTCGCCGAGCGGTCCGCTGCCCACCCGGAAGGCGATGAGGCTGCCGTACCGGACGACGAAGTGGCGCCCGCCCGCGGACAGCGCCCACCGGTCGGTCTCGGCCAGCTCGGTGAAGCCGGCCGCGCTCAGCCGCCGGGCCAGCTCCGCCACCGCGTGCCCGGGGGACGGGGAGGCGTCCACGAACGCCCGCAGGTCGTCACCGAGGGCGAGGTCGTCGGAGGGGGCGAGGTCGTCGGCGGGTCCAGCATCCGGCGTCGGCATGCCGCCATCGTGCCCGACGCGGTCCGGCGCGGCCGAGAGCGCAGTGGGATGCTCCCAGCCGTGTGCACGCACCGGCTCCCGCTGATCGGAGCGTCCGGCCATGCGTGACGTGCTCGACGACCTCGTGGGCTGGTGGCAGGCGGGGGAGACCGTCGGCCTGGCCACCGTGGTCGCGACGTGGCGGTCCGCTCCACGGCCGGCCGGGGCAGCGATGCTGGTCGGGCCCGGGGGGACCGCGGTCGGCAGCGTGTCCGGTGGCTGCGTCGAGGGTGCGGTCTACGACGAGGCGCAGGCCGTCGTCGACGGCGCGGGGCCGGTGCTGCGGCGCTACGGGGTCAGCGACGACGACGCCCTGGCCGTCGGCCTCACCTGCGGCGGGATCCTCGACGTCTTCGTCGAGCCGGTCTCCCGCGAGTCCTTCCCCGAGCTCGGGGAGGTGGCAGCGGCCGTCGGGCGCGGGGCGCCGGTCGCCGTCGTCACCGTGGTGCAGGGGCCCGCGGACCGGCTGGGTCGGCGGCTCGTGCTGGGGGAGTCCGGCGCCGGCGGCACCCTGGGCACGCAGCGCCTGGACGACGCCGTCGCCGCCGACGCCCGCGGCATGCTGGCCGCCGGACGCTCCGGCACGCTGCACGTCGGTCACGACGGTGAACGGCGCGGCGACGAGCTGACCCTGTTCGTGCAGTCCTTCGCCCCGCCCGCCCGCATGGTCGTGTTCGGCGCCATCGACTTCGCCGCCGCCGTCGCCCGGGTCGGCTCCTTCCTCGGCTACCGCGTCACCGTGTGCGACGCGCGCCCGGTGTTCGCGACGCCGCGGCGCTTCCCCGAGGCCGACGAGGTGGTCGTGGACTGGCCGCACCGCTACCTGCGGGCCGAGGCCGACGCCGGCCGGATCGACGAGCGCACCGTCGTGTGCGTGCTCACCCACGACCCGAAGTTCGACGTCCCGCTGCTCGAGGTGGCCCTGCGGTTGCCGGTCGCCTACGTCGGCGCCATGGGCTCGCGGCGGACCTCGGACGAGCGGCTGGCGCGGCTGCGCGAGGCGGGCCTGACCGAGACCGACCTGGGCCGGCTGTCCTCGCCGATCGGACTGGACCTGGGCGCGCGCACGCCGGAGGAGACAGCGGTGTCGATCGCCGCCGAGATCGTCGCCGCACGGTGGGGCGGGACGGGGGAGCGGCTGACCACGGTCGACGGCCCCGTCCACCGGGCGGCGGACGGGTGACCGACCTGCTGCACGCCTACGAGGTGCAGATCGTGGGGCTGGTGGCCTCGCCCGCGCACCGGTACGACGGCCGGCCGGGGGGCGTCGTGCCCGCCCAGGACGGCGACCGCCGCGCCGAGATCGAGGTGCGCGCCGGGTACGGGGTCGTCGGCGACCGCTACGCCGGCCGGCCCGCGCACCGCGACGCGCAGCTGACCGTGCTGGCCGCCGAGGCGGTCGAGGCGCTGGCCGCGGAGCTGGGCACCGGGCCGCTGGACCCGCTGCTGGCGCGCCGGACCGTCGTGCTCCGCGGCGCGCAGGTGGAGGCGCTGCGGGGCGCGGAGTTCTCCCTGGACTGCGGGGCGGGGGAGGTGCGCCTGCGCGGCGGCCGCCCGGCCAACCCCTGCGCCTGGCTGGACACCGTGCTGGCGCCGGGCGCGCACCGCGGCCTGCGCGGCAGGGCCGGCATCCGCTGCGCGGCGCTCACCGGGGGAGTGCTCCGGCTCGGACCGGCCGTGCTCGGGGCCACCGTGGCGCTCGAGGCGGCGCGGGCTGGCGCGGCGGTGCGGCCGTCCCCCGCGCGCCGCTGATCGAGGTCGCCGCCAGCGACCGGCGGAACAGCCGGACGGACGGCCCGAGTTCGGCGTGCCGGACCGTTCCGTTCACCTGTCGGGCATGTGTGGCACGTGAGGTGTACGGGACTGAAGTTCGCGCTCCCGAAGGACGCCGCCGCTCATGTTCTCGATCAAGTCGACCCGCTGGTTCGCCGCACTCGCCGCCTCGGCGATCGTGCTCCCCGGGGCCGCCGTCGCGGCCGCCGCACCCGCATCGGCCGCCCCCGCCGACGCCCCGGCCCTGCTCGTCACCGAGATCACCCCCGACAACGTCGGATACGACGACTTCGAGTTCTTCGAGGTGCACAACCCGACCGGGGCCGACATCGACCTCACCGCAGCCGGCGTGACGCTGGCCTACACGTACGTGGACACCGACGACCGCGCGCGGGACGTGCCGTTCAGCTACCCGGCGGGCACGGTGATCCCAGCCGGGGCCAGCACCGTCTTCTGGGTCCAGTACTCGACGGCGACGGTGAACACGGCGGCCCGCACCGACGACGAGTTCCGCCAGCACTTCGCCGGGGCCGAGGGTGTGGCTGCCGACTACGACCTGGTCCGGGTGAGCGGTCAGGCCGGCCTGGCCAACGGCGGCGACCGGGGCATCCGGGTGACCGGCCCCGCCGACGAGCTGATCAGTTGGTCGTACTACCCGGCGGGCTCGACGGCGACCGACCGGTCGGCCACGTTCCGTCTGCCCGAGGACCCGACCTCGCTGCGCCTGGACCTCTTCGAGTCGCAGGCCACGCCTACCCCGGGCGTCGTCGCACCGGAGGCGCTGGAGCGTCCGAGCACCGATCCCGGTACGGACCCGGGCACCGATCCCGGTACGGACCCGGGCACCGATCCCGGTACGGAC
>Ga0210040_10007019_pt1 | contig 13810 bp, 13 predicted proteins | sample CryGeyCG12114_NA_FD_185462 | JGI IMG/M metagenome (GOLD analysis project Ga0210040, IMG submission 185462) | Groundwater microbial communities from aquifer - Crystal Geyser CG19_WC_8/21/14_NA (SPAdes) (version 2) | ecosystem: Environmental > Aquatic > Deep subsurface > Groundwater | place: USA... | reverse complement strand
CCGTCGTCCCGGCCCCATCTCGCGGTGCGGCTGCATGCTCCGACGGTAGCGACAGGGGCGTCCACCGGGCCTGTCGCATGCGGGCAGGTCAGGTGGGGGCGACGGACGAGTCGGCCTGTACGCCGGGTTCTGTCCCCGGGTGCCTCGCGGCCTCCCGATGGGCGGTCATCCATCTAGGCCTGTCGTTGCCGGCAGGCTCGAGCGGTCTACCCGCAGGCATCGGGCGGGCCGCCCTCGAACGCCTGCGCAGGACGACGTCCCGGCGAACCGGACCGTCGTCCCTTCTTGACCTTGCTCCGAGTGGGGTTTACCGAGCCACACCGGTCACCCGGTGTGCGGTGGTCTCTTACACCGCCGTTTCACCCTTACCAGTGCGAGCACTGGCGGTCTGTTCTCTGTGGCACTGTCCCGCGGGTCACCCCGGGTCGCTGTTAACGACCACCCTGCCCTGTGGAGCCCGGACGTTCCTCGGCGACGGGGTCTCCCCCGCCGACGCGACCGCCCAGCCGACTCGTCCGTCGTGCCGGTGAGTCTAGGCCCCCAACTGGGCGAGCCCCGCGACCAGAAGGGCCAGGATCCAACTCGTGAACGTGCCGACGAGGAAGTACTCGGCCACCGTGTCCGGCGCGCCCACTGCCGGCGGGTCGTCGGCAGCTGCCCCTGAACGGCTCTCCGGAGCACCGGTCGACGGGTCCCCGCCTGTCGTGACCGGGGATCCGACCGGCCGGGACGCCCGGATCTCCGGGAGCCGCAGGATCCCCTTGGCCGCGATCACCACAGCCGCCGCCGTCAGGTCTCCGGCCATGGCCAGGGCGAGGATGAAGAGTCGTTCGAGCGGACCGAGCCATCGGCCGCCTTTGAGACTTGCTTCGCCAGCGGTCGGTGACGTACCGGCCGCGTCCAGCATGCCCCGGACGAGGCGATTGCCGGTGGTGAGCAGGAACAGGCCGCCGACCAGGACGACGGCACTGCGCTCGACCGACACCGAGGAGAGGCCGGAGACGTCCAGGGCGTCGTACCAACGCGTCAGGGGTCCGTCGAGTGCGGGCGCCAGTGGGAGCAGCACCAGCGTCGAGCCGGCCAGCGCCAAGGCAGCGACGAGCCCGGGCCGCCCGCCCCGGTAGAACTGCTTGCTGCCGGTCAGGCCCCAGACGGCAGCCGCCAGCACACCGCCGACGACGACCGTCGGCCAGGCGTCCGGACCGAACGACCAAGCCAGGCCGACGCTGCCCAGGGCGCCGGCTCCCACCGCGGCGGCGGTTCGGACCCAGGACGCCTCGTCGACCGACCAACGCACGAGGTCGACGAGGGCGAGCGTGGCCAACAGGGTCACGACGAGGCTCACGGTCGTCCCTCCGTCTCCAGGAGGCGCAGGGAGGCGGCGACCGTGTGCGCGCCGCTACGGCTGAGGGCCTGCGACACGGCCGAGGGGACCACTCCCTCCCGCTCCGCCAGTTCCGCCTGCTCCACTCCCTCAACCACCCCGCGGGTGAGTCGGAGCTCCCGTGGACTCATCCGGCCGATCAACTCGTCGCAACACGACAGATAGGCGTTGACCGGCCCGACACCCGGACCGGCGGACGCGCCGTCAGGCGTCGCCGCGAGGTACCAGACGCGGATGCTGCGGGAGCGCGGTCGGTCCGACCGCTGCTTCGCCGTCGTGATCGCCTCGCGCGCCGCCCACCACGCGGGCCCGTCCTGGGAGATCGGCTGGCGGCTGTCGTCGAACACCATGAACGGGCCGGAGCCGAGGCCGTAACGGGTGTCGACCTCCGGCAGCAGGCTCAGCCGAATCAGCAGAGCAGCACGCACGGCCGAGGCGAGGTCGGGGAAGACGCCCTGGAACTCGTCGCCCACGGTGACCGCCAGACGCTGCACCTCCGGGACTTTCGAAGCAACCTCCTCCAGGACCCAGGACACCCGGTCCTGCAACGCCCGCCGGTCGGGGTGGGTCCGGGATCCGACGACGTCGCCGATGAGGACGATGGCGCCGCCCCGGTCGTCACCTACAGGATGATTCACGCCCTACATCACAGCATAGATGAATCGGGATGTACATCACTCATATCGTGATGTGTCCGGTTCATCGTCACCTGGTCCCGCCGATGGATCAGGTCGCTGTCGTCGCCGGGTCAGCCCCAGAAGAGGCGGAAGCCGACGCGCCGGCCGCCGTCCTCCTCGAGCGTCGACATGTCCACCACCTGGCGGGCCTGCGCCTCGACCGGATCGTCGGAGAGCAGCTCCAGGTACCGGCCGTGCTCCGACAGCGAGGCGACCGCCAGCTCGACCGTGGCGCTGACGTCGACCTCGTGCGGCGGGTCGGTCATCTCGCCGACCGCGATGTACTGGACGCCGGTCCAGCGTTCCTCGGCCAGGTCCGGGAAGATCCACTCGTTGGCGGCGTCGGCCACCGCGTCGATCACCGACTGGCCCAGCGCCCGGTGGTCGGCCGAGTTCACGTAGGCCGGTGAGACGCCGGGCGGGGTCCACGTCGCCCCGAAGTAGCCGGTGACGACGAGCTCGGGGCGGTGCCGGCGGATCGCCGCGGCCAGGTCGCGCCGCAGCTCGGGCCCCGCGACCAGCGTGCCGTCGCGGTGGTCGAGGAAGTCGACCTCGGTCACCCCGACGACGGCGGCCGAGCGCCGCTCCTCCTCCTCGCGCACCGGGCCCGCCTCGGCCGGTGGCACGCCCTCCATGCCCGCCTCGCCACGGGTGGCGAGGAGGTAGTGCACCTCCTTGCCGGCCGCGGTCCAGACCGCGACGGCGGCGGCGAGGCCGTACTCGATGTCATCGGGGTGCGCGGCCACGACGAGGGCGCGCTGCCAGTCGTCGGGCATCGGTGCAGAAGCCATGCGCCGAGTCTCGTCCCGCGGGCGCTCCAGGACGACCCCGCTCTCAGCGGCCGCGGGCCACCCGGAGCGCGGCGCCGATGAGCGGCACCTGCAGCGGCAGGCGCACCGTGGCGACGGCCAGCGGCACCGGCTCCTTCGGCACGGCGCGGAAGGTGTGCAGGTGCGCGGGCACGAAGGCGGCGAACAGCCCGGCGGCGGCCCATCCGCCGGCCCGCCGCGTGGCGGGAGCGGCGAGCAGCGCCGCGGTGCCCAGCTCGGCCGCGCCGCTGGCCAGCACCCAGGTCCGGGCGTCGCCCAGCTCCGGGGGCACCAGCCACTCGTAGATGCGCGGCCGCACCAGGTGCAGCGCCCCGGCACCGCCGAGCAACACGGCCAGCCAGGTGTGGGTGCTCGGGAGCTTCATCCGGCCACCGTAGGTTGACCGCCGTGTCCGCCCTCGACCTGGTCATCGCCGCGGCGGTGGCGCTGCTCGCCGGTGGGGTCAACTCCATCGCCGGCGGCGGCTCGCTGATCCTCTTCCCGACCCTCGTGGCCCTCGGCCTGGGCACCGTCGAGGCCAACGTCACCAACTCCGTCGCCCAGTGGCCGGGCTACCTGGGCGGGGTGGCCGGCTTCCGCGCCGAGTACGCCGGCCAGCGCAGCCGGCTGCTGCGCCTGGGCACCGTCGCCGTCCTCGGCGGGACGACCGGCAGCATCCTCCTGCTGACCACGCCGTCCGAGGCGTTCGACGTCGTCGTCCCCGTGCTCGTCCTCCTGGCCAGCTCCCTGCTGGCGTTCCAGCCGCTGCTCAACCGCCGCCTCCGCCGCAACCAACGGGACGGCGCAGCCGACCGCGATCCCCGCTGGCTGTACGTCGCGCTGTTCCTGGCCACGGTCTACGGCGGCTACTTCGGGGGCGCGCTGGGCGTCATCCTCGTCGGGGTGCTCGGCCTGGCGCTGAACCGGCTGCCGCTGGCCAACGCGCTCAAGTCCGCGATCGCGGCGGTCACCGCGTCGGTCACGGTGGTCGTCTTCGGGATCTTCGGCGACGTCCACTGGAGCGTGGTCGCGGTCGCGGCGCCCGCGAGCCTGCTGGGCGGCTTCCTCGGCGCCCGGATCGCCACCCGCATCCCCGCCACGGCGCTGCGGGTCCTGATCGTCGTCTTCGGCGTCGCCGTCTCGATCTACCTCTTCGCCCGGGCCTGACCGCCGCCGGCACCCACCCCGAGGGGTGATCCGCCGTGCGACGCGTTCACCAGGCGACCCGGCCGGCCGATATGCCGGACATGGCTGGTCGCGTGCACACCCGGCTGCTGCCCGGCGCACCCCGGTGGCTGCTCGGACCGTTGCTGCTCGGTGCCACCCTCTGCTGGGTGGTCGCGGTCCTCCGCCTGGTGCACCCGGCGGCCGTCGGCGGGCTGGCCCCCTTCGCCGACGTACCGGTGCTCGTCCTCGTGCATCTCCTGCTGCTCGGCCTGCTCACGTGGCGGGCCCGCCGGGTCGCGAGCGAACGCGCCGTCTGGAGCCGACTGGCGCTCGGCGCAGCCGTCCTCGCCGTCTGCATCGCGGCCGCGCTGGTGCTCGGGGCGATCCCGGCCACCCGTTCCCTCGCGCCGGCTCCGTTGTACTGGAGCGGCGCAGCTGTCTTCCCCTTCTGGTACAGCGCCTTCGTGCGCTGGAACCGGCACAGCACCAGCATCGCCGACCCCGACGACGCCCTGAACGGCGTCTCCGCGGCTCTGGCCGTCGTCGCCGTCCTCAACCTGACACTCGCCCGGGACGGCGGCGCGCTCGCCCGGCTCCCCTGGTGGGAGCTGCAGGCGGTGTTCGCCCAGTTCGCCGTCGGCTTCGTCCTCCTGGGTACGGCCCTGACCCTCCCGTTCCTGGGCGCCATGGGCCGTGACCCGCGGACCTGGCTGGTGGCCGTCTCGCAGGCGCTGTCGATGGCCGGCGCCGTCGGAACGCTGATCACCGGGGGGCACGCGTCCGGCTGGTCTCCGGCCTTCCACCCGCTGGTGCTCGTGTGCCTGGCGCTGGCGGCGACCCTGCGGTCCCGACGGTCGGCACCTCAGCCGACCGACCCGGGTGCCGCCACCATCGGCGCCTTCGTCGTCATGGTCGCCTCGCTGGCCACGCTGCTGATCGCGGCGCTGACCGACGGGCCGGCCGCGACCGTCTGGTGCGCGGCCGCCGCGGGGACCGGTGCGGGGTTCCGCATGGCCGTGAACGTCAGCGAGCTCGCCCAGCTGGCCGTGACCCGCCGGGAGGCGCTGACCGACGAGCTGACCGGCCTGGCCAACCGCCGGGCCGTGCTCCGCCGCATCTCCGAGCTGACGGCGGAGGGCACGCCGGTCGCCCTGGCCCTGCTCGACGTGGACAAGTTCAAGGAGGTCAACGACGGGCTCGGGCACGCCGCCGGTGACGACCTGCTGCGCCTGGTGGCCGCGCGCCTGGAGCCCGCACTCCGGGCGGGGGACCTCCTCGGCCGGTTGGGCGGGGACGAGTTCGCCGTCGTCGCCGTGCTGGACCAGGACGTCCCCGCCGAGGACGCCGGTCACGCTCTGGGCCGGCGGCTGCACGACCGGCTCGGCGAGCCCTTCCCGGTGGGCGGCATGTTCCTGCACAGCTCGGCCAGCATCGGCGTGACCACCAGCGCCGAGGACGCCCGCCGGCCGGCCCAGCTGCTGCGCCGGGCCGACGTCGCCATGTACGACGCCAAGCGGTCCGGCCGCGGCGTCGCCGTCTACGACCCCGCCCTCCATTCCGACAGCAGCGGGCACCTCGCCCTGGTCGAGCAGCTGCGGACCGCGTTGACCACGGACCAGCTCGAGCTGCACCACCAACCGCAGCTGGACATCGGCGACGGCCGCGTCGTCGGCGTCGAGTGCCTCGTCCGGTGGACCCACCCCGAGCGTGGGCTCGTCCTCCCCGGGGACTTCCTGCCGCTGGCCGAGGTGCACGGGCTGATGGGACCCCTCACCGAGCGGGTCCTCGCTCTGGCGGTGGCCCAGACCGCCGACTGGCGCGGCCGGGGCCTGGACCTGCGGGTCTCGGTCAACCTGTCCGCCAGCAACCTGCTCGACACCGGGCTGCCCGCTCGCGTCGGGGAGCTGCTCGACCGGCACGCCGTCCCGCCGTCGTCGGTCGTCCTCGAGGTGACCGAGAGCGTCCTGCTCACCGACCCGGAACGCAGCCTGGCCGTCCTGGGCCACCTCGCCGCGCTCGGCGTGACGGTCAGCATGGACGACTTCGGCACCGGCTACTCGTCGCTGGCCTACCTGCGCGACCTGCCCGTGACCGAGCTGAAGCTGGACCGGTCGTTCACCGCCGACCTGTGCACCGACGCACGCACCGAGGCGATCATCGCCAGCACCATCGACCTGGCGCACCGGCTGGGCCTCGGCGTCGTCGCCGAGGGCGTGGAGGACGAGCGCACCCTCGACCACCTCCGCAGGCTCGGGTGCGACACCAGCCAGGGGTTCCTGCACTCCCCCGCCCTGCCCGCGCCCGTCTTCGAGCGCTGGCTGCTCGGGCGCGAGGCGGCGCCGCGCGTGCTCCAGGCCTGACGGCCTGCGGGCCGTGCACCACCGCGGCGGACGGCCCCCTAGAATCCGCTGCGTCGTTGAAGGTTCACGCAACAGTTTCCCAAGGGGCCGACCCCATGCGCCGTCGCTCGCTCACCCTCGCCGCGCTCGCCGCGTCCACGCTGGTCCTCACCTCGTGCGCCACGGAGGACTCCGCCGACTCCGACGCCTCCGCCGGCGGCTCCGGCGCCTCGTGCACCCCTGAGGACCTCGACACCCTCGAGTCGGGCACGCTCACCGTCGCCACCGACCAGCCGGCCTACGAGCCGTGGTTCACCGACGACAGCCCGGAGAACGGCGAGGGGTTCGAGGCCGCCGTCGCCTACGCCGTCGCCGAGGAGCTGGGCTACGCCGAGGACGACGTCACCTGGACCCGCGTGCAGTTCAACGCCGCCATCCAGCCCGGCGCGCGGCCCTTCGACTTCGACGTCAACCAGTTCTCCATCACCGACGAGCGCAAGCAGGCGGTGGACTTCTCCTCGCCGTACTACACCGCCACCCAGGCGGTGATCACGACCGCGGGTTCGGCCGCCGAGGGCGTCGAGAGCCTCGCCGATCTGAAGGGCCTGAAGATCGGCGCCCAGGTCGCGACCACCAGCCTCCAGGTGCTCAGCGACACCATCGCCCCGGACGCGGACCCGGTCGTCTTCAACAGCAACGACGACGCGAAGCTGGCGCTGCAGAACGGCCAGGTCGACGCCATCGTCGTCGACCTGCCCACCGCCTTCTACATCACCTCCGCGGAACTGGACGACGGCGTGATCGTCGGCCAGGTGGAGAACTCCGGGGAGGGCGGCGACCAGTTCGGCCTGCTGATGGAGAAGGGCAGCCCGCTGACCGACTGCGTCACCGAGGCCGTCGACACCCTGCGCGAGGACGGCACCCTGGCCGACCTCGAGCAGGAGTGGCTCTCCGACGTCGCCGACGCTCCCGTCCTGTCCTGACCCCGGTGGACCAGGGCGCCGGGCTGCCGCAGCCCAGCGCCCTCGAGCTGTCCCGCCGGGCCTGGCGCAGGAGCCGGGCCCGGCGGTCGACACTGATCGGCCTGCTGTCGACGCTGCTGTTCGCGGTCGTCGCCTACCTGGTCGTCACGAACGCCCCCGGCTGGCCCCGGGTGCAGACGACGTTCTTCTCCCCCAGCGTCGCCTGGGAGTCGCTGCCCGAGATCCTCGAGGGACTGTGGCTGAACCTGCAGGTGCTCGTGCTCGGCGGATTCCTGGTACTGGTGGTCGGCCTGCTCGTCTCGCTCACCCGCACGCTGCGCGGCCCCGCCCTGGCCCCGCTGCGGATCCTGGCGACCGCCTACGTCGACCTCTTCCGCGGCATGCCGCTGATCATCGTGCTGTACCTGGTCGGCTTCGGGTTCCCGGCACTCGGCCTGCAGGGCATGCCCACCTCCCCCTTCGTCCTCGGCACGCTGGCGATCGTGCTGGTCTACGGCGCCTACGTGGCCGAGGTGTTCCGCGCGGGCATCGAGTCGGTGCACCCCAGCCAGCGCGCCGCCGCTCGCTCGCTGGGCCTCGACCACCGGCAGACGATGCGGATCGTCGTCCTGCCGCAGGCCCTGCGGACGGTCACCCCGGCGCTGCTCAACGACTTCATCGCCCTGCAGAAGGACGTCGGGCTGATCTCCGTCCTCGGGGCGCTCGACGCGGTGCGGAGGGCGCAGATCCTGGTCGGCCAGAGCTTCAACTTCACGCCCTACGTCGTCACCGGGCTGCTGTTCGTCCTGCTGGCCATCCCCTCGGCGCGGGTGGCCGACGCGCTCAGCGCCCGGGCACGGCGGCGCCAGCAGTCGGGGAGCCTGCTGTGAGCGGCCCCGTCCTCGACATCCGCGGCGTCGTGAAGGCGTTCGGCGACAACGTCGTGCTGCGCGGCATCGACCTGGCCGTCGGCGAGCACCAGGTGGTCGCGCTCATCGGCGGCTCGGGCTCGGGCAAGTCGACGCTGCTGCGCTGCGCCAGCCTGCTGGAGACCGTGGACGACGGGCAGGTCCTGCTCGACGGCGAGGACGTCACCGACCCCCGCATCGACGCCGACCAGGTCCGCCGCCGCATGGGCGTCGTGTTCCAGGCCTACAACCTGTTCCCGCACCTCTCGGTCCTGGACAACGTGACGCTGGCCCCGACCGTGGTGCACGGCCGCCCGAGGGCCGAGGTGCGGGACGAGGCCATGACCCTGCTGACCCGCATCGGCCTGGCGGAGAAGGCCGGCGAGTACCCCGACCGGCTCTCCGGCGGCCAGCAGCAGCGGGTGGCCATCGTCCGGGCCCTGGCGGTGCGCCCCCGCGTGCTGCTGCTGGACGAGATCACCAGCGCGCTGGACCCGGAGCTGGTCGGCGAGGTGCTGGCCGTCGTCCGCGAGGTCGCCGCGCAGGGCATGACCATCGTGATGGCCACGCACGAGATGGGCTTCGCCCGGCAGGTCGCCGACACGGTCGCCTTCCTCGACGGCGGCGTGGTGCTGGAGTCCGGTCCCCCGCAGCAGGTGCTGGGCGACCCGGTCGAGGCCCGCACCCGGCAGTTCCTGTCCCGGGTGATCGACGCCGGGCGGCTCTGACCCGCTGCCCGGCCGCTGGGCTCAGCGCAGGTGCGCCGTGTCGTTCACCAGCCGCACCGACGTCCGGCCGTCCGAGGACCACGCGACGGTGCACAGCGACGCCGCCTGCAGGTACACCCGGTGGACGACGTCGTCGCCGGCGCCCAGCCCGGCTGCGAGCATCAGCTTGATCGGCGTCACGTGGCTGACCAGGAGCACCGACTGCCCGGCGCACCGGCCGAGGATGCGCCGTCGGGCCCGGGCCACCCGGGTGCTCACGTCGGCGATCGACTCCCCGCCGGGGGCAGCCACCGTCAGATCGGTCATGAACCGGCGGACGGCGAGCGGGTGCTTCTCGAGCGCCTCGGCACCGGTGAGCCCCTCCAGGTCGCCGAAGTCCAGCTCGACCAGGTCGTCGTCCAGCTCGACCGGCAGGCCGAGCACCCCGCCGACGATCTCCGCGGTCTCGCGGGTGCGGCGCAGCGGGGATGCCACGATCACCTCGATGCCCAGCTCTGCCACGCGGGAGGCGGCCGCCTCGGCCTCGGCCCGGCCGGTCAGCGACAGCGATAGGTCGTTGCGGCCGCTGTAACGACGCTCCGGGGTGTGCTCGGTCTGCCCGTGCCGGAGCAGGTGCGTCACGGTGGTGACGACGGGCTTTGGCTCCTCCGGCTGCACGTCGGTCTCGGCCACCGAGGGCTCGGCCGCGGCGTCCCGGTGGATCGGCTTGCCGTCCATCGCACTGTTGGCCAGGGCGTCGGCGGCGCCGTTCTGCGCCCGCGGCACCCAGGTGTAGCGGACCCCGCCCAGCCGGCCGGCGAGGGCGCGGGCCTGCAGGGCGAGCTGCCGCATGTCCGGGTGCTTGATCTGCCACCGGCCCGACATCTGCTCGACGACCAGCTTGGAGTCCATCCGGACCTCGACCTCGGCGGAGGCATCCAGGTCGAGCGCGGCCTGGAGTCCCGCGACCAGCCCGCCGTACTCGGCCACGTTGTTGGTCGCCCGGCCCACGGACGCGGCGCGCTCGGCCAGCAGCCGGCCGGTGTCCGCGTCCCGCACCAGCGCGCCGTAGCCGGCCGGCCCCGGGTTGCCGCGCGAGCCGCCGTCCGCCTCGACGACGAAGCGGCGCGTCATTGCTCGACTCCGGTCTCGATCCGCTCCTCGGTCGCTGGCGCTCCCTGCGATGCTCCCTCGACCGTCGTTCTCGCGGGGGTCACAGCCCGGACTCGGCCGTGCGGACGAGGATCCGCCCGCAGTTCTCGCAGCGCACGACCTCGTGCGGGTCGGCGTTGCGGACGGCGGCGAGCTCGCGGCCGTTGAGCTCGATGCGGCAGCCCTGGCAGGCGCGCGCCTGCAGCATCGCCGCGCCCGTGCCCCCGGTCTGCGCGCGGATCCGGTCGTACAGCGACAGCAGCGGTGCGGAGATCCCGCCGGCGACCGCGGCCCGGGCCGCCTCGTGCCGTGCGGTGCCGTCGGTGATGTCGGCCAGGGCGTCGTCGCGCAGCTGCTCGGCGCGCTCCCGCGCCTCGCGCGCCCCGAGGACGCCCTGCTGCGCCGTGGCCAGCGCGGACTCCGCGGCCTCCAGCCGCTCCATGAGCTCGAGCTGCTGGTCCTCCAGGTCGGCCTGGCGGCGGGCGAGGGACTCCATCTCGTGCTGGAGGTTGGTCATCTCCTTCGGCGTCGCGCTGCCCGAGTCCAGCCGCTGCCGGTCGCGGGCGGCGCGCTGCCGCACGGTGTCGACGTCGGATTCCAGCCGCCGGACCTCGCGGGTCAGATCCTTGACCTCGGTCTCGGCACGGACGACGTCGGCGGACAGCTCCCGCTCGGACTCCTCGGCGGCCTCCACCGCCGCGACCTCCGGCAGCGTCCGCCTGCGGTGCGCCAGCTGGCTCAGCGCGACGTCCTCGGCCGCGAGATCCAGGAGCTTCTGCTGCTCGAAATGGTCCACCTTCACGCGGCCAACCTACCTGCGGGGGTCCCCCGCTCCGGCCGGGTCCGCCGCCTTTCCGACGGCGAGGCTCCACGGGTCGGTGCGGCGCTCCGAGACGGTCACCTCCACCGCGCCGCCGAGGTCCGCGCGCAGGGCCGCCGCGGCCACCGGCAGCCACGGCCACTCGCTGGCGAAGTGGGCGACGTCGCACAGCGCCGGCCCGGCGACCTCCAGCGCGTCGGAGGACGGGTGGTGCTTGAGGTCGCTGGTCAGCAGCACGTCCGCCCCGGCGGCGGCCGCGGCCGGCAGCAGTGACCCGCCGCTCCCGCCGCACACCGCCACCCGGCGCACGGTGCGGTCCGGGTCCCCGGCCACGCGCACTCCCCCGGCGGTGGGCGGCAGCACCTCGGCCACCAGCGCGGCGAAGTCGCGCAGGCTCACCGGCCCGGGCAGCTCCCCCACCCGGCCCAGGCCCGCACCGGGCCGGCCGGGAGCCGGCTCGAGCGGAACGGCGCCGGAGAGCCCCAGGACGTCGGCGAGCGCGGCGTTCACGCCGGTGCCCGGCGCGCGGTCGGCGTTGGTGTGCGCGACGAAGAGCGCGGCGCCGGCGCGGACCAGCCGGTGCACCAGCCGGCCCTTCGGGTCGTCGGCCGGCACGCCGTGCACGGGCGACAGGAACAGCGGGTGGTGGGTGACGAGGAGGTCGACGCCGCCCCCGACCACCTCGTCGACCACCGCCGCGGTCGGGTCGACGGCGAACAGCACCCGGCGGACGGGCTCGTCGCGGTCGCCGCACACGAGCCCGACGGCGTCCCAGCCCTCGGCCAGCGCGGGGTCGTAGCGGGCCTCGAGGGCCTCGATGACGTTCCCCAGCAGCACGGCCACGCCGGGGACTGTAGGCGAGCGGCCGGCAGCTGCTCCGGGCCGACGGGAGAGCTCTGCGCGGCGGTGACAAGCTTCGGAGGTGGGTGCGGACGGGGGCAGAGCCCGGGGCCGGCATGCGCCCGCGTGGCTCGAGGAGCTGGTCCGCACCGGCTCCCCCGCGGTGCCCTGGCGGGACGTCGTCCGCTTCGCCGTGGCCATCCCCGCCCCGCTGGCGGTGGCCGTCGCCATCCAGGGGGGCATCGAGCCCGGGACGACGCTGAGCGCCGGCACCTTCGGCACGATGGGCGCCCTGGTGGCCACGCTCGCCCCGCAGGCCGGGCCCCTGCGCGAGAAGCTGCGCCGGACCGTCACCGCCACGGCGTTCGGGGCCGTGGGGCTGCTGGCCGGCGGCTTCGCCACGGGCGGAGGCTGGGCGCCGGTCGTGGTGGTCGCGCTCATCTCCGTGGTGGCCGCGGGGATCAGCGCCGTCAACGCCACGATGTCCCTGGGGTCGTTGCAGCTGCTCGTCTACACCGCGCTCGCCTCGGGCTTCGTCACCTCGCTGCCGTGGCAGACCGAGATCGCCTGCTTCCTGCTCGGTGCCGCCTGGGCCACGCTGGCCACGCTCGTGCAGACCGGCACCGAGGCCGGCGACCCCGACCGCGCCGCCGTGGCCTCGGTGTTCACCCGCATCGCGGACCTCCTCGAGGCCGGGGACGCACCGCACGCCGAAGAGGCACGCCGGGAGCTCACCACCGCGCTCAACGCCGCCTACGACGGGGTGATCCGCAGCCGCAGCCACCACGCCGGCCGGGTGCGGGAGCTCTCGGAGCTGGCCGGCGTGCTCAACTCCGCCGCGCCGCTCGTGGAGGCCGCGGTCGCAGCCGCCCGCGCCCGCGTGCCGGCCGACGACGACGTCGCCGCCGTGCGCGCCCTCGCCGCGGCGCTCACCGGTGACCAGGAGCTGCCCGGCGGGCGCCCGCCACCGCTGGAGGATGGCCACCACGCCCGCCGCGCGGTACGGCACGGCGTCCGCCTGGTGTGGAACGTCGTGGGCGACCCGGAGGAGCGCGCCGGGGCGGCCGCGCCCCCGCCGGGGGTCGATCTGCGCACCCGGCTGCACGACCTCACCGACCGCACCCTGGTCAGTGCCGACAGCCGGGCCTTCGCCGTCCGCCTGGCGCTGTGCATGTCGATCGCCGAGGTCGCCCGGCAGCTGCTGCCCGCCGAGCGCCCCTACTGGGTGCTGCTCACCGTGGCCATCGTGCTCAAGCCGGACCTCGGATCGGTCTTCGGCCGGGCCGTGCAGCGGGGCGCGGGCACGCTGCTGGGCGTGCTGCTGGGCTCGGCCGTGCTGGCGGTGCTCAGCGGCAGCCCGTGGCTGCTGGTCGCCATGGCGGCGTCCGCCGCGGTGCTGCCCTGGGCGCGGGCGGCCAACTTCGGGCTGTTCTCGGTGTTCCAGACGCCGGTCATCCTGCTGATGCTCGACCTGACGCTGACCCACGACGCCGGGCTGGTCGGCGAGCGGCTCGTCGACACCCTGGTGGGCTGCGGCATCGTGCTCGTCTTCGGCTACCTGCTCTGGCCGCAGAGCTGGCGGGCGCCGCTGGACCGAGCCCTGCACGAGGCCGCGGTGGCGCTGGACGGCTTCGTGGACGCGGCCTTCACCGGCGGGGCCGCCGACCGCCGTCGAGCACGGCGGCGCAACTACCGCGCCCTCACCGAGCTGCAGGCCCAGCTCCAGCGGCGGCTGGCCGAGCCGCCGCCGATCAGCACGCGGGCCGCGGCGTGGTGGCCGGTCATCGTCGCGCTGGAGCGGACCTCGGACGCGGTCACCGAGGCGGTCGTCGCCACCCGCGACGGCGAGCCCGGCCCGGATCCGGCCCAGGTGGCGGTGCTCCGCCGCGCGATCCGGCAGCTGGCGGACGACGTCCGGACCACCGGGACCGACGACGACGCCGAGATCCTGGCCGACGGCGTGCTGGCACCCGTGGCCCGTGAGGTGGACACCGCCCGCCGCCTGGTCCGCGCCACGGCGCCCGGCCGGCGGGGTCGCCGCTGAT
>Ga0210040_10007018_pt1 | contig 13811 bp, 8 predicted proteins | sample CryGeyCG12114_NA_FD_185462 | JGI IMG/M metagenome (GOLD analysis project Ga0210040, IMG submission 185462) | Groundwater microbial communities from aquifer - Crystal Geyser CG19_WC_8/21/14_NA (SPAdes) (version 2) | ecosystem: Environmental > Aquatic > Deep subsurface > Groundwater | place: USA... | reverse complement strand
TGAATGTCAAAAACCGAAAAATCTGATTTTTATCCGATTCAGGTATTACTTGTGTAGAAATAACATTCAGTAGAAAATCGATGCAAACATGATTTTCTATGTCTTAAATAGCGCAGAAAACTATTCTAAATGTCAAAAACCGAAAAATCTTATTTTTATCCGATTCGGGTATTACTTGTGTAGAAATGACATTCAGTAGAAAATCGATGCAAACATGATTTTATAGGTTTTAAATAGCGCAGAAACCGATTCTGAATGTCAAAAACCGAAAAATTTGATTTTTATCCGATTCGGGTATTACTTGTGTAGAAATGACATTCAGTAGAAAATCGATGCAAACATGATTTTATAGGTTTTAAATAGCGCAGAAGGGACCCCGACCCGAATCGGATAAAAATAAGATTTTTCGGTTTTTGACATTCAGAATCGTCTTCTGCGCTATTTAAAACCTATAAAATCATGTTTGCATCGATTTTCTACTGAATGTCATTTCTACACAAGTAATACCCGAATCGGATAAAAATAAGATTTTTCGGTTTTTGACATTTAGAATAGTTTTCTGCGCTATTTAAGACATAGAAAATCATGTTTGCATCGATTTTCTACTGAATGTTATTTCTACACAAGTAATACCTGAATCGGATAAAAATCAGATTTTTCGGTTTTTGACATTCAGAATAGTTTTCTGCGCTATTTAAAACATAGAAAATCATGTTTGCATCGATTTTTCACTGAATGTCATTTCTACACAAGTAATACCCGAATCGGATAAAAATCGGATTTTTCGGTTTTTGACATTTAGAATAGTTTTCTGCGCTATTTAAAACATAGAAAATCATGTTTGCATCGATTTTTCACTGAATGTCATTTTATTGTTCTCTGACTTTCAATGACCTGTAGCGGGTGATTGAAACCGAATTTGGGAAATCTGATTGCAAATTCGGATTCAGCACAAAAAAATTAACATTTGACAAATTTCTGAAAAAATTTCATCTGAATGTCATCTTTCTGTGTTACCGGTGCGGGGTCCTTTCTGTCTTATAAACTTAATAACAGTGCTTATCTGAAATTTCAGATTCCTGTTTTGCTGAAGAACCGCTGTGAAAATATTCTTTAATTCAGCTTTGTAGTTGTTGAAATAGTCCCTTGGAGTTAAGTAAATTTGTTCTGTTCTATTTCGGTAGCACTGTAGAAATCCACGAAAAGCTTCAATTTTTTTAAATCTTTCGAATGGTACGTCCACATTTTCACACTCAATGTAAAGATGATCATCACTTTGACAACCATATGTTTTTGGCTTCTGCTGTCGCTTCCGTTTATGAATCTTCACGTGTTGAAAAAGCGCTTCTCTTGTTGGAAAAGTTGACAAAGCTTGACAAACCAAGCAGACAATCATCTGTGAATTCACAATTGTTTTCAAAGTTCTTTATTTTATCGGATTATATTCAATTTGAAATTTACTAACTGATATATATATATTTAATAGATATACCCAACCAATGGACTCACCGTTTTAAGTTGTCAAATAAGATGGAACCTGATTATTGTCCCTCCCAAATCCTTTAAGAGCTGAAAGGCAAATCAAAACGTTAGTATAAAATTACAATATTTAATAAATTTTCATTAAAAAAAAAAGTTACCTGAATTACAAAAACTGTCAGTATCTGGTTTTAGCCAAAAGAATTTATTTTCACTTGAGTGAACAAAGTTTTTTAAATGTTTATAAAGAAAAATTAGTTTGATCCTGTGGACCCAAATCCTCTTCCACGTTGACTGTCAGGCAGAGACTAAAAATGGTAAACAAATTCATTAATAAATACGTAAAGCATTTACATGCAGGCATTAACATAAGGTACAATAATATAAATACTTACATCAACTTCTTTGACTGTGGGTATAATTCAATGTTCAGGACAATAAAGTCCATGTCACTATGATTGTGCAGTAAGACCTTTATCTCCCCTCTGTAATCACGATCTACTACATCAGCTAAAATAAACAAGTTTCAACTTAGTTTGATGAAGACAAAAAATGTTGACACAAAAAATAGAAATATACTCACCCCCAACTTCTATTCCTGCATTGACTGCCAATTCAGACCTTGACGCCATTCGTTCACATGTATCTGATGAAAGTAACAAAGAAATTCCAGTGGAAATGAGATGGCTTCCATGCCTAGGCATTACAAGGGAAATCAGGCTGTAATAAAAATTATTGATTAAGTTAGGAAGCTGTTTAAATAGATTTAATGAATTTATATTAAACAAATATAAATGTACGGGTCCAAAACAGCAGATTCTAAACTGCCCCTAGAAGAAAATTTTGCTTCGGGGTCAAGTTTTTTTACAAGTAATTTTGACATCACGATTCCTAAGCGTTTGTCAGTCTAATGACAAATTGTTTAAGAATTCAAGCTATTGCGTTAGCCATGCCAATGGCAAAGCTGACGTATGATCCTGAAATGTGCTGATTTAGTTATAGCATTGTTGATTCATGAGTGTAAAGGTCTTTGAAGGATTAATTAAGTCTTTAAAATTCTTTTTGGCTAGCTATTGTTGTACTTACGATAAAATATTTTGTAACAGGTTTTAATGTATCATTTAATCCAGAGTCTAAGCACACAACTTCTATAAATTGACCCAATTGAGCAAACAATTCTCATTCTACTAAAAGAACTTGTTCTGAAGACTCTTACTTTCAACCTTTCAGCTATTTTTAACTATGCGAGAAGGGAGCGTAAACCCAGTTCTAAAAGAGTGAAGGCGAGCGAAGAAATTGGTAGGATATATATACTTTTTCACTTTTTACCCCTATTTTCTTCATATTTTTTTCAATTTCATCTTTTGTCTTGTTTAATGTATAAATTATGTGGTTAAAATATATAGAGCTAAAGGCTACTAAAAAAAAACGTCCTTACAAGAAAATGCTTCCATCTAAAGCCAAGATCTTGAAAATTGAAAGTATTCTTTTTATCATTGTTGATCTTATTGATGATTTAAAAAAAACTAAAACATGAGTGATGATTTAAAATTTTAAAACGTTTTCAGATTCTGACTCTGATCCGGGGAAGATGAAGTGGATTTTCGTCAAGTGAGAAAGTCGTCAAAAAAGGCCAAGAAAAAACAGAAAAAACAGGAAAGCGACACTGAAGGTAAGTTTTCAATTCGAATTTTCGAAAATTAATCTGATTCAATTTGGAAAAAAAAAAATAAGATTTTCCTTCATATACATATATTTTTTGTAGATTCTGAGGTTGATTCTGTAGCCGAAACAAAGTTGAAAAAGCGTCGAAAGACTACCGTCGAAAAAGAAAGTAGGTAATACAATATTGCTACAAAAATAATATAGTTAAAACTTTGGTTTACGCTATGAAATAATTTCCTGTAGATATAGTTTTTTGTTACTAACTTATTTTGTATATTTTATTTAATTTTAATTTACAGTGTCAGATGAGTCAGACCGTGAAGCAGGCACAAAAAAGCTTGTGAAGAAAATCAACTTGGCAGGGGTCGAAGACGATCAAAACGACATCCATTTTGATGCGTTTCTTGGCAGTGGATATTCTCTACGGCTTTCTACGTGGGATAAAGATGGGAAACAATATATCTGCATTCGTCGTTACATCGACGGTCCCAGACAAAGCCAAGGGGCTAATATCCCTCTATCCTGTCTAGAAAGCTTGAAGACCGCAGTAAACTATGTTGCTGCCAACAAGAAGAAGCTGCTCAAATCGAACGTATGAACTTATAACTTTTAAACTTGACTTTCAAAAAATCATTTAACTGAATTATTTAACAATTAATAAAATGAATTAAAAATTTTCAACCTTATCTTCATATATATGATTCTTAATTGTTATTAATGATTCTAATTGAATAAACTGAAAATGACATATGAAAGAGAGTTCATTTATGCAAGCTTTACAAATATTTATGTCGTCTTCAAATAAAAAAGATAATAGTGTAATACACAAGTCTGGAAATTCGTTTCGTATTTCTGTTTGCGTACTGGATCAAGATATTCATATCAAAGGCTTCACTTGTTTTATGAATTGTATAGATAGCAGATACTTATTGCAAATTGAATTTCGTTATAATATAACAAACATAACACCTAACAAAAACTTGCATGAGTGTTCGTTACGTGTATTACTATTTACACTTTAGTAATCAATCACCAATAGTTACGTAGAAGATTACGTAGAGAATATTTGATCATTAACTTAGGGTGTATGCCGACCTCAGAGATTTTTTCATTTTTTTTTAAACCCGTTTTACCTACCGAAATTATTAGTTTGCATACATAAAAACCACTTGTGGCATTTGTAGTTTTTAAAAGCAAAATTTTTTTAACCATTTTTTGACTTTTTTAGGAGCTTGAAACTCATAATTCGGAGTTACTATTTACACTTTAGTAATCAGCAACAGTAATAATCTATTTGTGCAAATTTTCATGAAGATTAGGTAGAAAACATTTTATCATTGATTTAGGAGGTATGTCGACCTCTGAGTTTTTTTCAACTTTTTTAAACCTATATAATCCACCAAAATTGTTGGTTTCGCATATTTATAACCTATAAATGTCATTTGCAATTTTTTAGAATTTTTTTTTACCATTTTTGAGTTTTTTAGGAACTTGAAACTTTTAATTCTGAGTTTTTATTTACAATTTAGTAATCAGCAACAGTAATAATCGATTTGTGAAAAATTTTCATGAAGATTAGGTAGAAAACATTTTATCATTGATTTAGGAGGTATGTCGACCTCTGGGATTTTTGAAACTTTTTAAAACCCATATAATCCACCAAAATTGTTAGTTTCGCATGTTCGAAACCTATAAATGTCATTTGCAGTTTTTTTAGGCAATTTTTTTCACCATTATTGACTTTTTTAGAAAGTTGAAACTTTTAATTCTGAGTTATTATTAACACTTTAGTAATCAGCAACAGTAATAATCGATTTGTGAAAAATTTTCATGAAAATTAGGTAGAAAACATTTTATCATTGATTTAGGGGGTATGCCGACCTCTAGGATTTTTTCAACTTTTTTAAACCCGTATAACTCACCGAAATTGTTGCAATTGTTAAATTTAAATGAGCCATCTCAATCGTACGTCATAACAAACAGAGGTTATTTGAAGGAAGAATTAAATTAAAAGATTTCGTCAGTCAGTGGACCGTTTTAAATTCAGAGCAAACTAAAGATGCTCAATCATACGTAAAAATATCTAAAACACAACTTGAAACTGTCAACGTAACATTTTGATAACATTTTTAGTTTAAAGCGAGGTATCCATTTCACTAATCGTAAACAAAAACAAAAACACAGAAAAATGTTCAATGTACAATCTCAATCTCAATAACATTCAATTCCTTCGTGCTACAATTCAAATACTAATCGATGCTCAGCCCTTGTACACATACAAACATTGTACAGTATAGCAAGTAAGCACCGAAAACAAAGTTCACCCTCGCATCAATTGAATATTGAATTGTTGTAAGGAGAGTCGTTTTTGCTGATTCCTTGCCAATTAGGACACTACTGGTTGATTAAAAAATCTTAATTCCATCATAAATGTCTTTCAATGTGTATAAGGTCATTGATAACTTTCTATTATTAGGTTTTTCAAAAGGCCTGTAATATTAGTTTAAAATTTTTCAAACTCCGGATTGATAATCATATCTTCCAGCGAGCCCACTATTATTGGCCAATTGGCGAGTAAACTGCTGACAGCTTTACTGTGAGAATCCACCCAACGGACTTTGAAGGGCCCAGTAAGAGCTATCAGGTCTGCGTTGTGTAGTTTGGCGTATTCCCGAAGTTACCTGGCCCGCTTGTGATACCTCATGTAGAAGTTGTATATTTTATTCACCAAGAAAATAGCGTCAGGTAAATATTCATCTTTTTTTAACGTCTTCTTCACAGCTAATTCTAGTCTGTGTGGCATGCAGTGGATTTTATAAAAATCCCGTTCTGCCCAATCGAATAGTATTTTAGCCAGACCATTATCTTTCCCTAAATAGACACTTGCTCCATCTTAATCTATCATCCAAAAAGCTTAATGAAAGTGAATGCGCATATTTAGAATAAATTTTTTTACCCACCGGATTTTCTGTTCGATCCATACATTTTGATTCCCTTTCAAAAAATGTGCCACTTCTAAAATCCCACACATAAATTTCGTAACTTTTTCTATTCGTGCATTTTCCATAGCAACGGAATATAAACAACAATATAAAAAACTAACCTCATTTTGAACAAAAAAATCGAACTCGACTGACAAAATTTACACTACACAAATTTTCTTTACAGTTTTCAACTCAAAAAAAAACTCAAAATTTCTTCACTCCTGCCCTGTGGTCTTCATATCCACAGATTTAGTCACAGGGTGTGGCTCAGGCTGACTTGCAGGCAAGACATCTATAGTAAAATTGCAATCATTAGTTTTTATGAGACATATGAATACATGAGACCTATAAATCATTGATACAAATAATTGATTGTACAAATAAGTATCCTCTACATCCATACTGTTCACTTCTGGGAATAGTGAGGACTGGCAATTAAAAATACCACTCTCCAACTGATCATCGGAAAGTAAATCCAAAAATCTTCCATGCGACTTTTCTTCCCTTAACTGTTTCTGCAAGTCTGCGTTTTCAGCACGCAACTTTTTATTTTATTTTTTGAAATCATCTAAATCAACCATATCGCGTTGTAGTTCAATTCTTTCCAGTAAAGATTGAATGCTTTTTTTTTCAAAATTTCAGCTTCCATGAGCTAAATTTAAAAAAATTGTCTGAGATTTTGCATTGAACATTACAAATACAAATACCGATTAACAAATACCTTGTTTTTTTCGCTTTTTAGCTCCAACAGCTTTATTTGTAGCCCCACATTCATTTTCTCCATCCTTTGTCACTCAAACGAAAACAGTTTATGACCACAATGCTTCTAAATCTTTGACTAACATGTTTTCTACAATATATGGAATTATTGTGCGATTTTTTAACAAGAACTTTTTAGCCGAACGAATCGATGGTTTTTTTGACAAATTTTTTTCGTTTTTGCCACAAATTTTAAGAATCTATTTGTTGTATCGGGACATTTGCTCACTATTTAAAAGAAAAATTTCTGTGAGAGCTGTGGTCCTTTATGAGACTGTAACTCCTCTAAAAATTCCTTGTGACTTCTAAGCCTCTCCATAGTCAACTGGTGAAAAAAATAATGTTTCGTCACTTCATATTACAGAATTCCTCACTCTGAACCGATAATTTTAATCGATTGTCATGGCGATAAACATATAGCTACGGTTTGCGACCACACACTGTTCGTATGCTGACTCTAAAAATCCTTTGTATTTAGGCCACATTTGTCTTGAAAGAACAGATATTGTAGTTTTATATCTAACTTGATTGAAAAAAAACTATACGATACTGATCTGTGATTATTACTGAATAAATTTTGTGTTGTGTAAATAGACGAAACTGACTGATGATGAATTTTGCGTGTCACAAAAGCAGCGAAAAATTTATTATTTGCGCCGCAAAATTCTACCATAAAATCGTCCCAAATTACTAAAGCGTTTTTATAATTCTTTTTTTTTGGTAATTCACGCACAAACTGAACGGACTCATCTTGTTTTTCAAAGTCATCAAATGCTGGTTGATGAGCATTGAAAACATACCAAACTTTTTAATAAGTTTGTCAATTAAACACATCCTATTTCGAATAATATTTAAAACTAGAGTCGTTTTTCTTTTGCTATGCACATTGAAAATGGATGTCTCAATTCGTTGTATATCTCTTTTCACTCCATTATTCAACTAAAGCAATATTGTTTTTATCTTTCAATTTATAATAGACATATGGAAGAGATTTAATTCCATGGGGAGGCAAAAAAAATTCGCAAGCTCACATAGATGTCAAAGCTATTTTGTTTTGACAAATCTGATAGATTAATTGCTTGCAGTTTCTAAGACTTTTGAACATGACTCTTTCGATTTTATTACTAACTAACGCAATTCTTCAAAACTCAAATTTTTTCCCTTCTTTTAGGAATTCTTTTACTTTTTTATCTGGAGAATCTTTGAATTTCATGTTATAAACTTTTTGCGCTATTGAAACATAATCAAGAATTATTTTGTTGATGGGGGATTGATAACTGACTGTGTCGCAAAAGACCCATTCCGTAATTTTCATAACATAATTTAATTCTTCTAATTTATAGTTGCGGCTTATGAACCAGTCATTTTCTCTAATTCTGTGCACTTTAACTAAATTATTGCTGTAATAAAAAAATTGCATGCTCTAATCGCCGATTTCTACCATATACACAACTTATATCTACTCGATCGTAACTGTCACCGAGTCACTAATTATAGTGATACCGTTTTTTCCTCGGATGTGGAAAAACTCCATCACCGATCGATATTAAAAGAATCCTATTTGTATTCGTCATACAAACAAAGCTGACAACCAGAACCACACTCGCTCCACAACTCTCATCATATTTTTCTGTAAAAAGAAATTATTTTCATGCACATACCCATTCCAAACTCATTCCATAATCTTTTTTTATTTTAAAGCATTCACATTCCTTATGCATACAAAACTTTCTGCTCTCGCTCCGCAACTTCAACCAACCCATGCTTTTGTAAAAGACAAGAATGCTTTCATTCAGAATGCTGCAAGTTTTACCGGCTTACGATTGGTTCCACAAACAGGCTCCTCCTACCCCCATTAACTCGCATGTTGAAAAATCAGACTTGTAGTATAATCATAACTACTGACGTATGATGAAATCAAGCAAACCTGCATCGGAGGATTCCAGAAACCTAAACATCTAAGAAAACAGAATTCAGGAGACGCTTGCATGCTACTATGTATTGCTATAAGGAATATGCATGTCGGATAGGTAGCATTAAATAGACGATTCTTTGTAAGACTGAGAAACTAGCTCAAAAAGATGTGCCCATTTTGATGGCTCTTTTAAAACTTATCAAGTAACCTCCACATTTTAAGCAAACAAACTTTCCTTTCTATAATATTACGCTGCAAAGTAATTGAAGGGTCCAAAAGACGCTATCTCCTTCAACTGCATTTTCTTCTCCCACACCAATGCTCCCGACTTCCTATCTCTCTATATGGGGGACCCTGGCTCACGTATGTAGATTGCTGGGTACTAAGTTTTTAGTACCTCAGATTTCGTGCATTGGTGTCATAGAAAAACACTGCAAATCCCAGCACGATAAGTGATGAAGGAATAATTTCAAGCATTTAAAATAAATAAAAAAAGAAAAATTAATCAACGCATTTTAACTGAAGCATGCTCATGTATAATTTATCACTAATGTTTTTAATGAAGTGATTCATGTCAAAAATCAATGAAAATTAAAAAAAAATAATGTCTGGAGTAAGACAGTGCTGAACAAATGATTCTGCCTGTGTCTTTGTTGAGCCTGTAAGCTACACTATTAGTCGCTACATACATCAAAATGTTAAATTTCGTGCTAGGAAATTCACTGCTCATGCACAAATAGGCAACCAAACTCAATTACGAGTACTTCTTCTAGTGTATATAGTATATCTATTTCTATGCCGCACACTAGCAGCACTTAAGTCCTCTTGGTATACAGTTTCTACTCTTGGAATAAAAAAACCGACCTTGATAGCTGAATAGAAATAATCAATTGTTTTTACTGATTGCATCACAAAATTAAGAAAGTCAAACTAACTCTAATCGCATAACTATGAGTTACTGAAATTGTGCCATCATAAAAAAGACAATGAATAAGATTAAGAGTGTTTTTTTCAAAGTGTGAATGATAATAACTGAATGCAGGTGCGTTTGTCATGCAACCATAACCTCACTTTCTTAGATTTAAAAACAATAACAATAACATAGACTAAAGTATCCAATAATAATATGATGCCCCTGACATATTTATATATTCTGGCCTGCCAAGGATACCATAATTTGCGGATAGTAGGATGAGCTATTTGTTGTTCCTAACTAAGTTGATTCTTGTTTGTTTGTTGATCCTAACTCAATGACCGTTGTGCTTCATCGTATCTTAATCGAATAACATGAAAATTTAGTGGAGGAATTGGAAGAAAATGTTTTATGAACATTGCATTTGATTGTGTTCGGGAAGATTTGCAAACCTTTTTGTTGAAAGTATACTGCCTCTTTGTTGTAAGTATATAAGTTAATTTTAATTATATTTAATTTTTTTAAATTATATGGTTTTGTTGAGAATAAAAAAGGAGCTCTAAAGCAAGTATCCAAGATTGCCACTCACAAGACATCCAAATTGAATAGCTTGTTTACAAAACTTTTGAATGTAAGGACCTAATAAAAGCTGAAACTTTCGTTAAATCAAATCTTAACTTTTATTTTGTGTTCCCGTACATGAGATATAAGTTCATTTCTTCATTTTTTCTAAGCTGAGTGAGTAATTTACCATAATTTAAACTCATACATATCCTAGGGTAATTAGGCTTAGTGTGAGTGTGCCTCTTGTCCCCTGCGATCCGTAGAATCATTGAAAATTTGGCAGGTTTGAAATTTTACTCGTACAAGAGTGAGTGAGTGGTTTTGGCGATTGGATCTGGCTAGTACTTATGATATCTGACTGTACTATAGCCTTAAATAGTTATTATAGAAGATCTTTTATAAGTTTGCTTGTGTTATGTAGGAAAAAAAGCGTCAATGCATGAACAAAGTAGGATTCAGTCACGTTTGTGACGTCACTGCGAGCTGAGCTTGACTTCTACAGAGTAAGTGCAAGCGCCATACCCTTCTTAATTCCTATACCCTGCTTCTAGTCCATAACATTTTCTCTCTGTAGTAAGCGAGCGAAGTTGAAAGCATAAACACATAATTTCCTTTGCAAACACTAATCTGTGCACTTCTTTTATGAAAATATGAAATTCGTAATTTTGACTGTCTTTTTGAAGACTGCTTCTCTTCAAATAGTCACATTCATTATGTCTCCAAATACCATGGTGATAAACAATTAAAATAAATTGCTTGAAAAATTTTTTCTATTTTATTTTACTACTCAAACCAAAAAAACTATAAACACTTTTTTTTAAATGTGTGTAAACACTTGCGACAAAGAAATTTTAAAGGAATAAATCAGTCTTGAAACACCTTTTACAACGAAGCGTAAATGGAATGAATTCGTGATTAAAAAGTAAACAAACAACTAGGAAACTTCATTTTCAAAAAAAGTGAACAGAAATAAATTAGTTTATTTTAGTTACCGAAAAACTATGTAACCTGGATTGAATTTCCAAATTTGCAACGATCAGTGAAACTGGTCATTATTTTGGTAAGCATATTTACAAATTCTAGTTGTAGCATAAGCTTATAATATATATGCTATATACAATAATTTTCTGATATTGAATAAAGTTTGTCCAAAAATTTTTACATTTTTAAACTCGTGCGTGTTATCTACTTTGTCGTTTCAAGCTTATACGGTAACTTTCTCTTCATTTTTGGCAAATACGAAACATATCGAGGACCTACTGAAGCAGAGATTACTTTTTTAAACCTACAATATCCAGTTTGCATTATTTTTCTACTGAATGTAATTTCTATACAAGTAATCCCCGAAACAAATAAAAATTAAGATTTTTGGTTTTTGACATTTAGAATAGTTTTCTATGTATTTAAAAACTTCATCGATTTTTACTGAATGTCATTTAATTTTTGAAATGAAAAGATTCAGATTCAGAACAAATAAAATAAACATTTGACGAATTTTTGAAATTTTTTAGCTTCAATGTTATCAACTTTCTATGTTACCGGTGCGGAGTCCTTAGAATGACACTTAGATCTGTTTTGTGTGAAAGCAACAAAAATATGCATTGCATACCTTTCCCAAAAGTTGGAAAATTTATCCTGTAATTAAAGTCAATCAATCAAATCAATGTTTTATGCATAGAATCACAATCAGGAACTTTTTTATCTGTAACATTTTTAGAATTAGAATTTATTTTTTTGTTAAAGTAATCAATTGTGTATTAATTAACTACCTTATCAGTAAATGCCTGCAAAAGTGCTGCAGTAGTAGTAACTAACTTAATTTGACTTGACATTGACAGGATGATTTAAAGATCAGGATTTGGCAAAAAAAGCTACACTACGACCCTGGGATCTTATTATTCAACAGCAGCAAGTAATTGTTCTATTTCATCATTCAAATATATTAATTTGAATACAGGAATTAGAAAGCTGAATATTAGGACGGACTCGCCATTTATTATCAATTGTATAAATAGCTGGATTCATACATGGGAACAGAATAACTTGGTTCTGGATAAAACAGTTAACAACACAGTTTGTATGGAATTAGTAGTTTTAATGTTGGAAGTTTAAAAAATATAACCTGCCAAATAATTGGTCATTTCTTGCTTTTCTTGATCAAGACATAAAAACCATAGTATGTAGAAGTCCTGAAATAACAAGGGAAAAGCTACTGCACAAAGTCTTGATGAAAATACACAATGAATTAATTGAATTTTACCTACTGCAGAAATCCTATCAAACCTTATGAAAACTCTACTTCACCTACTAGTTACTAGACTTCTATTTCACTAACACTCAAGTCATCCATACTAATATTATATCAATATTTCACATTCATACGAATATTTATAATATCATCTTTTCAGCTGTTAACTACTGAACAGCACATGACTTTTATTAGCATTTGGCAACCTAAAAGATTGCCAGCACACCACTAGTGCTTAAGTAACTACACAAAAATGTTCACTCGTTGTGAACATTAATTTCTTGAAGTGCGGGAGCCCGAACTCCCTCCTGCCCCACTCCGCTCGAAACGCGTCCTTAAATGAGGTTAAAAAAGGTTTCTGTATATGGCGCCCCGCATCATGACAAAACGTTTAGAGTCGTATGAATCCTTTATACAAAAATTAAAAATTAAAAATCGTACCTACAGTAAGTAAAAGTGTTAGTTTTTGTTAGAATTAAAAATATTTTTTGAAACCTACTTGTGACCACTCCAAAGACACTGATGACAAAAATTGTCCAACTAAGACTTTTAAATAAACCATTCATGTTGGAAAAACACTTAAAAACGTGGAATTTCCCGTCGTTTCAAAATCTGACTCCCCGACAAAGTTCATGATGCACGCTTTTGTCTTCTGAATTTTCTCATTTCATGTACGATTACAAGGTCTTACACTACATACAGCATGTGAAAATAGAGTACGACGTTGTCTAAAAGTCTTAGTTGGACAACTATTGTGATCGGTGTTTTTGAAATGAGAACTGAGTAAAAGCTATTTTAATTTTTTAGTTTATTGACGCTTACAAACTCAATTGGCAAGAAACATGATAGATAGACTAAAAATTTGACATGCTTTAAATTATTTAGCAGTTTCACAGTTAACGTACAAGTCTAATCATACAAAATTCTTACAAAATGAAATTAGGTAATAACATACACAGTAGAGGTGTGCGGGTTGACCCAAACGCGCGGAAAGAACCAAACCACACGAACCCACACCATTTGGGTTGGTTTGGGTTCAGATTTTTTTTAGCTAAATGGTATGGGTTGGTTTGGGTTTTGGTTTGGTGCTCGCAAATGGTGTGGGTTGGTTTGGGTTTTGGTTTGGTTCTCGCAAATGGTGTGGGTTGGTTTGGGTTTTGGTTTGGTTCTCGCAAATGGTGTGGGTTGGTTTGGTTTTTGGTTTGGTTTGGTTTATGGTTTGGTTTAGCAAGTGGTTTGGGTTGGATTGGGCTTTGGTTTGGGTTTTTATTTGTTTTCTTGTAT
>Ga0210040_10007017_pt1 | contig 13811 bp, 16 predicted proteins | sample CryGeyCG12114_NA_FD_185462 | JGI IMG/M metagenome (GOLD analysis project Ga0210040, IMG submission 185462) | Groundwater microbial communities from aquifer - Crystal Geyser CG19_WC_8/21/14_NA (SPAdes) (version 2) | ecosystem: Environmental > Aquatic > Deep subsurface > Groundwater | place: USA... | reverse complement strand
CGAGGCCGAGGGGAACCTGACAGCGCTGGGCTACCACGTCGAGCACATGCCCGACGGCAGCGTGCGGATCAGCGCCCAGACCGCCGACGCGCAGGCCCAGCTCGACCGGTTCGTCGCGCAGCAGCGGACCATCACCATCAACGTGCGGGCCACGATGCCCGACCTGAACGGCAGCGTCTCGGGGAGCGGCCGCCCGGGCCTGTACAGCGGTGGCTACACCGGGGACGGCGGGAAGTACGAGGTCGCACCGTACGACGTGCACCGCGGCGAGTGGGTGACCGACAAGGAGACGACCGCGATGCTGCGGCCGACCATGGAGGCCATCCACCGCCACGACTGGCGGGCCGCGCTGCCCCAGCTGATGCAGCTCGCTGACCGGCAGTCCGGCGCCGCGTTGGCCGCCTACGCCGCCGGGCGCACCTCAGCCGCGCGGGCCGGGTCCTACGCGGCGGGTGGCTACGTCGACGCGATGCTGCGGCGCAGCAGTGACCAGCCGGCCTACAACGGCCCGCAGAAGGTGTCGACGATGACCAACCACCTCTACGCCGCACCGGGGCTGCCGACGATCGACCAGCTGGCCCGGATGCAGCGTGAGTCGGAGATCATGAGCGGGGCGTTGGGCTGATGCCGCAGCTGATCGTCGACCCGCAGGACGGCACCCCGCCGCTGACCCTGGACTGGGTCGACGGGTACGCGGTCCAGAAGGCCGGCCCGCTGGGGCTCGGGCTGCCGCCCCGGGTGCTGGTCGAGCGGGACCGGCCCGACGGCCACGGCACCGAGCTGCTGGGTGTCCGGGTCGGGCCGCGGGACATCACCATCCCGCTGGACGTCTACGCCACGACCCGGGCGGAGTTCCTCGCCCGCCGGGCACGGCTGCAGGTCATCGCCGGGCGCAGCAACAACCTTCGGCCGCTGCGCGTCACCTACGTGGAGGACGACGGCCGCCGCGAGTGGGTGGAGGGCGTCTACGTCGGCGGCCTGGAGGGCGACGAGTCCACCGGGAACGACCGGTCGGAGTTGTACGCGCTGAAGGTCCGCGCCAGCCGCCCGTACTGGCACCTGCCGACCATCACCGAGTCCTGGTCGCTGAAGCGTCCGAAGGGCCGGAACTGGTTCCCGCTGCTGGGCCGCTCTCCGGCCTCGTCGGTGGTTGGTGGCCGGCAGCAGATGTTCGTGCCCAGCGATGTCGACCTGCGGCCCCCGTGGGTCATCCAGGGCCCCGGTACCGGGCTCCTCATCCGCAACCACACCGCCAACTGGGAGGTCATCGTGGACATCGACATCCCCACCGATGGGCCCGCCTCGGCCGTCACCGTCACCACCGAGGTCGGCGAGCAGGCCATCCGGGACGGCTACGGCAACAGCCTGTTCGGCCGGATCACCAACGGGCCCGAGGGCGGCTGGGAGATGGGCCCGCTGCTGCCCGGGGTCAACGACATCGAGGTCAGGCTGGAAGGGTCCTCCAGCGACAGCTCCTCGGTGCTGGTCGCCTACGACCCGCTGAAGCTGGCCGTCTGATGGCCGACTGGAGCCTGTTCACCCGCGACCAGTTCGCGGAGGCCTCCGGCGGGATCCCCTCGAGCAAGGCCGACGCGGTGATCCGCCGGATCACCACCGGCAAGTACGTGGTGGAGACCCCGTGGACCCCCGACCGGTGGCGCCGGCTCACCGCCGGAGCGGGCCTGATCATCCGCCGGGACGGCCAGACCGTCTGCTCCGGCGCCTGGACCCGCCGCTCTTGGCGGGCCGGCCTCACCGACGACAACCCGCTCGGGATCATCGCCCTGGAGGGCGTCACCGACGACGTCATCGGCCAGTACCGGCTGTGCGCCCCGGACCCCGGCCGCCCCTTCGATCAGCAGTCGACGCAGCCGACGTGGACCCGCAGCGGCCCGGTCGAGACGCTGATGCACGCGCTGGTCGCCGAGAACGCCGGCCCGCTGGCGCTGCCCGGCCGGCTGGTGCCCGGGCTGGTGATGGGCGCCGACCAGGGCCGGGGACCGGTCGTAGCGTTCTCCACCCTGCGGTACGGCACGCTGCAGGATGAGCTCCGTCGCCTCGCCGCGATCGCCGAGGCCGCTGGCGTCCGGTTGCTGCCGACGTTCGGCCAGACCGAGCTGGGGCTCACCTTTCAGGTGCTCGCCGCCGATGACCGCACCGCCGGTGACACCCGCGTGGTGTTCGGCGCCGGGCTGGGGAACCTTGACGAGCAGGAGTACGTCGAGGACGCCGGCACGGTCGGCCTGGCGGTGTCGGCCGGCAAGGGCGAGGGCGTCATGCGGATGCAACGCGTCGCCGTCACCGTCGACGAGTTCACCCGCGCCTTCGGGGTGCTGCCCGAGGTGTACATCGACCGGCGCGACACCGACCAGTGGGACGAGCTGGACAAGGCCGCCCAGGAAGCGGTCGACGGTGGCGTGGCCGCGGTGTCTTACCGGTGCGTGTGCCTGGACACCCCCGGCACCAGCTACGGCACCGACTTCGGCATCAACACCGTGGCCACCGTGCTGGCCGGCCCGCCCGGTACGGACCCGGAGACCGGCGATCGGTACCAGCCGCTCGCGACCTTCGACGACCTGGTCCGCGAGGTGGCCTTCAAGTGGGACGGCGCAACGGACAAGGTCACCGCCGCCGTCGGCACCGAGGGCGCCAGCACCGGCGTCGCACTGCCGTCGCTGAAGAGGATCGCCGCGCTCAACGCGCAGGTCGCACAGCTGCAGAGGAGCCTCTAGATGGACGCGCAGGGCAATAGCTACAGCCCCTACGACATCGAGGTGGCCGGCTCCGCCGCCGAGCCGTTCACCGAGGCCGCCTGGTACGACATGGAGCGCACCAGCGGCGTCGTCGAGGGCCTCGGGCTGACCTTCAACGGGCGGACGGCGCAGCTCGCCCCCGGCATGGTCCGGGTCAAGGGCAGCCGCCTGAGGCGTGCGACGCAGTGGACCGACACCTCCCCGGCGACCACGAACACGACTGCCCGCCGGGACCTGCTGGTCGCCCGCCGGCAGCTGACCACCGGCGAGGGCGCCGCCGCAGTGGCCGGCAAGACCTTCTTCCTCGTGCTCCGCGGCACTCCGGCCGCTACGCCGGTCGACCCGACCTTCGACTCCGCCAACGACGAGCGATTGTGGTCCTGGCAGGTGCCCGGGGGCGGCGGCAACGTGATCACCGACATCCGTGACCTGCGCCGCCCGGCCGCCAGCGACGCAGGCCCCCGCGGGCTGCTGTGTAGGCCGGTGAAGATCAGCAACGGCACCGGCGGCGGGGTCAAGTACGCCGCCCCGGCCGGCGCACCGGGCACCGGCTACTACGAGATGGGCCGCACCCCCGACCTGCGGGTGTCAGCGGGGCGCGCTGTCGAGCTGATCGCCAACGTGGACTGGATCAATGGCGGCGGGCTGGCCGGTGCCGGGGTCCGGTGGGAGCGGGTCCAGGTCTCCGGCGGCACGAACAACGGTGCCACCGCCGAGGAGGGCTTCTTCCTCGGTGGAGGCACCGTCGACAGCGTGCTGCCCGTCACCCACCGCTTCGTCGACACCGCAGTGACTGTGGACGGCGTCTACCGGTGGGTGCTCGCCGCCAAGACCACGGTCGCGGGCAACACCATCGGCATCGGCGAGAACGCCTGGGCCTACCTCACCGCCTCCGACGTCGGCGTGATCCCCACCGTCTGACCGCCCGCGGCATCTCGCCCCGCAGTCCACCCCGCCCTCCCGGGCTCCCCTGACCCCTGGAGGTCTCATCGTGCTGCCCTTCTCCCGCCGCCCGACGGTGCTGCTCGCCGTCCTCCTGGTGGCGCTCGCCGGCGTGCTGACCGTGCCCACCCCGGCCCTGGCGGCGACCCCCGTGCCGGCGCCGGTGGTGCTGCAGCTCGGTGACTCGCTGATGTGGCAGACGTGCGGGGGTGCCGCGCAGCTGGTCACCAGCGACGCGCCGGCATATCTGCGGCAGCACGACGGCGGCTGCTACGGCTGGTCCGGGGCGACGGCGGCGGACATGGCGTTCATGGTCGGCGGCGGGCGGTTCCTGTCCAACGGCCCCGGTCAGCCGCACCCCTACCTGCCCGGGCGGGGGCTGGTCGACCCGTACGACCTGCGGGAGGCGATCGACCGGGCCGACGTGCTGGTGTTCAGCCTGGGCACCAACGAGGCCAACCGCGCCGACCCGGTCAACGGCTGCGGTGTCCGGACGCAGACCCCGTGGCCGGTGCAGATCGACCGGCCCGCCGCTGCAGGTGGCGACGTCGTGCCCTGCCAGCTCACCCCCGCCCAGTTCGCCGAGCACATCGACTACTTCATGTGGCTCGCCAGCGGTCGGCCCGTCTTCTGGTTCGACATCGCCGTCACCGACCCCGCTGACCCGGCCTACGGCCAGCAGCGCCAGTTCAACGACCAGATCTGGGCCGCGGCCGGCCGGTACCCGAACCTGCACCCGGTCGCCTGGGCCCGCGCGGTCGCCGCGCACCCCGACTGGCTGCGCGCCGACGGGGTGCACCTGAACAGCCCGGCCGGGAACGCCGGCCGCTACGCCACCCTGCTCGCCGCCCTGACCGGCTGCGGGCTGCGCTGAGGAGGAGACCCGTGACCGATCCCCTGCACGACCACGAGGCGGTGAAGACCCGCTTCGTCGGCCCGGACGGCGCCGAGTACGAGTACGCCGACCCGGCCGACGCCCCCACCATGGACGGTGTCGACTCCACGTCGATCGAGGCGCCCGAAGGTGCCCCGGTCGAGGAGCTCCCCGTCGCCGGCGAGTCCACCCCGGGCGGTGATGCCCGATGACCGCGCGGTGTCAGAACGGGTGGCCGGTCATCGAGACCGCCGCGGGGGTCGGCTCCTACACGATCCCCGGCACCAGCTACCGGGTCGCCACCCGCCCCGGCGACAGCTCGGTGATCCTCCTCGACGTCCTCGGTTTCATCCACGCCGAGGTGGAGCCGCTGCTGGTGCCCGGCGTGTGGGGCTGGGCGGTGCGGCTGGTCCGCGGCTCGACCACCGACGCGTCCAACCACTCCGGCGGGGACGCGATCGACGCCTCCGCGCCCCGGCACCCGCTGGGCACCGACCCGGCCGCGAACTGGCTGCCCAACCCGAGGCAGATGGAGCGCATCCGCCGCCGCATGGCCGCCTACCGGGCCGTCACCGGCACCCAGGTCGTCCGCTGGGGCGGGGACTACACCGGCCGCAAGGACGGGATGCACTGGGAGCTGCTGGGCACCGTCGCCAGCCGCCGCGCTCTCGCCGACGCCATCCGCGGCGGCGTGCTCCCCGACGCGGAGCTCTCCTACCTGGTCGGCCGGGACACCGGGTTCCGTGCCGACACCACCACCGAGGAGGACGACATGTTCGACCCGACCACCCACGGCAAGCAGCTCGCGGACCTGCACGAGATGATGACCGCCTTCAAGGGCGGCGCGGAGGTCGACGCCTTCAAGCCCTTCTTCGTCTCCACGGCAGTCGCCGGCACCACCGAGGCGCTGCGCTCGGAGGGCGTATCCGGGGCCGGTGACACCGGACGCCTGGTCGCCGCCCTCACGGCAGAGCTGGTCGCAGAGGGCGCCACGTCGGGCGGGCTGTCCGAGGCGCAGGTCGAGGCCGCGGCCGAGCGCGCCGTCCGCCGGGTCGCCGCCGACGCCGCCAACTGATCCCGGCTGTGCGTCTCAACGGCTGGCGGGGCGCGGGGCTGCTGTTCGTGGCCCTGGCGTCCTGCCTCACCCGCGGCTACCGGTACGCCATCCAGTCCCCGGACCTGCTTCCGGCCGGCATCCAGGCGCTGTCCTTCGACGGCCTGCTGATCCGCTTCCTGGGTGTGCTGTGGCTGTTCGCGGGCGTGCTGGGGATCTGGTCAGCCTTCCGGCTGCACGACCGTCCCGGTGTCTTCGCCCTCGCGTTCATGCACGCGCTGTGGTCGGCCGCCCTGCTCCTCGGGTGGCTCCTGGACGCCGGGGACTGGTTGGCCGCGATCACCACGTTCGGCACGTTCGGCCTCATCGTCTGCTGGTCCCGCATGGTCAACGCGCCTCGCGTCGACATCGAGGAGCTGCTGAGCCACCCGGGGGGCGAGTGAGTGCCTGGGTCGTCCCCCTTGCCAGCGCGGTGCTCGCCCTTGCGGGCGGCGTCTACGCCACCCGCGGGAAGCGCGCCACCGATCGGGGGGACCTCGCGGACCGGCTCGTCGACCAGGTGCAGGAGGAGCGGGACAAGGCTGCCGCGAAGGTCGCCGAGCGGGACGAGCTGATCCGCACCGAGCGCATCGAGAACGAGCGCCTCCGCGCCTTGCGCCATCAGGACGCCGACTACGCCGTGCGTCTTCGCCGCCAGATCGAGGAGCTCGGCGGAGAGCCGACGCCCTACCCGGGGATGACCTCGTGAGCGCCGCGGTCGAGTTCGTCCGCTGGTACAACGTCGCCGCCGCGGTGGCGGTCATCGTGACTGGCACCGCCCAGGCCCGCCGGTGGCGCACCTTCGACGCCGAGACCCGGCTGCACTGGCAGTCCACCGCTCTGCTCAACCTCACGGCCCTCTTCGGCACGTGGGAGTCCCTCCGCGACGGCTACCCCGGCGGGGGGCGGGTCTACCTGCTCGCGGTCGGCCTCACCTGGCTGCTGGCCGCCGTCGCATACCGCCCCTTCGTCCGCTGGCGCACCCGCCACCGCACACCTCCGGAGGCACCGTGAACGCCTTGCTGTTCCTGCTCAACGACGCGAGGAAGGCCGGCGCGGCCGGGGTCGTCGCGTTCCTCACGCCGCTGGGTGTGCTGCTGGGTGCCACCGACCAGCCGATCACGGTGCGCACCGTGGTGGCCTCGGCGGTCGCCGGGGTGATCGCCTACGCCCTGACCTTCACGGTGCCCAACCGGGACACCAGCGGCTACCGCGACGACGATGCGGAGGCGCACCAGCCGTGACCGTCGTCCAGGACCTGCTCACCGACGACTCCGGCGCGCCGACCACCGGATACGTCACCGCCCGCCTGATCGGGGCCGGCCTGCGCCCGGACACTCACTCGCAGGTGGTGACGGCCAGCCCGGTCCGGGTCGGTGTCGACGGGCAGTGGTCCCGGGACCTGGTGCCCACCGGACTCGGGGAGTTCTACCGGGTCACTGTGCAGCCCGACGAGGGCACCGCCCGCACCATGGACATCCAGGTGCCGGAGTCGTCGTCCACGGCGTGGCTGGGTGACCTGCTCCTCACCGCTCCCGTGCCCGAGGGCACCCAGCTGGCCGGCTACCTCCGGGGTCCGGCCGGGTCCGGGGCCAGCACGGCCGCGGAGATCACCGACGCCAGCACGGTCGGCCGGGCCGTGCTCACCGCCAGCTCACCGGCCGCGGCGCGGGATGAGATCGGCGCCGCCGACGCCGCCACGATCGACGACCTGATCCAGCGGATCGCCGCGCTGGAGACCGCGGCGGCGGCGCCACCCAGCACGTCACCCGAAACGTCCTACCTGCTCACCGAGGCCGGCGACGTCCTGACCACCGAGGCCGGCGACGTCCTCGTCTTCGCCTGAGGAGCCCCCATGCCCAAGATCACTGACCTGACCGCTGCGACGTCGATCGGCGACGGTGACGTCCTCCTGGTGGTGCAGGGCGGTGTCACCAAGAGGGTCCCGGCCTCCCTGATCGCCACGCAGACCGAGCTTGACGCGGCCCGCGCGACCGCGTTCACCGTGGTTACCACCACCTCTGGGGTCTACCCGAGCGCCCGCCCGGCCGGTGCCGGGCGGGTGTGGTTCGACGACCCGGCGGTCACTCCGCCGTCGTGGGCCCTCGCCCGTGACCGGTGGGCGTCGGCCTGATGGCCGTCGCGTTCGTCGACTCGGCGGTCGGTGCGTACGAGGCCGACGTCTCCACCGGTCCGCAGCAGGCGTGGGCGCTGCCCGTGCCGACGGCCGGAGGAGCGCTGACCGAGGGCGACTTCCTGCTCTTCGCGTTCTCCGTCGATACACCGTCGGGGACCACGGCCGCGCCGGTCATCACCCCGCCGTCGGGCGCGGTCGCGCTGGTCGCCTCGACCCTGACCTCGGGCAGCAGCACGTCGATGCTCGGGTCGGCCGTGTACTACAAGCGGGTCACCGCCGCCGAGGCCGCGGCCCCGCCGGCCTCCTACCCCTTCGGCTTCGACGCCGCCTACGACGGCACCTGGTCGGTCAGCCGCTTCCGCGGCGTGGACGCCGCCAGCCCGTTCGCGATCAGCACCGACTCCGTCGCCGTCGCAGCGGCCACCAGCACGAGCAGCGTCTCCAAGACCTCCCCGTCGGTCACCACCACCGCCGATGCCGCGATGCTGGTCGCCGGCGTCACCCACCGGTCCGGCTCGGCGACGCTGACCTCCGGTGACCCGGCCGGCTACACCCGCGCCGCCTACGGCTTCGCTCTCGGTGGCCGCGGGCACGCCGTCGCCTACGCCTCCCAGGCCACCGCCGGGGCGTCGACGACCGCGGTGTGGCGGGAGTCCTCCGGCGGGGTCGGTATCGCCTGGCAGACCGCCTTGCGACCCGCCGCGACGGCCCCTGCCGCTGACACCACCGCACCCACGGTGCCGGCCGGCGTGACCGCGACGGCGAGCTCTGCCACCGCGGTGGCGCTGTCCTGGACCGCATCGACTGACGCCACCGGCGTGGCCTCCTACCGGGTGCGCCGAGGCGGGGTGGATCTGGCCACGGTCACCGGCACCAGCTACACCGACGCCACCGTCGCAGCGTCCACGGCCTACAGCTACACGGTGTCCGCTGTGGATGCGGCCGGGAACCGGTCGGCGGAGTCGACCGCCGCCACCGTCACCACCCCCGCGCCGCCCGCCGCGGCGGACAGCACCGCGCCCACCGCGCCGACCGGCCTGACCGTCACCGCGTCCAGCGCGGCCGCGGTGGCGCTGGCGTGGACGGCGTCCACCGACGCGGTCGGGGTCGCCTCCTACCGGGTGCGTCGCAACGGCACGGTGCTGTCCGGGGCGGGCGCCATCACCGGCACCTCGTTCACCGACGACACCGTCTCGGCTGGCACCGCCTACAGCTACACCGTGTCGGCGGTCGACGCGGCCGGCAACCGGTCCGCGGAGTCCACCGCCGCGACCGCAACCACCCCGGTAGGCACCGCGGCGGGGCCGGTGGTCCGTGACGTGACCGTCGGCGAGATCGCCTCGGGCACCGCGGTGACCGGGGTCATGCCGGCCACGGCGGCCGCCGGGGACCTGCTGCTCGCCCACGTCACCGGCAACGGCCAGACCGCCCCCTCCACCCCGCCAGCCGGGTGGACGCTGGTCACCTCGGTGGACGGGATCACCGCCTCGGCGGTCAACGGCTCCGCCCTGTTCTACAAGATCGCCGCCGCCGGGGACGCTGGGGCGTCGGTCAGCTTCACCGGTGGCAGCACGACGGCCAGCCGCATGTCGGTGATCGTCGCCCGGGTGACCGGCCACAACGCCAGCACCCCGTTCGACGTAGCCGCGGCCGCCGACAAGGGCCCGACCGGGACCACCACCTTCAACGCCCCGGCGATCACCACGGTCAACGCCAACGCGCTGGTGCTGTGGTTCATCACGAAGAACTCCGGCTCCGCGACCGCCGGTGCTGCGCCCACCACCACCGACGGCCCGACCCGGATCGCCTACACCGACGGCGCGGTCGAGGCCGGGCGGGTGCAGGCCGCGTTCACCCAGACCCAGGCCGCCGCGGGGAGCACCGGCACCCCGCTGTTCACCTCCGCCGCGTCCAGCCAGTGGACGGCGATCACGGCCGCCGTCCGACCGGCCGCCGCGGCGAGCACGGCCACGCCGGGGACGTACGTATCGGCGTGGACCGGTGACCCCGACGGCGACAGCGTCCCGATCAAGGTCAAGACCACCGGCGCCGCGTCGGTGCGACTGAAGGTGGGCACCGACGCCGGGGTCACCACCGGGGTCACCTGGACCGCGCCGGTCGTCCCGGACTCCTCCGGCTACAGCCGGTTCGTGCTCGCCGGGCTGCCCAACGGGGCCGCCCGCAGGTACCAGGTCGAGGTCGACGGCGTGCTGGCCGCCCCGGTCGGCTCGTTCACCACCGACACCCCGGCCGCACAGCTGTCCTACCGGGCGGCGTTCGGGTCCTGCCTCACCTCGGGCAACTCCACCCGGACCGCCTTCGACAACATCCTGGCCAACCAGCCCCGCCTGATGCTGCACCTCGGGGACTGGGGCTACGACAACAACGTCTCGACCAGCCAGGCCAGCCAGCAGGCGTCGGTCGAGAAGCAGATCGCGGCCAACGGCGGGCTGCGGGACCTCATCCGGCAGGTGCCGACGGTCTGGCAGTTCTCCGACCACGACTCCGGCCAGAACGACTGGACCGGCGGGCCCGGACCGCAGACCCCCGCGGTGCTGGCCTCCTACGCCGAGGTCGTCCCCTACGAGGGCACCCTGCCCGCGGGCGGGATCTACCGCGCCGTGCACTGCGGGCGGATCAAGTACATCCTCACCGACGGCCGCAGCTTCAAGAGCGCCGCGTCGGCGACCGATGACGCGAACAAGACGATGTTCGGGATGGCGCAGGAAGCCTGGATCGCCCAGCAGCTCGCCGACGCCGCCTACCTGGTGAAGGTGTTGTGCGTCGACGTGCCATGGGACTACCCGACCACCGCCGGAGACGACAAGTGGGGCGGCTACAAGGCCGCTGGCCAGCGACTCGTGGACGCCATCACCGCGGCCAAGGCCCGCGTGTTCCTCATCCACGGGGACGCACACTCCCTGTGCGCCGACGACGGCACCTCGCCCAACAACCTCGGCGGACTGCCAGTCGCCGGCGCCGCCCCCTTCGGCAACTCGACGTCGGTCAAGGGCGGCCCGTACTCCCAGGGGACGTGGCCGACCGCGGCCAACGTCGGCACCACCGAGCAGCAGCACGGCCTGCTCGACGTCACCGACACCGGCGACACCATCACCATCCGCTTCTCCGGCCGGGACAAGACCAACACCGAACGGGTCACCCTCACCAAGACCTGGGATGTCGCCACCCCAACCCCGGCCCCGACCGCGCCGAACAAGGTCCTCGTCGGGAGCACCTGGCGGCCCGAGACGCCCCGCGTACTGGCCGGCGGCAGCTGGCTGCCCGACACCCACCGCCCCGCGATCTGAGGAGAGCTCCCATGACCACCACGATCACCAGCACCAAGGTCGTCAAGAGCGAGACCTACGAGCTCAGCGACTTCGTCTCCAACCTGCACGGCCACACCGTGAAGATCGACACGGCCGCGGTGAAGAAGGTGACCCTCACCGACGGCACCGTGTCCGGCGGCTACCGCTTCTTCGACATGGTCAACGACGCCGGCAGCCTCGAGGAACTGGTCATCCAGCGCGTCCACGCCAAGCAGATGCGCCGCGGCTTCGCCCGGGTCCGCCGGGTCGACAAGGTCCTGATCGAGGACTGCGTCGGGATCGGTGACCCGACCGCCACCGACAAGGGCGACGTGCCCGGCGGGATCGCCACCGCCGACTTCCCGATCGGGCAGCTGACCGTCCGCCGCTGCGACATGAGCAGCTGGCAGGGCGTCCCGAAATCCTCCTACACCAACGGCGACGGGGTCGCCGTCGAGGAAGACGTCACCAGCCTGTTCGAGGACGTGACCTGCTCGGACAACGCCGACGGCGGCCTGGACGGCAAGGGCGACGTCACGTTCAACCGCGGCCTGTTCGTGCGCGGACACCGCGGCCTGCGGGTGTGGCACCGGATCAAGGCCACCGACGTGACGATCATCGACCCCGACAACGCCTTCGTGTGGCTCGGTGGCAGCTTCGTGGACTCCACCATCGAGCGGCTGACCTGCATCGGCGGGGCCGGGAAGTGGCACGTGAAGGTGGACTCCGCGGCCGGCCCGGACAAGGAGCAGCCTCCGGCGATCCTCACCCTGATCGACCCGGTGCTCCCGGCCGGCGAGGAGCTGCGGGTGCAGTACGAGGGCGGGTCCAACGTGAAGGTCGTCGTCAAGTACACGGCCGGCAACGAGGGCAAGGGCGTCGTCGCCACCCGGCCGGCGCTGCCCCGAGCGCCGGGCAGCACCGCCCCTGCATCGACCCCGGCCGGGCCCATCGTCATCACGCCGACCCCCGCGCCGACGCCGGTCCCCGTCCCGGCCACCCCGGACGTTCGGCTCGCCGCCGCGACCGCCCGGCTCGCCGAGATCGCCGCCAAGTCCGCGAAGGCACCCGGCGGCAGCAGCGACAAGACCAAGCAGATCGCCGCCCTGCACGCCCTGGCGGTCGCACCGCTCGCCTGACCACCGCCACCGGCACGCGAGAGGCCCCGCCCGTCAGCATCCAGCTGGCGGGCGGGGCCTCTTCGTCGTGCTGGGATCAGGCGGTCCAGGTGACCGGGTCAGGCTGGCTCTCCGACACGTACTGCACCGACGTCAGCGCCTTGCCGGCCACGATCGGGTAGGTGACCCACCCTCGGACGCATCCCGCGTCTAAGGGCACCTCGGTCGGGTACTGCGGGGCGGGGAACTGGTCGTAGGTGAGGCTCGACGGGTCCGTCAGCCCGTTACCGGCGTCGCGGACGACCCAGGACGACGAGCGCACCGTCCCCCCGCCGACGCCGGGGTTGAGGCACAGCTGCACGTCGATCGCCACCCACTCCGTGCCCGACGCCTGGGGGGCTGGGGCATCCGGGGCTGCAGGGCGCTGCTGGCCGAAGTAGGTGACTGTCCCGAAGTCGGTCGGGATCTCTGTGCCGGGACCCGGGGTCGGTGAGCTTGTCGGGGTGGGTGCTGGCGAGCTGGAGGAGGGCGTCGCCGACGTGGGCGCCGAGGAGCTGGCAGCCGATGACAAGTTCGCGGACGCGGTCGCCTGCTCGTCGCCTCCTCCGCATCCGGCGGTGGTCAGGACCGCGAGCACGGTCGTGATCGTGGCGGCGGAGCGTCGCATCGCGGGAGCCCTTCATGACGTTTCGGTCGGGTGGATCCGCAACGTACAGGCCTCGTTCAGCCGATAGGGACGCGCCGCGTCTGCGACCGCTGACGCCGCAACGCGATCCGCTGGAGCCGGGAGACGGTGACCGGGCGAGCCGCGAGCGCCTCCGGCCGGGAGAGCAGCGCGTTGAGCCGCTGGTAGTGCCGGGTGGGCGTCGTCCCGAACAGCTCCCGGATCGCCGACTCCTTCGCCCCACCGTGCCGCCACCACACGCCCTCGAAGTCCAGCAGGGCCAGCTCTTCCTTGGTCAGCTCGTTCATCGCCCGGTGGACGGTAGGGGGCGGCACCGACAGAACCGGATGGTGGACCTACTGCGGCGCGGTGTTGTCTAACAACAACACCCAGCGACGGTAGGAGCGCAGGACTCCCTACCGCGGTGAGGTGTCATCGAGGAACAGGACGCCGCGGTGGGCCCGGCACAGGGCCCCGGGCCGGATCTGCCCGGAACCACCGCCGACCAGAGCGGCCATCGTCGCCGAGTGGTGCGGCGCCTCGAACGTCGGGCGGGTGACCAGCGGTGCGCCGGCGGGGAGCGTGCCGGCGATGGAGGCGATCGCGGTGACCTCCAGCGCGGCCTGCTCGTCCAGCGGCGGCAGCAGACCGGGCAACCGCTCGGCGAGCATGGTCTTGCCGGCACCGGGCGGACCGCTCAGGAACAGGTGGTGGCCACCCGCCGCGGCGACCTCGAGCGCCCGGCGGCCTGCGGCCTGGCCCACGACGTCGGCCAGGTCCGGGCCCGGCGGGGCAGGCGCGGTGGGGCTGCGCCGGTGCACCGGCAGCGGCGTCCGGCCGGCGAGGTGCGCCACGACGTCGCCCAGGGTGCCGGCGGCCAGCACCTCGACCCCGTCGACCAGCCCGGCCTCGTCGGCGTTGT
>Ga0210040_10007016_pt1 | contig 13814 bp, 10 predicted proteins | sample CryGeyCG12114_NA_FD_185462 | JGI IMG/M metagenome (GOLD analysis project Ga0210040, IMG submission 185462) | Groundwater microbial communities from aquifer - Crystal Geyser CG19_WC_8/21/14_NA (SPAdes) (version 2) | ecosystem: Environmental > Aquatic > Deep subsurface > Groundwater | place: USA... | reverse complement strand
GCTGAAAAACAGAGCGCAAAGCCTCAGCATCGGTACAATCAATTTTATGGCAGGGTATTTCGGTACCGATTATGCTCTTGATACCTTCTAAAGCCGACTCTTCCGAGTTTATAAAATTATCAATAATGATGGGGGTATAACCTGCTGCAAACAATTCTACCACGGCATGAGAGCCGATGTATCCTGCACCGCCGGTAACTAATATTTTGCCTTTGTTTTCCAATGTAGTTATATTTAGGTAAATGATTCAGCTTTAGGTTTTCCTCCCAAATTTAAAAGAGGTTGTTTGATAACCAATATATTAGCTGCACGAAATATTAATAAATCAAAATAATTCTGTTTTGCCGGTCTAAACCAATTTTCCTGCAACTTAACGGGTTCTTTTTCGGATTTAAACTATAAACTCCAGTAAGTAAGCTCCTGCATCTTATTGCGGTAGATACCTTTTACATCAATCAGGATAGCCTGGTCGGAAGTAATATCTTTGAAATACAACTCGTCTAAGTTCAAATATTGCTGGTGATTAACCGCTACAATTACGGCATCGTAATTACCAGCGGGTTCCGGTGTCAGGCTAAAGCCGTATTCGTGCTCTAAATCTTCAGAGCAAGCATACGGATCTACTACATCTACCTGCACCGAAAAGCCTTTTAATTCATCAATCACATCGGCTACTTTAGAATTCCGGATATCTTCTACGTTTTCTTTAAAAGTAGCGCCCATTACCAAAACCTTAGCTTGGGAGATATCTTTACCGGCTTTTAACATGAGCTGAACCGTTTTCTTGGCGATATAAGCGCCCATGTTATCGTTCGTAGATCGCCCGCTCAAGATTACCTTGGCATCGTAGCCCAGTTCTTTGGCTTTGTAGGTTAAATAATACGGGTCTACGCCAATGCAATGCCCGCCTACCAGGCCCGGCGAAAACTTAAGGAAATTCCATTTGGTACCGGCAGCTTCCAACACCTCGTAGGTATTAATATGCAAGCGGTCGAAAATGAGGGAGAGCTCGTTCATGAGCGCAATATTTACGTCGCGTTGCGTATTTTCAATGATTTTAGCAGCTTCAGCTACTTTTATAGAAGAGGCCCGGTGAATACCGGCTTCCACCACCAGCTCGTACGTTTGGGCAATATTTTCCAGCGATTCTGCATCGCAACCCGAAACTACTTTTACGATTTTGGTTAAGGTATGCTCTTTGTCGCCGGGGTTAATGCGCTCCGGGGAATAACCTACTTTAAAATCTGCGCAGAATGTAAGGCCCGACAAGTTTTCCAGGATCGGAACGCAGTCTTCTTCGGTACAACCGGGGTAAACCGTAGATTCATATACCACGTAATCGCCTTTCTTCAGTACTTTGCCTACGGTATTAGAAGCTCCTAACAAAGGTTTCAGGTCGGGCATGGCGTGCTCATCAATAGGAGTAGGTACCGCCACAATAAAAAAGGAAGCTTGGCGCAAAACTTCCAAATCGTTGGTGAAGGTAATATCACACCCTGCAAAGGCTGCTGCTTCCAACTCTCCGCTCGGATCAATGTGATTGCGCATCATTTCAATCCGGCCGGCATGAATATCAAACCCGATTACTTTTACTTTACGGGCAAACTCTAAGGCAATGGGTAACCCAACATATCCCAACCCGATCACGGCCAGCGTGGCCTCTTTATTTACAATTTTTTGGTACACTGTTTATCTGATTTGCTGACGCTACTTTTTATTTCTTTTTTACTATTTACAAACCTGTTTTGCAACAAAATAAAATGGCTCTTATTCTCTTATTATTTTCAGCCTTTCCCTTTTCAGTGGCTTATTTTTAAGATAACCCAAGAGCAAAAATATAACCCCGAACTCATCGTGCCATTTAAATAATATTTATTAAACTTAAAATATTTATATAAACAGCAGCTATAGCCTTCTTATGAGCAAAGTTATAGTTTTATCCTGAAATGTAGTATATTAATTTGAATTGTGTTGAATACCAGCCTTAATAAATCGCTCTTTCCCGAATAAATCAGTTAAGATCTGCACGGAGCCGAAACCTAGGTTTTGTAATAAATTCTGAAGTGGGCTGCCTTGCTTTTCGTTTATTTCAAAATATAAAACTCCGGTTGGCTTGAGTAATAGCCGGCTTAATGCGGCAATGCGGCGGTAAAACAACAAAGGATCGGTATCGGGTACAAATAAGGCCAGGTGGGGTTCGAAAGCTAAAACATTGGGGCGCATCAGCTTTTTTTCCTGGTCCAGCACGTAAGGCGGATTACTCACAATCATATCTAAACTTCCGGCCGCGAACGGCAAATCTTCTTTTAAAATATCATGTTGCAGCCAGGTAATGTTTTGGTGGTATTTAGTTGCATTCCGGCGCGCTACTTCCAGAGCTGGCGCTGAAATATCCAGGGCCGCTACATTCTCAGTATTTAAATGAGCCGATAAGGCAATAGGTATACAACCGCTGCCGGTGCATATATCCAGTATCCGGAGATTTTGCCGGGCGGCGTTTTCCCGGACAATATAATCTACCAGTTCTTCGGTCTCGGGGCGCGGGATGAGGACAGCGGGCGTTACTTCTAATTCTAAACCGTAAAAATGAGCGCAACCCAAAACGTACTGCAACGGTTCGTGCTGTTGCAGCCGATTGATAATAACTTCGGTCTCTTCCCATTGCGGTGGGCTTACTTCGGTTTGACGTTGCAGACTTAATTGCAGCCGGGAAAGTCGTAATACGTGTTCGGCCACCAGCATGGCCATGGCGTCGGCCTCGTATTTTTCGTATAGGTTATTTAATGAAATCCGGATATGAGCAATTAAATCTTGTATATTTTTCACTGCAACTATTTCGTATCGCATTCGCTTTAGATAATTTTACAAAAATAAGCAGGCTCATGGTAGTATCCGATGATTTTTTTATGCGCCGCGCCCTGGAGTTGGCCGCGCTGGGCCGGGGCGCAACGGCTCCTAACCCCATGGTTGGCTGCGTAATTGTGCATGCCGGTAAAATCATTGGGGAAGGCTGGCACCAACAATACGGCGGTCCGCACGCCGAAGTAAACGCCATTACTTCAGTCCGGGACAAAAACTTACTACCCCAAAGCACCTTGTATGTTACCCTGGAGCCTTGTTCTCATTACGGCAAAACGCCGCCCTGCGCCGATTTACTTTTAAAAAATAATATTCCGCGGGTAATTATCTGCAATACCGATCCTAACCCTTTGGTAAGCGGAAACGGTATCCGAAAATTAACGGCAGCGGGTGTGCAGGTACAGGTTGGCTTACTGGAGTTGGAAGGCTGGGCCTTAAATAGATCTTTTTTTACGTTTCATTCCCGCCACAGGCCTTACATTATATTAAAATGGGCCGAAACCGCCGATGGCTATATGGGCAGGACCGACGATTTGCCGCTCTGGATCAGTACAAAATTATCCCGGAAACTGGTGCATAAATGGCGCGGCGAGATGCAGGCTATTATGGTGGGAACGCGTACGGCTTTAAAAGATAATCCGCAGTTAAACACCCGCGAATGGACCGGCAAAGATCCGATCCGGCTGGTACTGGACCCTAAACTACGCCTCCCTCCCGATTTACACGTTTTTGATGGCAATCAGCCCACCCTGGTATATAATTTAAGCAAACAAGAAACTAAACCAAATCCAGAATGGGTTAAAATAGAGGATCAAAGCTTTTTCCTCAAAGAGGTAATCCAGGATTTATACCGGCGTAACATTCAATCGGTACTGGTAGAAGGCGGGGCTGTTTTACTCGGAAGTTTTATTAGCAACGGGCTCTGGGACGAAGCGCTGGTGTTTAAAAGCGAAAAAAAACTTGGTTTTACCGGCGTAGCAGCGCCGGTTATGCCGTCTTCGTATTTACAAAAAATACAAGAAATTGATACTGATACTTTAATTATCTATAATAATTCCGGCCAGGAAGCAGGATAGCACCAGCTTATAATTATCGTACTTACCAGTAACCGGAATATAACTTAATAAATGCACTACAACATGGCTGAAACACTTATCATTGATCAGGCTTTAACCAAACCAGAAAAATATAAAAGCTTATTACCGCAAATTGAAGCTTTGGTAACCGGCGAAACTGATTTAGTTGCTAACTTGGCCAATACCATGGCTGCTTTAAAACAAACCTTTGGCTTTTTCTGGGTGGGTGCTTACCTGGCCAAAGAAGGGGAATTGGTTTTGGGACCTTTTCAGGGACCGGTGGCTTGCACCCGTATTGCCTATAACCGGGGCGTTTGCGGCGCCAGTTATACTCGGCGCAAAACCGTATTGGTGCCCGACGTAGAAGCATTTCCGGGTCATATTGCCTGCAGCAGCAGTTCTAAATCGGAAATTGTGGTGCCGGTTATGAAAGAGGGCGAAGTAAAAATGGTGCTGGATGTAGACAGCGACCAATTAAATGATTTTGATGAAACCGATCAGTTATACCTGGAACAACTGGCAGATTTAATGGCTACCTGGTTTTAAAAATTATTAAATAAAAGGAGCAGGTATCAGGAAGTAAAATGCAATATAAGTTTTCTTGATACTTGCTGCCTGTTTTCGAAACTATTAATTACCCAAAGAAAGAACCCGTTTCGGTTTTAAGTTGGGCAATAACGGTTTGGCCCCCTTTGGTTTTCTGACCAATGTTTACTTTAATATCGGTATCCAGCGGCACAAAAATATCTACGCGGGAGCCAAATTTAATAAATCCAAATTCTTCACCCTGGTTTACTTCATCGCCTTCTTTCACGTACCACACAATGCGCCGGGCCATAGCGCCGGCTATTTGCCGGAACAAGATATCAGGGCCGGAAGTGGAAGTTACCACCACCGTGGTGCGCTCATTTTTAGTACTCGATTTAGGATGCCACGCCACAAAATAATTACCCGGATGATATTTAAAATATTTTACAATACCCGAAATAGGATTACGGGTAATGTGCACATTAATAGGCGACATAAAGATAGATATCTGCTTGCGCGTATCGTTAAAGAATTCGGGTTCGTGTACTTCTTCTATTACTACAACTTTGCCGTCGGCGGGAGCTATAATTAAATCTTCGTGGAGTAATAAGTTACGGAAGGGACTGCGGAAAAACTGCAGCAACAGCAGGAAAACAATAGCTGAAATAGCCGAAAAAATTTTATTGAAGGTAACGTGCGGTGCATTATAATAATGGAGAAAAAGATTAACAACTACTAGCCCCAACAAAGTAAATAATAATATTCGCCGCCCTTCTTTATGAATTTTCATATATGAATATATTACCGAATTCCTATAAACGTAATATCCCACCTGAAAAGTTGGGATATTACGCTTCGGAAAACAAATTAAAGCGGAAAATGTGAATTTAAAAAACTCACTTTAGAAGCCGCCCCGGTATTTATAGGTTTGGGCTACTTTATCTATCGCTACAATATAAGCGGCAATACGCAACGAAACATTATACTTCAGGGCCGTATCATATACTTTATTAAAGGCCTCAGTCATAATCCGGTCGGAGCGGTCGGTTACCATATCCAGGGTCCATTTAAAGCCCATTCGGTTTTGCACCCACTCAAAATAAGACACAGTTACGCCCCCGGAATTAGCTAATATATCGGGTACTACGTTAATACCTTTATCGTATATAATTTTATCGGCGTTGGCTGCGGTTGGCCCGTTAGCTCCTTCCACAATTAATTTGGCCTGGATCAAATGCGCATTATCTTTAGTTATTACATCTTCTACGGCTGCCGGCACCAATATATCTACTTTAGAAGTTAACAGTTCTTCGTTCGAAATAATTTCGGCCCCTTTATAACCTTCCAGCCGTCCACCACTAGCATTTTTATAGGCAATAGCTTCTTCTATGTTAATGCCGTTATCGTTCCAATAAGCGCCGCTTACATCACTTAAGCCTAAAATCTTTACGCCTTTTTCGGCTAGTAATTTTGCTGTCCAGGAGCCTACATTACCAAAACCTTGTACCGCGCAGGTAGAAGTACCGGGGCTCATGCCTAACTTACTCATCGCCGCTAAAGTAGATACCATTACGCCGCGGCCCGTAGCTTCTACCCGGCCCAGGGAGCCACCTAATACCAGGGGCTTACCAGTAACTACGGAGTTTACCGTCATACCTTTGGTTTTAGAGTATTCGTCCATTAACCAGGCCATTTCCCGCGGACCGGTACCCATATCGGGAGCCGGAATATCCTGGTCCGGGCCAAAAGTATCAATTAAGGCTACGGTATACGCGCGGGTTAGGCGTTCAATTTCTCCCGCCGACATAGTAGAAGGATCGCAAATAATACCACCTTTCGCGCCACCGTACGGAATATCTACTACGGCACACTTCCAGGTCATCCAGGCCGCCAAAGCTTTTACCTCATCCAGGAAAACGCCCGGATCGTAACGAATACCGCCTTTTGAAGGCCCCAGAATATTGGAATGCACTACCCGGAAGCCTTCGAACACGCGTACTTTACCGTCGTCCATGGTAATCGGCAGCGAAACAATTACCTGGCGGGCCGGTGATTTTAAAACGTTATAAGTTTCATCGTCTAAACCCAGAATTTCGGCCGCAATATTGAAGCGCGACATCATGGATTCAAACGGATTTGCCCGGTCTTTTATGGGAGCGGGCTCTTTATATGCCAAAGCCATTTTTTATTTTATTATACTATAAATATGTATTAACTTTTTGTGTTGCAAAGGTAAAACAATTTTTTTCGTCAAAAATACTAATACCCGAATTATGCAAGATTTTATTAAAAGATTTTTAAGAAAGCAACAATAAAAGGCACCACCATTAGTAAACTATCAAAACGATCCAGTATACCGCCGTGGCCGGGCAGCAGCGATCCGGAGTCTTTTACCTGCAAGCTGCGCTTCAGCATCGATTCTACCAAATCGCCCAACACGCCAAAAACCGAAACAATAAGCGCTACACCTAACCAATGTGGTAAATCCAGGTTCAGCAGGTATAAAGAAAGTACATAACCTACTCCCAGGCAGAGCAAAGTACCTCCCAGCCAACCTTCCCAGGTTTTTCCGGGTGATATACGTTCGAATAGTTTAGTCTTACCAAAAGCCTTGCCAAAAAAATACGCACCCGAATCGGCCGCCCAAATTAAAAAAATGGTTCCCAGAATAATATGCCAGCTATACTGGTTCTCTAAAAAGCCTACTATAATTAATAAAGTAAAGGGTGCCGCTACGTAAAATACCGCTACCAGCGTGAGGGCTATATTGGTAAAAGGCTGTTCTTTTTTCCGGTACAATTCCGCTACCAGTGTCAGGATGATAATGGGCGGCAGCAGAAACAAATACTGGCCTGCCAGGTAGCCTTTCTGAATGAGAAACGTCAGGATAAATAAGCCGCTACCTAATATAATACCTAAATTATGGTTCGGCTGAAATCCTTTATCGGTGAGCAGTTTATAAAATTCTAACATACCCAGCACGGTTAACGCCAAGAATAATAAAGCAAAGGTCCAGTCGCTGAACCAGATACTCCCGATAAAAACAATGCCGCCTACTACTCCGGTTAAAATGCGCTGTTGTAAATTAGATAAAGTGAAGGAGCCAGCCGCCATAAGATTTACAATTGATTTTTTAGATTAAATGAATAAAATACAAACAGTAATATAACAGAAGCGCAATCAGGAATTTTCGAAAGCAGTATGGCGGTCATCAGATGGATGAAGGGCATAAAACTGGCGCCGCAGGAAACTCAGGATAGCAATGGTAGCCAACAAAGAAAACAAAATAGACGCCAGCGGCATGGCTGCCGTCGATTCAACATCAAAATCAACATTCTTTTGCTGCACCAGGTACAACATCAATACGGTAAAACCATTATTCATAAAGTGCCCCAGAATAGGTACCCAGATATTGCCGGACCACCAATACAAGTATCCCAGCAAAGCGCCTAAGAGTGTACGCGGCAACATGCCGTAAAACTGCAGGTGAATAGCCCCGAAAATAATAGCCGTAATCCAAATGGCTACGTGCGGATTTTTAAGCCAGCGCATACATTGATTCTGCACAATACCCCGGAAAACCAACTCTTCGCCAATGGCCGGAATTAAAGCAAAAATGATTAAACCAAAAATTAATTCTCCTACCGAATCGAATTTAGTTAAGTACTGGGTCAAATCTTTTAAGCTTTCTTCTTTGGCCTTCGCCCAGTTTTCAAAACCACTTAAAAAATCGGGCAAATCCATTTTGGTATTCACATCTATTACCCACGAATTAGCCGGCATAATGGCCAGAATAAGCAAAGCCGACAGCAACAGCAAACCCAATGGTACGGTTTTTACCGGCGAAAAATATTCTCCGAAAGAGAAACCTACACTTAAAATTAATGCCAGCGGGGCTAAAGTAAAGGCACAGAAATGAGAAATACCCTGAAAAATATTAACGGCTTGCTTTCCGTTGGGGTAAGCCGCCGGATTTTGCACCACCGCCGCTAATTCGGTTAAACTAAGGCCATACCCAAAATGCATCACCAGCAACGAAAGAAAATTCCCGACACAAAAGCCGCCCAGCATGTACAGCAAAAGCAGCAGTATATAATTTACCGGATGCGTATTTTTCGGAATGAAACCTTTCATGGGTGCGTTTTAGTTAATAAAGCTGTAAATTTACCTTAAATTTTAAATATCGCTAAGCGTGGCAAAAATTGGTACTATATCGCTGCCGGAATTTCCTTTGTTACTGGCTCCCATGGAAGACGTAAGTGATCCGCCTTTCCGGGCCGTTTGCAAAGCCAATGGCGCCGATTTAATGTATACGGAATTTATTTCTTCGGAGGGATTAATCCGGGCGGCGGCTAAAAGCCGGCAAAAATTAGATGTATTTGATTACGAACGCCCGATCGGCATTCAGATATTTGGCTCCGATATAGAATCGATGCGGGAATCGGCAGAAATTTCGACGGCTGCTGGTCCGGATTTAATTGATATTAATTACGGTTGCCCGGTTAAAAATGTGGCTTGTAAAGGTGCCGGTGCGGCTTTATTGCGCGACATCCCCAAAATGGTAGCCATGACCACAGCCGTAGTAAAAGCCACGCACTTACCCGTAACGGTAAAAACCCGTTTGGGCTGGGACGATTCTACTAAAAATATAATGGAAGTAGCCGAGCGTTTGCAGGACATCGGCATTCAGGCGCTCACCATTCACGGCCGTACGCGGGTGCAGATGTACAAAGGCGAAGCTGACTGGACTTTAATTCAGGAAGTTAAGAATAACCCGCGCATTCACATCCCTATTTTTGGCAACGGCGACATTGATACGCCGCAAAAAGCGGTGGAATATAAAACTAAATACGGCGTAGATGGCGTAATGATTGGCCGTGCCTCTATCGGTTACCCCTGGATTTTCCGGGAAGTAAAACATTTTATAGCAACCGGCACCTTACTGGCTCCTCCTACTTTACAGGAACGCATGGAAGTTTGTAAGATGCACTTTACCAAATCGCTGGAATGGAAAGGTGAACGGTTGGGTATTTTTGAAATGCGCCGGCATTATACCAATTATTTCCGGGGCTTGCCCAATTTTAAACCTTATCGCATGCGCCTGGTTCAATCCGAAGATCCGCAGGAAATCTACGAGATTTTAGACGAGGTAGCCGGAACCATGGCCTATGCCTGAATCGCTGATTTTCGCGGATTTTTGGAATTGCGCAGCTTTTTTGAGTACTTGTTTATCTTGAATTAGTTTATTTAAACCTTTTACTGGTTCCTGTATTTGGTATGGCCGATAAATTTAAACATTCAGATTTAACCGGTAAAATTATTGGTTATGCTATGCGCGTTCATACCACTTTAGGTAACGGTTTTCGGGAGGTTATTTATCAGCGTAGCTTGACCATTGAGATGCAAGATTAAATTTTGCGCGGGAATTAGAGATGCCGCTTTATTATAAAAACCAGGAAGTTGGTTTTCGCAGGGTAGATATCTTAGTGGAGCAGCAGGTATTGGTAGAATTAAAAGCAACTACCGAAATAACACTTTTGCATCATACTCAAATTATCAACTACTTAAATGCCTATAAATTTAGAAATAGGTTTATTCATTAATCTTGGTGAGAAGATCTTAACCTTCAAGCGATTTATAAAATCCAATAAAAACCCTAAAATTCAGCAATTTAAAAGGCACCCAAAATAATCCATACCATCTTAAAACACCACAAATCCGCGCAAATTAACGATTAAAAAATCAGCATAATCCCAAAAATCAGTGATTAGCGATTCAGTTTGCTATTCCGGTGTCCGTAAAAGAAGTAAACCAGCAAACCCAAAACCAGCCAGATTAAAAAACGGCTCCAGTTCGTAATGCCCAGCTCCGTCATTAGGTACAGGTTAGTAATCAGGCCCAGCACCGGAATAAGAGAAAGATTTCTGAAAAAAGACAGGAATGAAATAAACAAACAGAAAAGAATAAACCCGATCATGGGAATTTTATGTTTGAAAACATTCCAGCCGTGCTCTGTACCATTATCTAAACTCAGAAAGTTCTGTATTCCCTCCGGGTTAAATTTAAATAGCAGCAACACCAAGGCAAACATCAGAATGGGCACAATAAATTTTGCATTATAATAAGGTACTTTAAACCCGGACCGGCCGGTATGTTGCCCGGAATTGTTGGCGACTAACACGCCGCCGCATACCAGCACAAAAGCGAACAAGGTACCAATACTGGTCAGGTCGGTTACTTCGGTCAGGTTCATAAACAGGGCTGGTACAGCTACCACAATACCCGTAATAATAGTTGCAAAAGAAGGCGTTTTGTGGATAGGATGAATGCGGGAAAATACTTTGGGCAATAAACCGTCGCGGCTCATGGTCATCCAGATGCGTGGCTGACCCAACTGAAAAACCAACAAGACGCTGGCCATGGCAATTATAGCACTTACGGCCACTACACCCGAAATAAAATCAAGCCCAATGCGGTCGAAGACGTAAGCTAACGGGTCACCCACGGCCAATTCTGAATAAGGTACAATACCCGTAAGCACCAAAGCCACCAGAATGTACAATACAGTACAAATTATCAGCGAATAAATCATAGCTTTGGGCAGATCGCGCTGCGGATCTTTACATTCTTCAGCGGTAGTGGAAATCGCATCGAACCCAATATAAGCAAAGAAAACCGCCGATACACCTTTTAAAACCCCGGCAATACCGTTGGGCGCAAAAGGGCTCCAGTTGGCCGGAGCTACATAAAATACACCCACGCTGATTACCAGTAAAATCACCAGCAGCTTCAAAAGCACTAAAAAATTAGCGGTACGCTTCGATTCTTTAATGCCCACATAAACCAGGTACGTAATGGCTACTACAATTAATAAAGCCGGCAAATCAGCAATAAGAGGTATACCACCAATGCGGGGCGCATTTTGCCAGGCCGTATAAGTTGCCTGCAGATTAGGAGATAACTCCGCCACCGTGGTGCCGGAAGCTAAAGCAGCCGAAGCCTCATCGAAACCGCGGGAAGCGCTCAGGTAATCCATGGTGAGGAAAGCCGGAATGGGCAGGCCTAAACCACTTAATAAACTCGTAAAATAATCGGACCACGAGATAGCCACCGCAATATTGCCAATAGCATATTCCATTAATAAATCCCAACCAATAATCCAGGCAATCAGTTCGCCGAAAGAAGTATAAGCATACGTATAAGCACTACCGGCCACCGGCAACGTAGAAGCAAACTGGGCATAACATAGCGCCGAGAAAGCACAGGCAATAGCGGTAAAAACAAATAGCAAAGAAACCGCTGGGCCACCGGCGGCACTGGCATTACCAATGGTACTGAAAATACCGGCCCCAATAACTGCCGCTATGCCCAGTGCGGTTAAATCGCGTAAAGTTAAATTGCGCACCAGGCTGGTACCGTGTAAACCGTCCTGCTCGTCTTGCAGATCGGCGAGCATTACATTAATATCTTTCTTGCGAAAAAGATTCTTAAAATTCATTAAAGTACGTTTAGGGGCAAAATATAAGCAATATTTTCTGTAACTCCCGAATTGTAATTTTACACAAATAAGAAGAAGGCCGCTAATAGATCACTAAAGAATAGTATTATAGCTGCAATTCTCACAAAAAAACACACCAGCAACTATCATTTACATAATAAAAACATTTCGGATTAATTATAATGTAGCTGATCAACAACACTTTGCTCAAACACATTTTTCGTATTTGGTGAATAAAAGTGTTTTAGTACTTTAGTGTTTTTTAGGCTTGCTCAGGCAAAGCTGATTTTTAACTTTCCTCATCAGAACTATTCAGGACATATAGTTTGTAAAGTTGGTCAATTTTAATTTTACAACCCTTAACTATAATATCAGATTTAATACTTTCTTCTGTAAATTGTAGCAATTAATACGAATCAGGGATTAAGGTAAAATCCAAAGGAAGGAGCATCTGCTACTTTAGCATACCCGTGCCGGATAAGCCCTTTTGTACAACGGAAACGAGCAGCATTCTTTGATATGAGTTCTGGCTATTAACCTGCTAAAGAAATTTTTATTGGCTGTTTATATCGGAAAACAACTTTAGATCGTAGTTTTTTATTTTGTTTGTATAGTTATTCCCTTAACACCCCGGTGAGTCGGAATAACTTGTTTGATACTACCATCCGGATTAAAGTCGAGCTTATCAATACAAACTTCGCGGTTATACCCGGCAGCTTTTCCCATGGCAATTCCATTGGGATAGGTAAAACGGTGATAGACAATATACCATTCATCTTTTCCAGGAATCTGGAGAACGGAGTTATGCCCGGTGGCATATATTCCTAACTTTTTATCTTTGGCAATGACCAGATTGTTTTCCGGTATTATGATTTTACCTAGGGGTGAATCAGCCGTTCCATATCGTACCCGGTAATCTTCACTCCGGGTATCATCTTCCGACCACATAAAATAGTATTTCCCGTTTCGATAAAAAACTTCGGTTCCTTCCCGGAACGTGGCATCAGGAGTTAGTATTTGCGTAGTGGCAGGTTTTAAAGAGATCATATCCTCATTTAGCTCGGCCCCAGCCATATAGGTATTTCCCCAATACAGGTAACTCTTACCCGTCTTGAAATCAGTAAAAACATCGGGATCTATCTGCTGTCCCCCTTTTACCCCTTGAGGTAATTTATCAATCAAGGGTTTGCCGGAATCTACGAAAGGACCGGTGGGGTTATCGGCTACCGCTACACCAATTTTTTGAGCAGCCGTGAAGTAGTAAAAATATTTGTACTGCCCATTTATTTTCTTTTCGATAATACAGGGTGCCCAGGCATTCTTTTTGGCCCAACTTACATTTTTTTCCAGGTCCAGGATCACGCCTTCGTCCTGCCAATCTACTAGGTTGTCAGAGGAAAAAGCTTTAAAATACGTCCCCGACCAATTAGTAAAACCATCACTGGTGGGATAGATATAGAATTTACCCGTTTTCGCAGCATATAATATTTCCGGATCGGCATAAAACCCCTCTAAAACCGGATTATGGGCTTCGACGGCCGAAACTTCATAAATTTGAGCGTTTTTGCCTTTTTTGGTAACCGTATATTTTACCGGTCCGGCGGTAAAGTTCTGAGGAGTTTTGGGTGCAAGGCTTACTCCGGGGAAAGTAATAAAATCCGGATTAAAACTTGTTAATGAGGTATTGGGCTTTACCAGGAGATAAAGCTTTTTTGCTGCTGAATCAAAAGCTATATTCTGTTTTTTGATATTCTTGGCTTGCGCTGATAAAAGAACATCGTCCAAGGGCAGCCATTTACTCACTAAAGCTTCTGCTTCTTTTGTCGTGATGGGCATTACCGTTCCGTGGCGCG
>Ga0210040_10007014_pt1 | contig 13815 bp, 9 predicted proteins | sample CryGeyCG12114_NA_FD_185462 | JGI IMG/M metagenome (GOLD analysis project Ga0210040, IMG submission 185462) | Groundwater microbial communities from aquifer - Crystal Geyser CG19_WC_8/21/14_NA (SPAdes) (version 2) | ecosystem: Environmental > Aquatic > Deep subsurface > Groundwater | place: USA... | reverse complement strand
CGCGTTAAGATAAACTGAATAAAAATAACTGGTCCGAATAAAATGAATATGAATAAAAAGTCGTGGTACGACGAATATAAAAAACTTTTTGAATAAGGTGATTATGATTAAAAGGTCTGAATAAGATAAATATGAATATTTGTTTTAAGTGTGATGAATATGAATAACTTGTTTGGATAAAATGAATAAAAATAACTGGTCCGAATAAAGTGAATATGAATAAAAAGTCGTGGTACGACGAATAAAATAAACTTTCTGAATAGAGTGATTATGATTGAAATGACTGAGTAAGATGAATGTGAATGATTGGTCTGAATTGGGTGAGTATGAATACCAATTTCAGATTGAATAAATAGAAATAACTGATCCCAATAAAAGAACTCTAGTACACAATCGTTTTAAATAATATGATTATGATAAGAGCGTCTGAGTAAGATGAATATGAATAATCGATTTCAGTGAGATGAATATGAATAACGCGTTTGGATAAAATGAATAAAAATAATCGGTCCGAATAAAAAAAATATGAATAAAAAGTCGTGGTACGACGAAGATAATAATCTTTTTAAATACAATGATTATGATTAAAAGGTCTGAATAAGATGAATATGAATAATCGTTTTTAGTGTGATGAATATGAATAACGCGTTCAGATAAACTGAATAAAAATAACTGGTTCGAATAAAGTGAATATGAATAACGCGTTTGGATAAAATGAAAAAAAATTACCGGTCTGAATAAAATAAATATGAATAAAAATCCGTGGTACGACGAAGATAATAATCTGTTTGAATAAGGTGATTATGATTAAAAGGTCTGAATAAGATGAATGTGAATAATCTTTTTTAGTGTGATGAATATGAATAACGCGTTTAAATAAACTGAATAAAAATAACTGGTCCGAATAAAGTGAATATGAATAAAAAGTTGTGGTACGACGAAGATAATAATCTTTTTGAATAAGGTGATTATGATTAAAAGGTCTGAATAAGATGAATATGAATATTTGTTTCAAGGGTGATAAATATGAAGAACGCGTTTGGTAAAAATGAATTAAAATAACTGGTTCGAATAAAGTGAATATGAATAACGCTTTTGGATAAAATGAATAAAAATAACCGGTCTGAATAAAATGAATATGAATAAAAAGTCGTGGTACGACAAATAAGAAAATCTTTTTGAATAAGGTGATTATTATTCAAAAGTCTGAATAAGATGAATATGAACATTCGTTTTTAGTGTGATGAATATGAATAACGCGTTAAGATAAACTGGATAAAAATAACTGGTCCGAATAGAATGAATATGAATAAAAAGTCGTGATACGACGAATATTAAAAACTTTTTGAATAAGGTGATTATGATTAAAAGGTCTGAATAAGATGAATATGAATATTTGTTTTAAGTGTGATGAATATGAATAACGTGTTTGGATAAAATGAATAAAAATAACTGGTCCGAATAAAGTGAATATGAATAAAAAGTCGTGGTACGACGAATATAATAAACTTTCTGAATAGAGTGATTATGATTGAAATGACTGAGTAAGATGAATGTGAATGATTGGTCTGAATTGGGTGAGTATGAATACCAATTTCAGATTGAATAAATAGAAATAACTGATCCCAATAAAAGAACTCTAGTACACAATCGTTTTAAATAATATGATTATGATAAGAGCGTCTGAGTAAGATGAATATGAATAATCGATTTCAGTGAGATGAATATGAATAACGCGTTTGGATAAAATGAATAAAAATAATCGGTCCGAATAAAAAAAATATGAATAAAAAGTCGTGGTACGACGAAGATAATAATCTTTTTAAATAAGGTGATTATGATTAAAAGGTCTGAATAAGATGAATATGAATAATCGTTTTCAGTGTGATGAATATGAATAACGCGTTCAGATAAACTGAAAAAAAATAACTGGTCCGAATAAAGTGAATATGAATAAAAAGTCGTGGTACGACGAATATAAAAATCTTTTTGAATAAGGTGATTATGATGTATATGTCTGAATAAGATAAATGTGAATAATTGGTCTCGTAAAAAAAGAATATGAATAACACGTCGGAAATAAATGATTGAAAATGAATGGTCTGAATAAATTAATATGAATAAAAAAATGTCTCACGACGAAGATAATAATTTTTATGAAAAAGGGGATTATGATTAAAGGGTCTGAATAAGATGAATATGAATATTTGTTTTAAGTGTGATGAATATGAATAACGCGTTTGGATAAAATGAAAAAAAATTACCGGTCTGAATAAAATAAATATGAATAAAAATCCGTGGTACGACGAAGATAATAATCTGTTTGAATAAGGTGATTATGATTAAAAGGTCTGAATAAGATGAATGTGAATAATCTTTTTTAGTGTGATGAATATGAATAACGCGTTCAAATAAACTGAATAAAAATAACTGGTCCGAATAAAGTGAATATGAATAAAAAGTTGTGGTACGACGAAGATAATAATTTTTATGAAAAAGGGGATTATGATTAAAGGGTCTGAATAAGATGAATATGAATATTTGTTTCAAGTGTGATGAATATGAATAACGCGTTTGGTAAAAATGAATAAAAATAACTGGTTCGAATAAAGTGAATATGAATAACGCGTTTGGATAAAATGAATAAAAATAACCGGTCTGAATAAAATGAATATGAATAAAAAGTCGTGGTACGACGAAGTTAATAATCTTTTTGAATAAGGTGATTATGATTGAAAGGTCTGAATAAGATGAATATAAATATTCGTTTTTAGTGTGATGAATATGAATAACGCGTTTAGATAAACTGAATAATAATAACTGGTCTGAATAAAGTGAATTTGAATTAAAAGTTGTGGTACGACGAAGATAATAATCTTTTTGAATAAGGTGATTATGATTGAAAAGTCTGAATAAGATGAATATGAATATTTGTTTTAAGTGTGATGAATATGAATAACGCGTTTGGATAAAATGAAAAAGAATAACTGGTCCGAATAAAATGAATATGAATAAAAAGTCGTGGTACGACGAATATAAAAATCTTTTTGAATAAGGTGATTATGATTAAAAGGTCTGAATAAGATGAATATGAATATTTGTTTTAAGTGTGATGAATTTAAATAACGTGTTTGGATAAAATGAATAAAAATGACTGGTTCGAATAAAGTGAATATGAATAACGCGTTTGGATAAAATGAATAAAAATAACCCGTCTGAATAAAATGAATATGAATAAAAAGTCGTGGTACGACGAAGATAATAATCTTTTTGAATAAGGTGATTATGATTAAAAGGTCTGAATAAGATGAATATAAATATTCGTTTTTAGTGTGATGAATATGAATAACGCGTTTAGATAAACTGAATAATAATAACTGGTCTGAATAAAGTGAATTTGAATTAAAAGTTGTGGTACGACGAAGATAATAATCTTTTTCAATAAGGTGATTATGATTGAAAGGTCTGAATAAGATGAATATGAATATTTGTTTTAAGTGTGATGAATATGAATAACGCGTTTCGGATAAAATGAATAAAAATAACTTGTCCGAATTAAGTGAATATGAAAAACGCGTTTGGATAAAATGAATAAGAATAACTGGTCCGAATAAAGTGAATAGAAATAAAAAGTCGTGGTACGACGAATATAAAAATCTTTTTGAATAAGGTGATTCTGATTAATATGTCTGAATAAGATAAATGTGAATAATTGGTCTCGAAAAAAATGAATATGAATAACACGTCTGAATTAAATGATTAAAAATGACTGGTCTGAATAAATGAATATGAATAAAAAGTTGTCGTACGACGAAGATAATAATCTTTTCGAATAAGGTGATTATGATTGAAAGGTCTGAATAAGATGAATATAAATATTCTTTTTAGTGTGATGAATATGAATAACGCGTTTAGATAAACTGAATAAAAATAACTGGTCTGAATAAAGTGAATATGAATAAAAAGTTGTGGTACGACGAATATAAAAATCTTTTTGAATAAGGGGATTATGATTAAAGGGTCTGAATAAGATGAATATGAATATTTGTTTTAAGTGTGATGAATTTAAAAAACGTGTTTGGATAAAATGAATAAAAATGACTGGTTCGAATAAAGTGAATATGAATAACGCGTTTGGATAAAATGAATAAAAATAACCCGTCTGAAAAAAATGAATATGAATAAAAAGTCGTGGTACGACGGGGATAATAATCTTTTTGAATAAGGTGATTATGATTAAAAGGTCTGAATAAGATGAATATAAATATTCGTTTTTAGTGTGATGAATATGAATAACGCGTTTAGATAAACTGAATAAAAATAACTGGTCTGAATAAAGTGAATATGAATAAAAAGTTGTGGTACGACGAATATAAAAATCTTTTTGAATACGGGGATTATGATTAAAGGGTCTGAATAAGATGAATATGAATATTTGTTTTAAGTGTGATGAATATGAATAACGCGTTTGGATAAAATGAATAAAAATAACTTGTCCGAATAAAGTGAATATGAATAACGCGTTTGGATAAAATGAATAAAAATAACTTGTCCGAATAAAGTGAATATGAATAACGCGTTTGGATGAAATGAATAAGAATAACTGGTCCGAATAAAGTGAATATGAATAAAAAGTCGTGGTACGACGAATATAAAAATCTTTTTGAATAAGGTGATTATGATTAATATGTCTGAATAAGATAAATGTGAATAATTGGTCTCGAAAAAAATGAATATGAATAACACGTCTGAATCAAAAGATTAAAAATGACTGGTCTGAATAAATGAATATGAATGAAAAGTTGTCGTACGACGAAGATCATAATCTTTTTGAATAAGGTGATTATGATTAAAAGGTCTGAATAAGATGAATATAAATATTCTTCTTAGTGTGATGAATATGAATAACGCGTTTAGATAAGCTGAACAAAAATAACTGGTCTGAATGAATGAATATGAATAAAAAGTCGTGGTAAGACGAAGATAATAATCTTTTTTGAATAAGGTGATTATGGTTAAAAGGTCTGAATAAGATGAATATGAATATTCGTTTTTAGTGTAATGAATATGAATAACGCGTTCGGATAAAATGAATACAAATAACTTGTCCGAATAAAGTGAGTATGAATAACGCGTTTGGATAGAATGAATAAGAATAACTGGTCCGAATAAAGTGAATATGAATTAAAATTCGTGGTACGACGAATATAATAATTTTTCTGAATAGGGTGATTATGATTGAAATTTTCATGAATGAGTGACTATGAATAAAATAAAATGACTTTTTAAAAATGAGTTTAATTTATGAATAAGTGAACATGAATAAAATGAAATAAGTCTGATGAAGTTGAATAGAATAAATGAATAATTGAAGATGAAAAAATTGGAAGGAGTCTGATGAATTTGAATAAAATTCGAAAATTTGTGAATCTGAATAATGAAATAAATCTGAAGAAATTAAATTAAATTCATGAATAAGTAAATAAGTATAAAATGAAATCAGTCTGAAGAATTGAATTAAATTCGAAAATTTGTGAATATGAATAAAATGAAATCAGTGTGAAGAAGTTCAAATAAATTCATGAAGAAGTGAATATAAATAAAATGAAATGACTTTGATGAAGTTGAATAAAATTCATAAATGAGTCAATATGAATAAAATGAAATAAGTCAAATGAAATTAATTTGAATTCCTAAATAAATGAATATGAATAAATTCAAAGGAGTCTGATAAATTTGAATAAAATTCGGAAATTTTTGAATATGAATAAAATGAGATGAGTCTGATGAAGTTGAATATAACTAAGATTCATGAATAAAAAGAAGAATAAGACGATTAGAAACGACCAGTTTGAAATAAATTACTAAAAAAAAAGAGCCGAACGACTAAAAATAATCAGTATGGATATATTGACTATGATTAATCAAAAAAAGGCTAATAAAAAAAATTGGTGTGAATAAAGTAATTTCAAATAAAAAAAATAATTTGTGTGAATACAGTGAGTATAAATTATTAACCAGGAATACGACAAACATCATCGCTTCGCTTTTATCGCTTTAATTAGTGACTTTCAGTTAACAGAGAATCGAAAAAATAGGAAAAAACTCTCATAAATAATGTGAATAAAATGACCATGAATAAAAACCAGGAAAAAAATGATTAGGAATCATCGGGGTGATTAAAATGATTATGAATAAAAAGAATGAGAAAAATAAGATTGATCAATAAGAAAAAAATTTGTATGAGTAAAAGAGAAAAAAATTAGGAATAGTCTGCATGAATACAGTGATTATGAATTATATAGAGAATGAGAAAATAACATTGATCAAAGAAAAATAAATGACTACGAATAAAAACCAGGAATAAGATGATAAGGAATAGTCAAGGCGAATAAAAAGACCGTAAGTAAAAACAAGGATAAGAAGAATAAAATTGATCAGAGTTAACAAAGACTACGGATTGAAAGGGATACGATGAATATAAATAATCTATAAGAACACATTAACTATGGATGAAAAAGATGAATAGAATGACTAGGAATAATCTTTACGAGTACATTGAAAAAAAAAATGAATAGAAATAACTACGGTAATTATGAAAAAAAACAGGAAATATAATAAACAAAAAATATTTGCGTGTATGAACACAAAAACTAACTATAAATAAAAAAAACAATAGCATAAAAAGGAATAAATTGCACGAAAGCAGAGACTGAGAGTGGAATGTTGTCGATTAGAGTTAAAATTGTTAATTGTATCATTCAGTTTTACTTGACTGTGGTTACGAAGCGGGTAATTCTCAAAAAAGTTTTATTTCCTGCGAAATGATAAAGTTTGAAGTGAGTGCTGATGATTTTTTTCAAAATGTCAAAACAAATAAACTGGAAGCTTTAGAAAGCTGGCTTCAAAAATTACCTTTTGCCGAAATACATTTGCAAATAGTGCAATTCAAGAAACTGCCCTACAAGAATTTTTCTCAAGCATATAGCTCAAGCATATGTGAGATAAAAAAAAATGCCACTTGGCACACAGACTAGTAAAATCGATGGAGTTTTTGTTTTATCGAAGGATTGGAAGTGTATAAAACCCACAAGTTTATTCAAAATTGCTCAGCCATTAACTGTAAGACGTCTTGAACAGCACAGACTTCAGGGTTGTCGCAGTATTGATAACAAGTCAAATCTTTTTCAAGTATATCTTGGACAATTTAACAACTTCTCAACAAATTTAGTGATTCAATCCACCAGTATTTATCTACAATATCAATGCATATTAAGAAAACTTGTGACAGCTATCGAAGAAGCTATTTTCGAAAATCACGGATCAGAAACTAAATGCTCATGGCAAAGCAAAAGAACACCGCGTTATGATTTCTCAAAAAAGAATGGCAGCTATTGTATATATCCTGACGATCTGCACTTGATAGGCAATCTTATGTTGGGAAAATTGTTTCAAAATTCTTCAGGCGAGACGGAAGACTATTTCTTACTCTTCACAGATTGTGGACAAAGTTGCAAAGCTGTCAATTTTTTTCCATCTTTTTTAACTTCTTTTGATTTGGAAAAAAGTTTTGAAGTGCTTCTTCATGTCGCCTGCGACGTTCAAGTTTCTAATCATGGTGTGTTTTGGAGACGTGATAAAATTGTTGACACTCTCCAAGTAGATCCTGGGTATTCATATTATTCAGGGGCGATTCCAGGTTGCGGTAACTTTTACTTTTTCTTCAAAGAACTCGAAAGTTCCGTTCGACTGTTGAAATTTTACTCTCAACAGTTCAAACATGTTCATCGCGAAATCTCAAAACCATTCAAAGAATCAAAAATTTGTTTGTTTTTGATGACTAATTTGTATATCCGGGAAAAAAAATTTGAGAAGAATTTGGAGAATTTCCAAAAAGACATTAATCTTGTTCAAAATTTGTGTAAACTTGAAAATTGTGCACCGTATGGACGAATTGAAATAATATATTCCTATGTTGTAAACGGAAACTCATCAGCCGAAATTGACATTTTGAAAATTTTCGGTTCAGCTGACGGTGTTTTTAAAAAATTTGTTAATTCAGCACACATTTCAACCCTTGAAAACAGGATTTTACTACAACATTATCAAAAATACTTGTTTCCGTCGTTGCGAACAATATCAGAAGGATTAAATTTGTCATCATCAAATGTCAATTTGAATAAGGGTAAGATCTGTTTTTGTAAAATTTTTAGTTTCATTTGAAGAATTCAAAGTGATAAATCATTTAATTTGACACAGAACAACTATGCTCAATTGCTGCTGCTGAAGCAATAATCGGATTTTTTCTTTATGGTAATGTTTTATCAATACGGGGTGTAAAAGGGCACAACAACAGTTTGTGTAGAAAGATTGGACTTTTAGCATCAAGATTCCAAAACACTTCCAACTTCGCAGCAACTCTTTTCAAAGAAATCGAGTTCAGTGAAAACGGAGGGCTAAAACTGATTCAAAGCACGGAAGAAACATTTTTAGATTGGAGTAATATCCAAGCATCCGGCGTGATAAATACCTTGATCGAATATTACAAAAAAAACAAAGGAAACAAATTATTTGTTACAGAATTGTTCACTTTACATCTACTTACGGCTGTCGACGATCCTGTTAAATTTGAAAGTTCTCAAAAGTCGGAAATATGTTTTTCTTTGCGTTCAAGCCTCAATAATAACATTACCGTAATCGAAGTATCGGAATTCATCAATCAAATAGTGAATGATCAATTGAATCATATGTACTCGAAAGTTGCTGTTCGTATTGTTTCAGTGATTTTAAAAAATCTTGACGATACTAAAGAAATTCTCGCAAACTTGCAATACAGTCTTCAAAAATTGATTTTTTTGCGGCAGCAACCATTATTTTTGAAATTGACCCGAAATCAAACATTGTGCATAGTTCCTGACGCTGTGACATTTAAGGTCAATGACTTAGCTCTGGCTGACGAAAAGATTACGGTTTTGCTGAATATTTATACCGTCACTCACGATAAAAGAAAAACTAGAGATTTCCTAAAGTATCTTAAGAAATTCATTTTTTCGCAAATAGAATTGAATTTCGATACTACAGCAGGACTCATAAACCGTCTTCATATCATGTCACAGTATGGATTGTAAGAATCAGAAACTGGATAGTTCCCGAAAAATTCGTAAACCTTGGCCAAAAAACCAATTTGAACTGCAATCTAAGCTTAATTATCAATCTGAAGTTAGCACTAGTTCAAATTCTTTTAAAACTTTTGTAGTCACCGATTTACAAGAATCCGGTAAAAAGGTAAGAATAATATAATTAAATCATTTTAACTTTTTTTAATTTTGTGCTTTTTTTGTTAGATTGTTTTAAAAAACCCAAAAACCAAGCGATATTTAAGAGATTGTGAAAACGAACTGATCCAGCTTTTTAACATACACTTAGCTCAAAAAGAGTTTAGGCAAAAAATTTTCAGTCGTTTACTTTGGAAACGGATTGCAAGTGTTCTGGTGATAACGTTTTTCTACTCCAAAGCTTTGATTTATTTGTTGATGGATTTGCATCGAATGATATGGAAAGTTTTGTTTATTCAGGATTTCAGTGATAACGGCTGCAGAAAGTTTTTTCATCGCAAAGTACTGTCGAACCTTGAAAAGTATCGAGATTCTTTGTCAAATACGAGCTACGAAATTTGCAAAAAATGGTTGAAAGACAAGACAGCCCTTCTAGAAAACCTTTCACAGAAGAAGAAGATAAAGAAATCTTCAACATTGTAAACAAAACAAACATGAGTATAGGGGGTGAGCAGCTTTGGAAACATGAAGCCTCGACCAATGATGTGAGTTTTTAATTTCTTGTTTTAAATCGAAGTGTAGAATTGAATTTAAAACTGGCCTTATTGTCGAACAAATTTGTGTTCAACAGACATTTAAACAGAACAATAGAACTTTTCATTCCTTACTCAATCGTTGCAAAATGCTACTGAAAAAAAACAACAAAAGGCTTGGAGATTTTTCGCCTATGAAAAAAAGTGCTGAACTAGAAATCTCAGTTTTGGAAACTGCAGAGATAGCTTGCAGAATGGCAGAATTTGAATCCACAAAAATCAACGTATTTAGTGATGCATTTTGGACTGAATTCAAATCGAAAGTATGTTTGTTCTTGTAATTATCTCTAATTAAAACTAACCTAACCATTCAAATATTAGTAGAATTTGTTTAATCTAGTTTTACCCGGATTCAAGTATGGGAGAAATCAAGGCACTTTATTTTAAGAAACTTCATGGCAACTGGTCTTCACTGGAAGGAGTAATATCCAACGGAGTGCAACTCGCGGTAGCCAACAAACTTCTTCCGGTAAGTTGTTAAATGAAAAAAAACTTCTCAAATCCAGAATAATTTCAAACGATATTACGGAAAATTAAAGAATTGTTTTACTTAAATTTCAGGAAGGAGATAAGCTAGTTTCGTTTGGTCCAAAGGTGAGAAAGCACATTTATCACATTTACAGTTCCATAATGAAAACAGTTCACATGAGTGTTTTTGTAATTTGTTTAAAGCGCAAAGCCGAATTTGCTTCCAGTGAGTTCGAAAGTCCAGCTGCAAAAACAGGTACTTGTAATATTCTGACCAAATACTTTCCCGACTGTGAAAAAGTTGTATTTTAAGCCTAACTTTAAATATTTTATTAATTTTTACAACTTATAAAGAACCATTCACTTGGAAAGAAGACAAAATGATACTTAAAGAAATTGTAGAAAACAATGCATATGTTTTTTTGTCGGGAAATGGAATCTGGAAACAATTATTTGATCAAAAACCGGTTAGAAAAAACTTGAAAAAGTGACATCCACGATAAACTGTGGCATTAATCAAAACAAATTTTGTAGAAGTTTCGAGGTCGGGGTTGGCAGAGCATCAAAAAGCGTTTTGATTCTCATTTAAAGCAAAATCTGATGAATTATTTACCTGAAAATACGGCAAGAAAGTTTAAAATGGGACAAGAAAGTCAGCAAGAGTTTAAAAAGCGGATTCAAAATACTGGAGCAGTCATTATCAAAACAATTTGTGAATCCAGCAAGTCAAGGTTTGACACGTATAGTGCTTTGGAATGGATTATGCTATGTGTAAGGAGGTTTTTGACGCATGACATTTTCAACAAAAACTTAAAACAAAGGTTATTTTTATGATGATTATATCCATGATTTGCTTTTAGGAGCATAAGGCGAGTCAATGGAGTGAGTTCTATCATGATTATATGGAGCAACATATTAGTTTTTTCAAATGTTCCGTGGACAGAAATTTGTATGACCGATTTGTTGAGATCACCGAGGCTACAACAGATTATGTAAGTTTTTTTGTTTGTATTTGCACGCATTTGTCCTGAACAACTCACTTTTAAACAGGACAGCGACGAGAACAGTATGGAAATTGAAGAAGTCTCTAACATGGACGTCGTGCAAGATCAGGAAAAGAAAAAAAAATGTGGGGATGAGAATGTATCCGGAGTTCCCAGCGTGGTAGACACAGTTTCAGTTTCTTCTGACCCACAAAAAATTGATTTAAATTGTGCCCAGACAGATTCATTTTCTTTGACTCCTAAGTTGGCAAATGACTGCATCACGGTTCCGGCTTGTATTGAAAAACAAACTGCAGAAGTAAGATTTACTCCTAACATTAAATAATATTTAACTGTTATAATAATTGGAATAATTTAACTGTTTTGATTGCAATTTTATTTTTTCCCACTTAAGAAATTCGTCGATGAACTCAATTCGATTTGTCCAGTTGAGAAACTCCGTTCGATTCTCAAACATGGAAAGTTTATTCTCTTGGTCGAGTGCTTGGAGAAAAAAGCACTAAAATCGTAAGCGTTTTAGTTTGAAAACTTGATAACTAATTCATTGATCTTTGATCCCATTTGTTTTTTTATCTGTTTTTTAAGTTTGTTGATTTCTGTTTTGGACCACATCAATTTGTTGCCAACAAAATCAGACCCAGAGTTTTCTAAACTTGCTCAGCTTGACTTTTTCGATGAAACCTTGCCTTTAGCAGTTTTGAACTGTATTTTCAAAAATTGCAGTACCCAACCTTCATTATCAAGGATTGCGGTTTGTCTCTCGAGGTGAGGCTTGCATTCTAAATTGTTATCATTTTGATGTCATAAAAATGAAAAAAAATATAGCTCTTTCGATTTTATTCTACTTTAGAGTCATCGAGTTGATGTACAAGTCCCTCAAAAAAAACAAGCGAAAGCTTTTGAAGAAAGAGAAAAAGAAAAAGAAATCAAACAAAGTGGTTGGTTTGCCTAAAGATAAATGATCTTCATGAACAAACTACTGTTAGTTTAAGTAATAGTAATCAATTTGTTGCTTCGAATAATTCCTGCTAATTAGTTCTATAACTCAACTGTATCAATCAATTCTTGTTGGTAAATTATCATAATCAATTTGTTTTAATCATTTTTCATCAGCTTTGTCAAAATCATCTATTCAAGCAAAAATAAACTACAAAAAAAGTTTATTAACTTATTATTGTATGTCGCTAAAAATCATCATTTATTGAATCTGTCAACAGCTCATTGTCTGTTTTTTATTCACGAATGCACATAAGCATCGTTCACATCTATATTCAACGTCAACTGCACTAATTAATAGCACTTCAAGATACAGACTACTATGAATAAACAACAGCAATAAAATGACAAGAATTGATCGGTCTCCATTAAATGACTATGAATTAAAAAAGAGAATAAGTTGTTTAGAAATTATCAGTGTGAATAAGATGACTGTAAATGCAAAGTATGAATAAGATAATTAGGAATTATCAGTGTGAATGAGATGACTGGAAAAACAAAGTATGAATAGGATGAATAGGAATTATCAGTGTGAATATGATGAATATGAGTTTAATTAGTATAAGTTTGGGAGGAATGATCGGTGTGAATAAGATTAAGAAGATAAAAAGACAGGAATAAGATTCCTATGAGAACAAGACAGGAATAAGATTCCTATGAATACAAGCCAGGAATAAATGACTATGAATACAAGACAGGATTGAGATGACTATGAATACAAGACGGGAATAAGATGACTATGAATACAAGACAGGAATAAGATGACTATGAATACAAGACAGGAATGGGATGACTATGAATACAAGCCAGGAATAAAATGACTGTAAATATAAGACAGGATTGAGATGACGATGAATACAATTCAGGAGTAAGGTGACTATGAATACAAGACAGGAATAAGATGACTTTGAATACAAGACAGGAATAAGATGATTATGAATACAAAACAGGAATAAGATAACAATGAATAAAAGCCAGGAATAAAATGACTATGAATAAAAGACAGGAATTAGATGACTATGAATACAAGAGAGGGATGAAATGACTATGAATACAATTTAGGAATAAGATGACTATGAATACAAGACAGGAACAAGATGACTATGAATACAAGACAGAAATAGGATGACTATGAATGCAAAACAGGATTGAGATGACTTTAAATACAATTCAGGAGTAAGATGACTATGAATACAAGACAGGAATAAGATTACTATGAATACAAGAGAGGAATTAAATGACTATGAATACAAGAGAGGAATTAAATGACTATGAATACAAGACAGGAATAAGATGACTATGAATACAAGACATGAATAAAATGACTATGAATACAAGAAAGGACTGAGAAGAATATGAATACAGAACAGGAATAAGATGACTATGAATACAAGACAGGAAAAAAATGACTATGAATACGAGAGAGGGATGAAATGACTATGAATACAAAAGAGGAATAAGATGACTATGAATACAAAA
>Ga0210040_10007013_pt1 | contig 13816 bp, 5 predicted proteins | sample CryGeyCG12114_NA_FD_185462 | JGI IMG/M metagenome (GOLD analysis project Ga0210040, IMG submission 185462) | Groundwater microbial communities from aquifer - Crystal Geyser CG19_WC_8/21/14_NA (SPAdes) (version 2) | ecosystem: Environmental > Aquatic > Deep subsurface > Groundwater | place: USA... | reverse complement strand
CGTCCCAGCAACTGATAAAGCCATCGGCTAGCGCCAGCGAAACGCGGGTATAAGCTTCCAGGGTCTGCATCAGGTCGGCGTTGGTTTTACGAGTGGCAATGGCGGTAATGCCTAACCAATGGCCGCCGGGTGTTATTTTTTTAGTGGCATACATCACATGACCGGTGGTATGCATCACAAAAGGATTACAATCCCAGAAACTGGCAATGCTTTTTTGTTCATCTGTTAAGCTGTTAGCGGTTTTGTATACTTGCAGCATTTCTTTATAAAAATCACTGCCTTTGGTATTACTAAATGCAACGGGTTTGGCCGGCGTAAACTGGCTGCATGAATCAAGCAAAAAAGGCCTGATTTTAAACCAGTTGGGCTCCACAGCATCCATGTAAGCAGGTGGCGTTGGTACCCAATGGCCAGCCAGCTTCGAAACATTGTGCCGAAAGCCCCGGGTTTGTTTGTAGCCGTCTTCGTTGGCATAAGCCATTACACTTTGGGCCACGGCAGCCCCGTAACGCAACGACCGGGCAAATACGTCTTCCGGCACGCCCATGGCTTGGTATTTTTCATATACCTGTTCTTCGTGCTTATCCAGCATGTCGCCGGAAAATGTAAGGTGGCGGCTTACCGTTATAAAGGCGTGTAAGCTGGCCAGCGGAAAACAGTAAACAGAATCTTTAGCGGGTTGCGGCACCCCGGTAAAATCATTTAATTGCCCTTTTAAAGATTGGTAGCTGGGGTAATCGTTGGTCAGAATTTCGTAAGCGGCAATATGCGGATAGGCATAAATGCGGCTGGCAACAGGCGGCGAAAAAATATCGTGCACAATAACACCCGTTAGTTTATCAACCGACTGGCGAAAGAATTCAGGGTTGGCTGCTTCCTTCTTATAATCTTTTGTTTGTCTCTGGCAAGCAAAACTAAAGCTTAAAAGCAGACTATAAAGGCCCCATTTAAAGTAAAACTTCATCTCAAGCAATTATTAAACAGTAATTAACTTTAAATATAGTTATATTTCTTTCTAAATGCCATAAGCTTTGCCTGTAAAAACACCTGTTGTAATTTAATTTCTGGTATTTAATTTAATTACCTGCTACTACTGGCTCTTTGGTAATCCTATTTCTGTTTGTCTCGAATAATTGCAAGGGCAGGCCATTGCGGGCTACCAGCAACAACTCACCGGTTGCGGTTTTTACTAATTTTATATCGCGTACTTGTTCTTCCAGTAAAAATCCGCTGGTAGTGGGTAATACCGAAGTAAATTTACCTTTGCCGTTTCCTTTTAACAGTAAGCCATAACTGGCGTCGTACCGTCCTTGATAGGTGCTTACGCCGTATAAATTTCCACCCAATAACACATCCAGATTTCCATCCTGATCTACATCCTGAATAAAAAAGGAAAATATTTTAGAAACCTGCGCTTCCCGGGGTAAGGCCTGATGCTTGAAATTACCTTTGCCGGTATTTTCGAGGTAAACCGATTCAAAAGTATTTACTTCTAACACCAGCGCATCCTGCAGTTGGTTTTTATCAAACAGCTCATCTATGGTTTTGCCGGCAAAGTCTTTGTAATTCGTAAACTTCTTATTTATCAGGGGTAATTGTTTGGCCAGTTCATCTTTGGAAGCTACCGGGTACCAGTTATTGTTTAACCGATAAGTTAGAATCTGATCTAAAGTACTGTTACCATCGATATCTTTCACATACATCTTAAGGCCACCCGCTTCGGATTTCCGGAACTTAGTATTGGTGCCGAGGTTACCAACTACAAAATCTATATCGCCGTCTTTATCGAAATCAGCGCCCCGAATGGTTTGCCACAAGCCTTTTAGATTTTCCAAGCCAGTAGCAACAGTTTTTTCGACTAATTTGTTTTGCTGGTTCTCAAACACTTTAATCGGCATCCAATCACCCACCACCATTAAATCTAAATCACCGTCCTGATCTATATCCGCCCATTGGGCATCTGTGGTCATGCCTGCCTTCCGCAAGGCTGGTGCTATTTTAGCTGTTTCATCGGTAAAGTGGCCGTGCCCATCGTTTACTAACAAATAAGAATTGGGGCTAATACCGTATTGATAACCTACTACCCGCCCGCCAACAAACAAATCCATATCTCCATCATTATCAAAATCGGCGGGTTTTACGCAGCTTTTGTTATCGTACATGGCCGGTAACTGCTGACTGCGGGTAAAATTCCCCTGGCCATCGTTCAGGTACAAGCGATCGAACTGCTCCGGCATTTTATCATAAAACTCATTGCCACCGGTTACCACGTACAAATCCAGATCTTTGTCCTGATCGGCATCAAAGAAAACCGCATCCACGTCTTCGTAGGTAGAGTCGGACTGAAAAAGTTTCTGGTTGGTAGAGACAAATTTGCCGCTGGTTTGCTGTACAAATAACTTACCGGCCTGCCACTTGGCTCCGCCCACGTAAAAGTCGTCTAAACCATCGTTGTTTACATCCCCTACCGCCAATTTTGGCCCTTCCGTAGATACCTGAAACGGTATCAGGCTTTCGCGGTAAAAATCCAGGTAATTATTTTCTTCGTGTTGGTAGTTGAGGAGATATTTATCTGTTACCTCCCGGAATAAAGTTGCTGGCGGCGAAAATAATGCTGGGTAGATCGCCTTTGCGTCTAATGAAGCATTGGCTTGTTGCAGTACCAAAGTGGTATTTGCTTTTACATTAGTTCTTATTTCGGCGCGCTGATTACCCCAGATAACAACAAGAGAATCTACTGTGGTTTGCTTGCCTAAACCAAACAATAATGTGGGATCTACCGACGATAGAAAGCCGCGGGTAGGCGAAAGTTGCTGCATCTGCAGTAACTTGCCTTTACTCTTCAGGAAAACTTTAGCTCCTAGCCCAAAAGTATTTAGTTTGTCCCCGGCAAGTTTGATCTTTAAATAATTATTTTTCAGAAGCTGGTTACTATTGTTGCGATATATACTGGCTGCTTCGTTTATATTATTCGTTATCAGATCTAAGTCCCCGTCGTTATCTAAATCGGCGTAAGCCGCTCCGTTTGAAACGATAGGTTTTTCAAAACCCCAAACGCTGGATTTATCCTCGAAGCGGAGACTCGGCGAACCTTGAAACAGGTAATTATACACTTTACCATCGGGCATCATGTTCATTGCCTTTTGGTCTAAAGATTTGGATATAGTACGGGAATAGTTCATGGAATCCTGCGAGGCAAACTTCACATAATCCATATCGTTGGGCCGTTGCACAATGCCATTTGTAATAAATATATCTTTCAGGCCATCATTATCATAATCAGCCAATAAAGTTGCCCAACTCCAATCGGTGGCCGCTACCCCACCCATTAACCCGATGTCCGAAAACTTTTGCCCGGCCATATTTAATTGCAGGCAATTCCGGCTGTATTGATTAAAGTACCCGAACTGCAATTTGTACAGGAAAATATCGAGCGGGTCCTCACCCATAGATTGTTTTTCAATGGTCTCATCCTCCGGATACATATCCAGGGTCATAATATCCTGATAACCATCGTTGTTGATATCGGCGGCATCGCAACCCATGGAGAACCGACTTAAATGGCGAAAATGTTCCTTTACGCTTTCCGTAAAAGTCCCATTGCCATTATTCAGATAGTAATAATCGTCTTCGTGAAAATCGTTGGAAACATACAAATCGTCCCAGCCATCGTTATTCAAATCGGCTACAGCAATACCCAGCCCATAACCCATGGCCGCGCCAAAAATGCCGGCCTGTTGACTAACATCTTTAAATTTAGCTACCGAACCCGGGGGTAATACGCCTGTTTTGGAGATTAATTGATTTTCCAGTAAGTAATCGCCGGCTTCGTTGTTGCGGAGGTAGCGGGCCGTTACGCGGTCGTAACTGCGGGAAGTATGAACCGCGTGGTTCAAGAGGTAAACATCTAAATCGCCATCATGGTCATAATCAAAAAAAGCGGCCTGGGTGGCAAATCCAGTAAAGTCCAGGCCAAAATCGGCGGCTTTTTCGGTAAAGAATACTTGCCCATCTGCGCCAGGACCATTATTAATATAAAGTTCGTTAGCGCCTTCCAAACCTTTGTAATTCCCCACGGCACTCACGTAAATATCTAAAAATCCATCTCCGTTTACATCGGCCATGGTTACACCAGTTTGCCAATCTGAGAAACCACCTATCCCGGCAATTTCAGTTATATCTTTAAATTTTAGATTTCCCTGGTTCAGGTATAGCTTATTTTTACCCTGATTCGATACAAAATACAAATCAGTCAGACCATCATTATTCACATCACCTGCAGCCACACCGGCCCCGTTATAAAAGTACAGATAATCCAAAATACTAAAATCAGCCTTATTCTGCAGTTTATTTACAAATCCGATATTGGTCTGGGTAGAATCAACTATCGTAAAAAGGGCATTTTCCGATGCTGTTTTGTTTTTCTTACAACTACTAAAAAGCAATAGCAATCCGCTAAACAAAAGAATATAAACCAGCAATCTATACTTAGGGACAAGAAAAAACGGTAACCTGACTAGACTCACTTTAATATTTTGATGAATAAAAAAATTATTAAAAAAAAAGGTGATTACAGACAAATTGCTATTTACTGACCACCAACGGCTTTTGCCGGTAACTTATTACCTGCAATTTATCGTTATTTTTAGCTAGTAATATATAGTTCTGCCCGTTGACTCCTTTTAAAAGACTACTCTTTCGCACTTGCCCTTTTACTAGCAAGCCAGACTTACCGGTCGGCACAACCGCAAAGTTACCTTTTCCTTTGCCTTGCAGGATTAAACCATAATTAGCATCGTAGCGGCCCAATTCGGGCAGGACATCGTAAAAGTTTCCCGTCAGGTACAAATCTAAGATACCATCTTGGTTATAATCTATAGTTTCAATGCCAAAAACAGGCGAGAATTGGGCTTCGAGCGGCAGCGCTTGCAACGTAAACTTGAAATTGCCATTATTTATTAGGATAGAAGAATTAGCATTAACTACTTTTTTAGTAACTACCTGGGTCAAGTCTTCTTTAGAAAAAATATCAGCTACCTGCTTGCCGGCAAAGTCGGCGTATTTAATATACTTTTTCTTAATGCTCGGCACCTGCCTTTGTAAATCGTGTTTCAATACCATCGGGTAACTTTTATCATCTTCTGTATAACAAGATATAATTTGCTCCACGGTTCCGTTTTTATCAAAATCTCCGGAAATTAATTCGGCTGGCTGCGCAGCAGTGGCCCGAATACGACTATTTTGCCCCTGATTGCCCAAGATAAAGTCAAGATCGCCATCGCCGTCTATATCAGCTGGTTTTATTGCCTGCCACCAACCTTCAGAATCAGGTAAAACAACTTCTGTTAATTGCCGACCTTGTTTATTTTTGAATATTTTTACCGGCATCCAATCGCCTACTACCAGCAATTCGGGATATTTATCGCCATCTACATCCGCCCAAACGGCATCGGTTATCATGCCCAACTCATTTTTAGGCAAATAACGTTTAGTGTAGTTTTTAAAATTTCCGGTACCATCGTTTACATACAGGTAACTGGCCGGATTGTAGCCATAGCTCCCCGAAACCATACGGCTGCCGATAAATAAATCCATATCACCGTCTAAGTCAAAATCAGCGGCAGCTACACAAGAACCATTTTCGGCCAGATTGGGTAAACGAATATCTTTCGTAAAATTGCCTTTGCCATCGTTCAGGTATAACCGGTCCAGCAGTTCCGGGGCATTGGGCAAAAATTCGTTACTACCGGTTACCACGTATAAATCCAAGTCATTATCTTTATCCGCATCAAAGAACAAGGCATCTACATCTTCTGCTGCCAGGTCTTCGGCAAATAATCGAGGTGATTTATCGGTAAAAGTACCATCACGCTGTTGTATAAAAAGCTTTTTCGCACTGCCGGCAGCTCCACCAATATATACGTCCTCTAAGCCATCTCCATTTACATCGCCGGCAGCCAGCGCGGGGCCTTGGGTAGATAACATTTGTTTAAGGAGGGCATCCCGGTTGTAATCTACAAAGTTGCTTTCCTGATGGGTGTAGGCTAATTTTACCTCATCAGTTGCATCATAGAGGGGTTGCTGCTCTTTCTTTTCGCTGGGCCTAAATACCTGATCTGCTTGCTGGTAATTTAATACAATCTGCTTGTCAGCATTAATATTTTGAAGGACTTGCTTTTTATCATCGGGCCAGATAATTGTAACTGAATCGATCATTGCGTCTTTTCCCAAGCCGAAAACTAATCGTAAATCAACGGATGACTCAAAACCCCGGTTAGGCATCTGCTGCAGATATAATGTTTTACCTGGCTGATGCACATATACTTTGGCGCCAATACCATCACGGTTTTTTAAAGTTCCGTTAAGTTTAACTTGTAAGTAATGGTGATGAAGTTTTTCAGTAGCGTTGTTTTGATAGATGGAGACCGGCAGGTTTACATTATTTACGACCAGTTCCAGATCGCCATCATTATCTAAATCGCCGTAAGCCGCGCCGTTCGAAAACCCGGGCTTGTCCAGGCCCCATTGCTGCGCCTTGTTTTCGAACTGCAGATTACCTTTATTCTGAAATGCATAATTAGGTATGGGCGTGGAAGACATTTTAGCGATGAGCTCTTTGTTATAGTTGTAGCCACCGCCTTCTATGGCCCGCCGCATGGTTTCTTCGGCCCCCAGAAAATTGGCAAAATCCTGGTCGGTTATATTGTTATAAATACCATTAGCCACAAAAATATCTTTTTGACCGTCATTATCCATATCGAAAAGCAAAGCACCCCAACTCCAGTCGGTGGCATGTAATTTGGCCAGCCGGGCTACCTCACTAAAGGTATTGTTACCATTGTTCAGGTGCAGCATATTTTGCATGTACTGGTAATGAAAATCGCGCGAAAGTTTTAACTCGAATAAATCGTAGCCTTCGTATTGAGAATTTCTTTTAAGACGCACGTCGTTACCCGGCAACATATCGGTTACAAAAATATCCAGCATACCGTCGTTGTCAATGTCGGCAATATCAGCCCCCATAGAAGAGGCGCTTTGGTGTTGCATCCAGTCTTTGCCGGCTTCGGTAAAGGTGCCGTTTTGATTGTTTATATATAAATAATCGCGTTCGTAGAAGTCGTTGGAAATGTAAATATCTGGCCAGTTATCTTCGTTTATATCGCCAATAGTAATACCTAATCCAAAACCAATTAAGCTGCCGTAAATGCCAGCCATTTCGCTTACATCGGTAAACCGGCCATTATCGTTCCGGAATAATTTATCACCGCCTAACTTATCGCGTTCGTTGCGTAAATTGGTAAAAGCCAGTTTACTTACCGGATAAGAACTATTGTTGAGCAGGTAAACATCCAAATCGCCATCGCGGTCATAATCAAAAAAAGTGGCGTGGGTAGAATAGCCTTCATCGTCCAGGCCGTATTCTTTGGCTTTTTCGGCGAAAGTAGGAATACCTTCCGGGTTATTACCCTTATTAATATAAAGCTCGTTTTTGCGGTTGTCGCCGGTTACATCGCCAGAATTGCAAACATAAATATCCAGTAAGCCATCGCCGTTTACATCGGCCATGGTAACGCCCGTACTCCAGGCCTGGCGACCAGTTACGCTGGCTTTTTCCGTTATATCGGTAAACTGCAGCTTTCCTTTATTCAGGTAAAGCTTATTAGAACTGGTATTAGCCGTTAAATAAATATCAGCTAAGCCATCCTGGTTGATATCGCCAATGGCTACGCCCCCACCGTTGTAGAAATTACGGTAGTTAAAAATATTCATTTGGGGAGTACTTTCTACTTGATTAACGAAAGAGATATTGGTTTGGGAGGCGGATAATTCGGTAAATAAAGCATCTTCCGAAGGTGTTTTTTTACTACAGGCCAACCCCACCAGCGCCATTAGTAAATAGATAATGGCAGAATTTCTTTTCAGCATTATATTAATAAAAAACTTATGCTTTTGGAAAAGCATTTAAATATAGGAGAAAAAGCAAGCTGTAGCAACTTGCTTTTTCTCTTTATCATCTGTTTAATCAACAAATATTAATAACCCGGGTTTTGCTTTAAATTCGGGTTATTGGAAAGCTGCTGCGAAGGAATTGGAAATAATCGTCGGTTTACATCGCTGTTGTTTTTGAATTCCCAAGCATTTTCCCATTTACCAAAACGGATAAGGTCGTTCCGGCGCCAACCTTCCCAAGCCAACTCCCGGCCGCGCTCGGCGAGTAACTCATCCATAGTTAAAGTAGTTAAAGGTTCTACTTTAGCTCTTTCCCGTACTTGATTTACTAATTCCAGGGCACCTGCCGCATCACCGGTTTGCATTAAAGCTTCGGCTTTCATCAGGAGCACATCGGCGTACCGGAAAACAACAAAGTCATTATCCTGGTCGTTGCGGGTGTTATTACGTTGTACCTCGTATTTTACATTACGGACCCCTTCGTTACCTAAAGCTTTTTCCAAAGAGGTAATAGTGGGTGTAAGAATCAGCGGTTTGTCTACGTTATCTACTGCATCTTTAAACGTAAGAACATTGCCAGCAGCATCCAATTGCGGACCTACTAGCCAGATAGCTTTCCGTGCGTCGTCGTTCGAAAAGGTATTATAAAACTCGGCGCGGGTAGCAAAACCATTCCAAGGAGTAGGTGTCATCCCGTAAGTTGCTTTTAGAGCGCTGTTCAGGGTACGCATCTGCCAGTTCATACCCGTGGCTAGAATTTTATCGTAAGGCACTGTTAATATATTCTCTGCATAGGTGTTTGGATTAGCGCCATTACTCACCGAAAAGTTTTCGAGGAAATTTGGGTTTAAGCTGTAGGCTGCGGCAGAACTAGTAACAGCGTTTAAAGCCATCAAAGCTTCGGCATATTTAGGCGTACCGGTATACACCTGCGCATTTAAATAAACTTTCCCGAGCAGGGTGTTAGCTGCTCCTTTGGTAAAACGGCCGTATACATTAATATCTTTCGCATCTATCAAATCCGGAAGGGCTTCGTTAATTTCCTTTACCACAAAATCAAATACTTGCTGACGAGTGCTCTGAGGGAGATTACCAGGCGGGGAATCTTCTGTCGTAATAGGCACTCCACCATACATATCCATTAATATAAAGTAGCCAAATGCCCGCAAAAGCCTAACCTCCGCTACAATAGCTTCTTTACCCGAAATTTGTAAAGTACTTTCTTTCAGACTTTGTAAGTTAATATTGGCATTAGCAATAACTCCGTAAGCCCACTCCCAAGAACCGTTTATCTGACCGGGAGATACCGGCGTCCAATCGTGCCGGGCCATTAATTGCCACGAAGCATTATCATACCAGTCCGGCCCACGAGTAGGCACGACCATTTCGTCGGAAGTAGCCTCATTTAAAATCGTAACCGGATCGTAGTAACCGCGTAACCGACCGTAAGTAGCCCCTACCGTAGACAATAACTCGCTTTCAGTGGCAGGATAAACGCTAGCATCGGCCTGGTCAAATATTTCAGACTCCAGATCGGTACAGGCTGGTGCCCCTAGTAAGGTGGCCACTAAAGAGGCAATGGTTAAACCTTTTATATTCTTATAAACTTTCATGATGATTGATTTAACACTTATAACCAACTATTTTTAATAAGTTATGGGTGCCTTAAAGTTAAAACGTTAAAGAAATACCAGCTGAGAATGAACGGGTTCGGGGATAAAAAGTAATAGGCTCTATCCCAGGCGACAAACTAATGGCAGTTGCATCACCTGCCGAAATACTGGATCCGTTAGCGTTAGTACTTAACCCACCGTAAATATCGCGGGTAGCACCTAATCTTGGTTCCGGATCTATACCGCGGTATTTAGTAATAACAAAAGTATTGTTACCGGCTATATAAACCGAGGCATTGCTTAAGTATTGCCAGAACTTAGGCAAACGATAAGATAACCGAAAATTATCTAACCGGACAAAATCACCATTTTCTACCCACTGGCTGGAAAAGGCCGGCGATAAACCCGCCGGGATACCAGTTGAAAAAGCATCGGAGATTACGTTTTGACCCGGAAAGCGGTTAGGGTTAGCCGAATAAATGTAAGGTCCGTTAACAATCTGGTGACCTAATGCGCCCCGGAACAAGAAGCTGAAATCAATACTTTTATAACTGAAGGTATTTCCCCAGCTAAAGAGTAGATCTGGTTGGGCATTACCAATATAAGTCCGGTCTTTACCAAATGGATCAATCTTAGGATCATTATCTATATTCTTGAAGTCATAAGAATAAGATTGATCGCTGTTTTGAATATAACCCTGGAATACCGGACCATAGAATTGACCTATAGGGTAACCAACCTGTAATACAACAGGCGCAGCTATCCCTCCCTGACCACTACCGTAAGTACCATAAGTTCTGGGGCTTTCCGGGTTATATTGAAAAATACCGGAAGCAAGTTTTTTAATCTCGTTTTTATTGTGCGACAAGTTGATATTGGTCCGCCATTTAAAATTTTCATTATCAACGGCAATATAATCTAATGCCAACTCAACGCCCTTGTTGTTGATCTCACCTACGTTCGCTAATACTGAGTTAGTAACAGCTGTTGTATTATTACTACCGTACCGGGTACCAATAGCAATAGAGTAATCAAATAGCAAGTCGCGGGTATCTTTATTGTAAACTTCTACTGAACCAGTTAAACGATTATTTAAAAAAGCAAAATCTAACCCAATATTCGTCATGGCCGAAGTTTCCCATTTTAAATCTGGATTAGAGTTCTGGTTAAAGCTGTAAGCAGTTAAGAAAGAACCGTTGGTAAAATAAGAACCATTTGGCCCAAGTAAGCGGCGAGGAGCGTAGTCAGAAATGCCCTCTTGGTTACCAGTTACTCCGTAACCGGCCCGAAGTTTTAAATCATCGAGAAACCCTACACTTTGCATAAAACTTTCCTGCTTTAAACGCCAGCCCACCGAAACAGAAGGGAAAATACCCCACTGGTTATTACCCCCAAAACGCGAAGACCCATCGCGCCGGATATTAGCGGTTAACAGGTATTTATCGTTATAAGAATAGTTAACCCGGCCAATGAAACCAATTAAAAGTGCCTCTGACTGATAAGACCCTAGAGTACGATTGGTGGAGTTATCCGCATTAAAGTTACCTGCATTTAAATTATTATAGCCAAAAACATCGGGAAAACTAGTATTTCCAGCGCTTAAACCCTGATTACTTAGTTTCTGGTAAGTGTACCCGCCTAGTACAGAGAAGTCATGCAAGTCTATTCTTTTCGAATATTGTGCGGTTAGTTCGGTTAAGAAATCGTTTACTTCACGGGTGTTGCGGTTGGCAGTAGCAATATTATTACCTCCTGCTGTATAGGTGCTAGGCCGAAAAAAGCCATATAAACTGTTAAAGTTATTTACTGAAGTATTCACGCCTAGTCGTAGACCTGCCACTGGCATCAGAAAAACTTTAAGATTGGCCAAAGTTTGTTTTTCTCTTTGCTCATTGGTAGTTTGTTCCATACGGGCCACCGGGTTTTCAATTTCAAAACCTCCGGGTATCCGGTTACCATTATAAACGTCATATCCGGCAACGCCTGGTTGCAGATAGGTACCCTGATCGTTATAGATAGGGAAAGTAGGATTTACTCTACCGGCCAACAGAAACGAGAAATAATCAGTATACTGTTTGTTCGCAACTTGTTGCGACAACAATAATTGGATTTCCAGTTTATCGTTTAAGGCTTTCTGGGTTAAATTAAGCCTAGCGTTTACGCGGTCATAACCAGAATTTAAAGCAATACCCGGTTGATCTAAATAAACTACGGAACCACGATAAGTAGTATTTTCAGAGCCACCGGAAACAGCTAAGCTAACGTTCTTAGCAACAGCTGTACGGGTTATTTCATCAAACCAATTTGTACGGGCGCCATAATCATTAGCGGCGCGGGGTAAACCTAATTCATCCAATTTAGCTACATACTCATCGGGAGTGAAGAAAGGCAACGTTTTGGCTACTTGCTCTACTGCTACATAGCTATTTACTTCTACGGTTGGTTTACCCGCAGTACCGCGTTTAGTAGTAACAATAATAACCCCGTTTGCCCCTCTTGAACCGTAAATGGCCGCCGCTGAGGCATCTTTTAAAACATCGACGGAAGCAATATCTTCCGGAGCTACCGAGTTAAGATCAGCGCCAGCTACTCCATCAATTACAATCAATGGTTCGCTACCCGCACTAAGAGACGAAGTTCCTCTTAATCGAATTGAAGGACGATTATTGGTAGGATCGCCACCAGCTGAAACAATATTCAACCCGGATACCTTTCCTTGAACGGCCTGCAAAGGGTTATTAATTACCCCGGCATTTAAATCTTTGGCGGTAACAGTAGCAGTAGCTCCGGTAACATCGGCCTTCTTCTGAGTACCATATCCTACCACTACCACTTCTTCCAAGGCTTTGGCATCTTCAGCCATGGTAATATTAAAGTTACCAGGTCCGGTAAATGGACGCTCCTGATTGGTATAACCTATAAATGAAAACACGAGCGTACCGGCAGTTTCCGGAGCATTCAAACTAAAAGTACCATCAGTCCCGGTAGTGGTTCCGTTGGTAGTACCCTTCACCACAATGGTAACGCCCGGTATAGGCTGCCCATCGGGGCCAAGTACCTTACCCGTAATGGGCCAGGCTACGGGATTGTAAATACTCTTGTCAGGAGCGGGAAGCGAAGCACTGAAGCTGCTTTCACTCATAGCCACTAATAAGAAAAGCAGACAACCTTTACGTTGCCATCGGGTAGTAAATTTCTTCATACGCAGTTTGTTTGTAAATTTTTGTTCGTTATTGGTGAATAGTTAAGTGCCATTTTCACTAGCTTATTACATAGAATAAATTTTTCCAAAATAAACAATAAAGAGCTAGCTTATTCCATTTTCAGAATCTGGTCCGAAGTATAAAAACGGAATGCTATTTTCTTCATGAGTTCGGTTTTAAGGCATTGTACCAGGAACGGTGCCACCCACAGAGTTACGAACTTATATTTAATATTCAAAAGCATCCGATTAAGAGAAAATTAAATCCAAATAAATTTTATTTAATGTTTTCTATCGTTCAGGTATTTTCATTTAATTCTCCAAAACTTTATCTAAATTTTTTTTAGAATGTTTGGCTAAAATTTAAAGAAGATGTAAATCTTGAATTTGTTAAATTATTTCTGATTTGGTTGATCAATGAACTGTTAAAAAAAATGTTTCACCCTATCTTTTATGTCTTCCTGACCGTGCGCAAAGCTTCTTTAAAAAAACAGTATAAAAAAATAGTCTGCCCTCAAAAGCTTGACAGGAGTTTATACCTGTTCCTTCTGAGAGCAGACTACACTTATTAAGTAGCATCAGCTACTTCGTATATGTTACTGCTTATAAATCCGGGCTACATACCCTCCACCGGGCGCCATGGCTACTTTCAGTTTTTTATTAGCGGGAATAGAAATGGTTTCGTACTTGTAATCAGATGCTTTCCGGTCGGCGTTAATACCATCCCGAAATACTTCGGCCTGGTAATTACCGTCTCCCAGAAAAGACAAGTCTAATTCCAGTTCCCGGGCATCCCAGTTGGTAAGCGCACCCACGTACCAGTTGTTGCCTTTTTGGCGGGCAATAGCTACGTGCTGGGCAATTTTACCGTCTAAGGCAATAGTATTATCCCATACTTCCGGTACGGTGGAAATAAACTTTGTGCACTCCGGCTCCCGCATGTAGTTCGTAGGATTATCGCAAAGCATGTTAATTGGCGATTCAAAAATAACATACTCCGCTAATTGGCGGCAGCGGGTTCCCTGGCTCATGGGTTCGGAATTAATCGGGC
>Ga0210040_10007012_pt1 | contig 13817 bp, 12 predicted proteins | sample CryGeyCG12114_NA_FD_185462 | JGI IMG/M metagenome (GOLD analysis project Ga0210040, IMG submission 185462) | Groundwater microbial communities from aquifer - Crystal Geyser CG19_WC_8/21/14_NA (SPAdes) (version 2) | ecosystem: Environmental > Aquatic > Deep subsurface > Groundwater | place: USA... | reverse complement strand
ATTCAAAAGAAAGTATATCGTTAACGGAAGTAGTAGAAGCGCCGTGACAAAGTATACCGGGGATACATTCTCGATCTCGAACGGCCGTTCATTTTCCCATTGTGAATCCATATTTGCTGTAGGAACCAGAAGCTGGGGTGAAGAAAAAAGCGAAGTCTATGAAATCTCGAAGGATGTCGTTTCCTGATCCATAGGGCGTAGGCCCACGTGCTAGTACCAAGCATAGTGGCGGACTAGACTATGTGGTGAGCTAACCGAGGTTGGGGGCTGGCTTATCGATAGCGGGAGGCGTTCCGACATAGGCGGATGTATGCCCGCAGTTCGAGTGCCACATCATGCAAATTACTGTTCCTCCTCGCGTTTAGTGTTTGATAGAGAGAATTGGACATAGTGTTGTTATGTCATGAGCCGATGTGTGCCATGGTCTTATGATGGAGCCATTTGCCGGCACCATGATCGTTGTCTTGCCACCAGAGTTCCGAATATAGTCGCGCGACTGTTTCTGTTATTCCCGTCCTCCTCAATGATGGCAAACTGTTGCACAATTGCTTGTAACTAAAGCTTCAACATTCCCGTTCCTCGAGTCATGACCTCTCTCTCGTCCCCTCAACCCATAGATGTCCTCGTGGTGGGCGGTGGCAACGCCGGTTTTTCTGCTGCAACCGCCGCTAAAGAAACTGGAGCCCGTCGCGTCGTCCTGATAGAAAAAGCACCCGAAGAATGGGCTGGCGGGAACAGCTACTTCACAGCAGGTGCTTTTCGTACCGTCCACAATGGCGTTGCAGACTTGTTACCTCTCGTGAATAATGTCGATCCCGAGAAAGCGAAGCTCATCGACATGGAGCCTTATACCACAGAAGACTTCCAGAAAGATATGCATCGAATTTGTTCAGGACGATCAGATCCTGCGTTAAGCCGCATCTTAGTCGAAGACTCCAACGCAGCCATCAAATGGCTCGCCAAAAACGGCATCAGATTCCAGCTCTCCTTCAACCGTCAAGCCTACGAGGTCAACGGCCGCTTCAAGTTCTGGGGTGGCATGGCGCTCAAAACCGAAGATGGTGGTAAAGGTTTAATAGCGGATCACCAAGCCACTGTTCAGCAGCTCGGGATCGAAGTATACTATTCCACGCCGGCCAAAAGTATCGTCACTTCCTCATCCGGAACTATTACAGGCATTGTAGTAGCGCACAAAGGTGAAGACACGCTCATACAAACCAAGTCCGTCGTACTCGCCGCAGGGGGTTTCGAAGCCAATCCACGTATGCGAGCTCAGTATCTTGGTCCGGGCTGGGACCTGGCGCGCGTCCGAGGTACGCCCTACAACACTGGAGAGGTTCTCGAGATTGCCATCCGCGACGTCGGTGCGAAGCAAGCTGGTCATTGGTCGGGTTGCCATTCTACATGCTGGGATGCCAATGCACCTGCCAACAGCGGCGACCGGGAGATATCAAATGAGTTTACAAAGTCGGGATATCCACTTGGCCTTATGCTGAACAGCAATGGGGTAAGATTCGTGGATGAAGGAATCGACTTGCGAAATTATACGTACGCGAAGTTCGGACGGGCGATCCACGAGCAGCCTGATGGTGTGGCATTTCAGGTCTGGGATCAGCGCACGATTGGGTGGCTGCGCGATGAGGAGTACCGAGACGAACGTGTTCAGAAGATATGGGGAGAGACCCTCGAGGACTTGGCTCAAAAGCTCACTCAACAAGTCGGATTGAATGCTCCGGATCGGTTCGTGGAGGCTGTGAAGGAGTACAACGATGCAGTCTACGCATTCCAGAACGAACAACCTAACAAGAAATGGGACCCAGCTATAAAAGATGGACTCTCGACCCAATCTTCAACCAAAAAGTTGGCGCTGGCAAAGTCAAACTGGGCCTTACCGCTGGACCAAGGCCCGTTTATGGCGGTCAAGGTCTGCTGTGGCGTTACATTCACATTCGGTGGGCTTGCGATCAATCCCGAGACCACTGCCGTTACTTCCACATCGAACAAGGAGATGTCAAACCTGTTCTGCGTTGGTGAAATGCTTGGTGGGCTCTTCTATGGGAATTATCCCGGAGGTAGCGGATTGACATCAGGGACAGTCTTTGGACGAAGGGCCGGAAGTGCGGCTGCGAAGGTGGCGACTTTAAAGACCAGAGAAGATGCTTCGCTGCCGCGACAAACACGTAGTGCTCGTCTGTAATCATGCCAAAACGCAAAGCCTGAGTGCTTATGTCCCACCTTGACATTTGTTTGTTGCATCTAAAATGAGAATTGATAGATGACCCTGTATATCTACAACAAGTTATTGCGGACTATTGCCACTTCAAATCTTCCTCACTTAACACACCATATAGCTTCTCGATCTCCTGCCCGATGATGTTGAGATCGTGCGCTAGTTGCCCAGTCACCAGAGCTGTCCTCAAGTTAGCATACGGCACCCACGTCTCCATGAGAGAAATAAACACTTACCATAAGCGTACAACAGTTCGTAATCGGCGTCTTTGGCAACCACCTTCCCAATTCCAGTCTGCCTAAATTCAAACACCTTCGCCAGCAGCCGATCTCTCGTGTGGTCGATGTTCGGCAACACGTCGTTGAGCGGATAAGCTAGCTTCATGGAGGATGCCATCACTGTTCATTGTCAGTGACCATGTCTAAGCTGTATGAGCGTTTGGAAGCAGGACTTACCAGAAAACAAATGGCTGATGCGCCAACTCAGCTCCGTCCACTCTTTCCTCGTATACTTCAGGACCTCTCGCTCACCCTCCGATGCCTCGAACTCTCTCAGAATGATCACATTCAGTGCGTGAAAGCTGTCCAGTATGCGACTGGTGGCCCCTAGTATGACCTTAAAGCTCTTCGCCGGGAAGGGTCCTCTGAGCTCGAATTCGGATGAAGCCGAGGCACACAGCGATACGAGGTGAGTGTGGAAGCGTCGGAGCTCGAGCTCCTCTTTCTCGCTCATATATGATCCTGGATGTCGGCGCTCGCTCAAATTGGCATCCAACAGCGTCTTGAGGGGTCCGCGCTTCCAGATGAGACCCATTTTAAGCCAGAGTAGCGATGTGCCTTTCTTCACCTTCTGCCGTGCCGAGATGGGCCAGATGAGCCTCGTAACGATGATGCCCCAGGCGCAACCAACCAATACAGCGACAACGCGATGCAATACAATCTCCCAGATCTCAGGACTGATGCCACCTTCATCGTCATCGTCTTCGTCGTCCTTGACTGATAGGGAATATGCGTACAGCGCGGAGAGGTTGTACGTGAGTAGGATGAAGCGACCCATAGGTCCTTTACCCTTGCCAACAATAATGTAGAAACACAACAAGGATACAAGCCAGCCAAAGAAGCCAAGCACAAAAGCGTGCTCGTCGGCCGCGATCCATGCTGCGATGGCAAAGACGGCTCCGAGGCAAGTACCAGCAAATCGCTGAAATCCAGTAGTGTTGGAGGCGCCGATAGTCTGCGCAGGTTGTTAGCGAGGCTGAGTGCAGATGACGCACACACGAGTCACATACCATAGAGCAAACCAACATGTATGACAGGAGACCCCATTCGCCACGCCAATGCCCGTAGAGCTCCCGAGTCGGCTCGATGAAGGACCACATAGCGTAGATTATAGCACCAATCCCGACTTTGACAGCGTACTTGAGATCATCCCTTCTAAAGACGGATAATGCCACCCATGCACGGTATGACAGCGGCTGCTGTTGGATGGGCTTATATGGGTCGCCACGTGTGCCGCGTCGGTAGATGGGGTTGTGAATCTCATGCGAACCACCAGGCGTTTGGTTGTTATCTTCATTGACGAGGCTCTCTGACTCTGCTAAGGTTAGCCAGGTCACTTCAATCAGGAAAATTATCAAACCGTACCAGAGTCATCACCTGAAAGATTTCGCTTGCTTCTTCGCCGCCAAAACTTCAACCATGTCCAGCTTCGGTGTCGAGGATAGCGATTGACATCTGCTTTCAGTTCTTCAAGTATGTCCAGGAAGGTTACCATATCTTCAGCAAAGTCCTCCAGTGAAGAGCTAAAGTAGCCGCAGCTTGCTGCAACCTCTTCATAGTCAGCTGCGACCGCTGCAGATCCTGTTTTTGTTGGCATTCTCTGCTTGTAGACGATTGACAGTGCCTCCCGCTTAGCGTTAGTAAATAGGGCTTTGGCGTCAACGAGGCTGTGGCGGAAATGCTCGTTGATAGCCATGTTGTACTCTGGACCCGGGCCGAATGGTAGCTCGGAAAGGACTTCGCGCAGTGTATACGCTAACGATTTCTAATCTCGTTAGTGTGTTACTGGTGACATTAAATGCGTTGCCTACCATAGGCGGTCCCAGATGGGCAATGAAGACCGAAAACATATCGGCTGGAGTGAGGTTGTCACGCATATAGCTTGGCATCCTCATCGAGCTGCCATTCTTCTGACTAGACTCATCGTCGGAAGCATCGGCAGAGGCGTATGTCGATGCTTCAGCAGAGCTCTCTGGCACCTCGTCAATCGAGGCTAAGATACTAGTGCGCCTCTCTACATGGCTAAGACTTGGAGAAGCGAGCTGCGGTGGACTTTGGGATACATTATGCTCCGAGAAGATCGACGATGTAACTGTGCCATTTCCGGGCGCGTTCTCAGAAGGTGTCCCGTGTGCGTCTGATTGAGCAAGCAATGAGAATTGAGTCTCAGCTGCACTACGGAGACCACCTATACACTGCATTAACTTCTCGAGGCACTTCACAAGCCGGGCGTTGATTTTGTACTCTTGCTCGGTGCCTAGCGCATAATGCTCGAACTTGGCCTCTCCGAGATTCTTGACGAGGTTTTTGAAGTCGGAGTTGATCTGGTTCGTGGCCTTGACGAAACTGTCACTCTTGAGATCCTGTTCGATCCCCGCCAAGAAGCTGCGTGTGATACTGTTGAGTATCTCTCCCATCGCATCAGTGGCCTTGATGAAAGTGTCGCGGAATTCGTTGCGTGCCGACATTGGTCGTACGAGAAGAGCTACCGCTGCAGAAGCCGAACAACCCATGATAATCATCTTCAGTACCTGCCAGACTTTGTTGTAGGAGAAGATTGCCTTCTGCACCGCACCTTCCTTTGTGAGTATCGTGATCAAAGCAAGGGACGTCAGTGAGCAAGCAACGTTGACCAGCGGGTTGCCTAGCCTGTGTTTTGTCCAACCCACAAGCCCAAGACCGCCTCCAACGAACACTATGAGCACTATGACATGTCCCAGGACGAGGTGATGGTGGGCTCCGAAGTAGACGGACACGGCCATGCTGGAGAAGGATATGAAGGTCGCGTACGAGAAGGCAGCGAGTGCCAGTATGATGGCCTCCAGCATGCTTCCGGCTGATCGAGCCGGATGGAAGTATACGGTGATGGTAGCAACAATGTGCTTTCCATCGTTCTTGCCCAACAGTCCAGCTATAGCAGGCACGAATGTAGCTAGGGATGCCAGTATGTATGCCAATGAACATTTCAAGATCCCAATACCAGTATCAGAGGTCCAGAACGCGTATGCTTGCCGGCATCTGTAGTATATAGCCTCCTTCCACCGCTCGATTCGGCCCAGCTCCTGGTGTCGCGCAGGATCGAACTCGCCCGGCGCAAGCAGAAATTCGGAGGACTCGGTTGCTCGGTGCGCTGATCTACGTAACGTGAAGGTCTTCTTGACGCGCTCGCCGGTCCTTGGTTGGATCATTGTGGCCGACCGTAGCTGTCGCTTTGTGTGAGCATGGCGGACTTGTCGTGCTCAAGCATTACTTACGCTGGGCCGCAGAAAGCGGCGCTCCGCCGGGGTCTGCGGTGTTTCGTTCATCGTGAGTACTCGGCGATACGAACGAGGAACTGACTGCCTAACACATAGTGAAGAATGCGCAAAGGACGCGTTGTGGAAGAGGCGCGCTTGCGACTCAGTGGAGTAGACCCTGCAACAGCTTGCCCAGATGATGACATTGGCGCATGGCCAAGCTTCAGCCACACTCGTGGAGAGCAACACACGGCAATCTTACATTACGTTTCTTGCCTTTCAGAAGTCTTGATACAATTGTTTCCAGACGATACTGTCTCGCGAGACGAATCGTGAAAGGTGAAAATGCGCATTCTATTGAGAGACTGTTCCTCGAACTTCGGCCACTAGCCTGCTTACATAATAGCTTGAATAATGGTCATCACGACCTCGACACTTGCGACAACAGCCAACATATCACCGAAGTTGAACAAACTCATCAATGACTGCAGCATGGAGGAAGACGACACAGACATCGCAGCCGCCATGGGCTTCTCGTCCTTTGGTGGAACCAAGAAGAGGAAGTACGACCAAAGCAACTCGCCCAAACCACCCAAAGCAGACGCCAGCGGCGCGAACTCAACGCAACTCGGAGTGAGAACCAAGAAGTCCGCAAATGACGACCTCGGTACTCTCGATGGCGGAGACGAAACCGCAACAGGCGTTCCTTCGGCGACTTCATCTGCATCTCAGCCGAAGAACACTCAGAAACAACCGGCAGCAACAGGCCTTGCGGAGTTCTTGGCTCGTGCTCAAACCCTTCCAGAAAACCCGCCGAACACCGACTCGATACCTCGTCAGGTTGACCCTTCTGCCTCAGAGATGATCTCGTTCGGTGGCCCTGCGATCTCAAAAGCCGAGCTCAATGCTCTGCGGTTCGGAGTGAAGAACGAGAACGGAGACACCGCGTACTTCTTGCCCAACTTCGTTGGAGATCCTTGGGAGGGTCTGAAGAGCAGAAAGTGACTGTGAGCGCCTTGAACAACGTTACTGACCTGCTCTGACTTGCGTCGCAGAAAGATGTGCAGCGTGGAGCGCGACCCAACTATAATTCTTGATTGAGCGAGGAGATGTTGCATCTCGTAGTTACTCGAGCAAATACCACTCTTAGCTTCGGTACTGCATAGCCGCAGATTGACACGGTACTCAGCTTGAACTGCCTGGCGTTCGTCGGCAGGCTAGACGTCATTGAGCTTCGAGACCGAGCACTTGCCTGTGCCTTTCCACAAGAAGTTCTTTCCCGCGTGGAATATGTACCCTCGGTGAAGGCCTGCAGCAGAGTTCACGAGAGGGACGAACAGTCATCTGAACATGGTCTTGCACATGAGACAGGCGCATTGATACAAGCTAACTAAACAAACGCCAAAACACGCTTCAACCCCGTTCTTGCTACACCGCCGTGCTCATCTCGAATTTCTCTCACAAATATTTCCACAAGGACATGCAGCCCTTCCCATCCTCCCACGCAAACCCCCTCACCACATCCATCCACCGCATCTCCCATTCTCGCTCACTACGTTCCACCGCCTCCGACCCACCATCCCGCTCTCCAACTGTCAATGTCAAACCGCATACTGATAACCTAGCATTGACACAACCATCCGCCCCGACGCCACAGTCGCACTACCGAGTCCCCGTTGCGCCAATCCATATCCCGAGCACTCCTCCAAATATTCCGTCAACGCACGTAGCACAAAGACTACTTCAACCCCTCACCGCCTCCCGGGGTCGAGGTCTCCCGAGGCGAGGGAGTAGTACTTGGGCCGCTCTGCTTCCGATTCGCGAAAACGCAGACTCGGCTCTTGAAACGTATAGCTCATGTTGTGTAGCCGCAGGGTCCGAGTGGGGTATCTACCGTCTTGACCTTGGAAATTTTCCCGACTACAGGACCGAGTTGCTGGAGACATGACATTCTCGTATATGCTGTACGTGTGTTTTGCAGACGAGGATGTTTTGCAGTTGTACGTTAGTTTTCCGGAAGATCCAGACTAGACTGGAGAATGTTGACCGGTCCGGCGTAGCATCGGAAGAATGATCAATGTGTTTCCGCTAGCCAATACGCTGGGTTCTGTCGCTAGGTTGATCATCATCGGTGAATCACATGACATGTCTCAAGTTTAGATCACCGCGAAAGGTTTAACGGGTCTGACAGCGTCCTGCTTAGTCACACATGAATCACATGCTCTCATCGGTATCCCACGCGAATGCAAAGCCAAAACGGGTTCATTACAAAGCTATTCATGCATGGTAGGCCATTGACCATAGCCACCATGTTGGTCATATAGGCCGTTACATCAACAAGTGGTCAAGAAGAAGCAAAGCACGCCCGAGGCAGACCCCCATGACTGATCGATCACTCACCAGCCATGGGTGCCCGTACCTTTTTGGCGCCATTTTCGAAGCAGTGATGTCGAGTCGCCAGGTTGAAGAAAAGTACAATATTGATCCTCCAGTCGTCGAGACCACACCTTGGTCCTCGCACCTTATTCGCCCGCCCTGAACAAATCATGACGAGGTCTAGCAGTTCGCAGCTCCCGACAGCGCGTCGACCGTTGACAGCAGGCCACGCTGGCGCAGCGCTACCGTCCCAGCCGTCGATGAAAAGCCGCTATTCGTTCGCTAAGTTATCATAAGCGCGATCGATGCAACGGCCCGTACCGAGTCACGGCCTAAAAAAGAAAGTTCGCGTGGGTGCGCTAAAGCAGCGAGGCGGTCGAGGGTGGGTGGAGCGGAGAGGAGCGGGGATTAACGTCCAAATCGGAGTGTTCGATCGCGAGAAGGCCGTAAAAGACGTAAGTGTTGAAAGACCACGAAGTCCAGGTAATCAGGAATCAAAAAATTGCCGCCGTAGTTTTGAAAAGTAACCGAAATTTGTATGTGTGGATCATCAACAGTGCCTTGTGGCGGGTTTGATAGCCAGAGACCTAGTAGTCGACTGGTGCTGGGTATCTTCGCTGAGCAGTTCTGAATTGCTCGGGGTACTTGCGTGCTGCTCGGTCGTTCAGCGCACTACGAAATCGTTAGTCCGCATATCGAAAGGCCTCGATGAGGAACACACTCTACACGCTTCTGCGTCCATTGCAGGTCTTTCTGCACCTCTTTTGCGGCCCGCATGCCCTCGGCAAAGCTGGCTTGCGCACCGGCCAAGCGTCGCTGAGCAAGCGCCTGCAGTTCGAGGAGTTCACGATGCTTGGCATTCAGTTCTCCAGATCTGCTCGTTCGTCAGTCTTGAAATCTCGCCCGTACTGATAGCTCAAAGAGGGAAGCGGAAGCTTGCGGAACCTACGTTTGTGCCTGCTTCGCCAGACTGCGATCTAACGGCATTGGATCGAACGAGCCATTCAGACGGTTTCCCATGTAGTCGAGGAGATCCACGCTGGTGGCGCCGTTGGTGGATTCGTAATCACTCGCGCTGCCGGCATAATTGCTGGATGCCGCTGACGGTTCGTAAGAAGCAACACCAGAAGTGGTAGCGCTATGTGGATCTTCCGGCGGTGATGCTGACACGCGTCCATAAGTCGGCTGGGGTGGGTAATAGTAGCCCGGCTTCTGGGGCACCTGGATGGGATAGGAAGTCTGGGGGTAGGAGGAGTAGTACGCGTGAGTGGCAGGCATGTTGACGATGTGACGAGTTTCGAGATAGATGAAGTTGGTGCAGGCTGGTATCAAGTGTGGTTGGCCTGAAGGGATAGCGTGTTGAGTGAACGAGACTTTGATGGAAGCTAGGCTTAAGACAACAATGTGATAGAGTAGAGATGAGAAGTCTGGAGAGGAGTGAAGAAAAAGGAGTTAGAAAGCAACTTCGTCTGGACCGCATCGAGACTCCCTTTTATACACTTCACAGCGAAGGCAACGGGATGCATGCTTGTCAACGGGGCATAGCTTTGACCCCTTCATGCCGTCTCCTGCCGTGACCCCGCCCATGAAATGATAAAGCTGCATAGTCTTACGTCCATTGAGGTTCGTTCCCGCTGGAGCCGGCCTTGAAAGCGTCATTTAGACTGGGCTGGATGAATGCCCCCGACCGTAGGCCGCAGCCGATCCATGATGCCTCGGCGGGATACTGAGATGAAAGGACCCCAATTGGCCAGGACAAGCAACTAGTGGAGTCAATCCTCAGCTCGTATCAGCAGGAAAGTCCAGCGGGGCGAATTGGGATACAATGGCAATAGGGTGTGATTCTGGGAACAATGCCGTCGATGACCGGCATCAGTGCATTGCTAAAGGCAGCAAGACATGGTAAGCGCATCAGACGCGGACGCCAACGTCAAGCAAAAGCGGCGACAGCTCCACAGCTGTAGGTGCATGGGTAATCTGCCTGACGGACATGCTAAGTGTTGTCAAGTTGATGCGTTGGCTCGACAGCATGCCAACGCCATTGAGCATGCAATCTAGGTAAGGCATGTGGAGGATCGCTACAGCTGGCCTGGGCGCAGCAGGCAGGTGGTAAGGCCTGTTTGCAGATGATTGAGAAATATTGCGCGCGTGAGACCCGCAGCGAAATGGGAGGACAACATTTGTTTGCGTCTGAGTGGGATGGTCGTGGAAGGTCGTCGAGAAATGCTTCGGTCCGGCCTCTGCCCCGCTGGCTCCTGCCCCTCCATTCGAGGTGCGTCATCCCCACGGGCAGCGAATTGGGCAGGGCAAGAGCGACTCAATTGGCCGTGTAGACGAACTCTGCGCCTCGCTGCAAGATGAGCTTGGCGTACTGATGCCTTATGCCGGTGCGAGATCCCTGTCGGCGTAACCTCGCACAACATTCACTGGCGTGCGTAGACATCCCAATTGCGGAGAGGCGAGTTAGTAGAAGCATTAGTGGCGGTGAAGGAGCTTGTTTAGCTCGTTTGGCTTCATGTGACCACAGTTGAGATGCACGCTATCCCCTGGCTTTGGGAGCCTGTTCGCCGTTCCGGAGAAGGCCACCCGAAGTGACTCTGTCTGAGCCGGTCGTTGCTCAGCGAGTCTTGCCAGTTACTAAGAGCTATCAACTGGTGCATCATAGACTAAATTGGCTTTAGGCATGTGATAAGACATGTGGTATTGTTCGGACATGATCTCGTTCCGTACGGACGAAAGCGTAGATCACGCACATCACCGTTGCAACAGGGCTCCTCGAGCCGATCCGGTGTCACAGCTGTCAGAGGCAGCCATGCGAGCTACGCGTGGTCGGCCACTAGGAGCCTTGTAGTACAAAATGCCCGAGCTGTGGGTACTGGGTAGTGCTCAAGCCTTCGCCAATTGAACGCAGGAACTGTGCGCCGAACGTGCTACACGAGGCTGACCGTGTCATGCAGTGGGGCGTGCATATGTATCGGGAACATGATGGCTGAGCCCAGCGTGGCAGTGGTTCGATAACGTCTAGTCTATTCAGGATGTACCATTTCCCGACCTCTAGGCGCGCCACATACCATGGTAGCCTGATTATTGCCCGTACGTACCCCTGTTCGCGGCAATAGCTCTTGACATGACCCTGGCGAAGCGTCCAGGCACGTCTTGGTCCTGCTTCGCCGTTTCGATACCTGTCAAGATCTTCTTGATGCCGACGCCAATCTCCTGGCTACCTGTAATCTCTTGGATTTCACCAATGGCACGTTGCTGGTCCCGATCCTCGAACGCGCCGGATGCCCGCAGAATGTGTGCGAGCTCTTGCTGCGAGTTGACGTTTGGTACCGCGATCTCGGCATCGAAACGACTGAAGAGGTCTAGTTGAGTTAGTACCGAGCGTTCGGTCGTGGTCGCAAAGATCAGCAGGCGACGATCCTAGACTAGTTAGTATGTATTGCCATAAGCCACAGGTCGTGACATACCTTGGGAGGCTGCTTGTCTAATAGGACCTTCAGAGCGACGAGCACACTATTGCTGAACCGAGGCCCGATAGGCACCCAGTCGACAAGCATCTCAACGTTGTCGATCACGATGACGCTAAGTGGACTCTTGTACGCATCTCGGAAAGTCTTGTCAAGCTGCTGCACCTTTTGCATCTCGCTGAAGCCTACCATGTCCTCGGGCGAGATCAGCTTGATGAAGGGGAAACCCGAGTCAATGGCCATCTTTGCTGCTAATGCAGTCTTGCCGCTCCCAGGAGGACCATGTAACGCGACGGACAGAATCGGGGTTGAGTCGGGTTTCCTGACTTGGTTGATGTATAGGCGCCCTTCCTCGAGAATGTCCTTGATGAACGGCGAGTAATGTATGATGCCGCGCAAGATGCGCTTGCCGAGTTCTTCTTCGGCGACACCGAACAATGGCTTCACTTCATCAAGCGCACTCATGAAATCCGCGCGGCTAACCTTCATGTTCTCCACGTCAGGGTTGATGGCTGCCATTGTGCCAACCTTGATATGTCGACTGAAGGCAAAAGACGATGCTGCCTTGACCAGACCATTGAGCTCGGCACCCGAGAAGTTCTTCGTGAGCTTGGCTAATTCATCAACATTGACGTCCGACTCGATGACATCGTTGTTGCGCATCTTTGTAGTGTGGATCTTGAGGATCTGTGCTCGTCCCTTCTCGTCTGGTAGCGAGATTTCCATATGGACCTCAAGACGACCAGCACGCAGAAGCGCTTCATCGATCATGTCCATACGATTAGTCATACCGATGAGCAGGATGTTGTTCAGTTGATCGACGCCATCCAGCTTCGAAAGCAACTGGTTGACTACGCTGTCACCCACACCCGTGCCGCCACCCGCGCCAGAGCCTCTCTGTTTGCATACGGCGTCGAGTTCGTCGAAGATGATGATGTGGAGACCACTCTCGTCACCCTTCTCCTTGTACTCTTTCTCCGCATCGGCGAAAAGCTTTCTGATGTTCTCTTCTGATTGACCGACGTATTTGTTCAAGACTTCTGGACCGTTGATGACCTTCGGTTCCCTAGCATTCAGCATCTTACCGATTTGACGTGCAATCAAGGTTTTACCGGTTCCTGGTGGGCCGTATAGAAGGATACCGCGGACGTGTTGAATACCTAGTTTTTCAACTAACCCAGGAGGGAAGATGCGCGATGCGAAAGCTCTTCGGAAGATGGCGCTGAACTCGTTGTCCAGACCGCCAATGCCCATGTCTTCAAACTTGAACCCTGGCTGAATGATGGAGTTCGCAGCTGGCCGCCTGCTCGATGCCTTCAGCTTGATGTCGGTACGCGCGTCCTTGAAGAAGTCGACCTGAGTGTGCCTGGTGAGGATGCCTCGTGCTCGCGGATCTGTGAGAGGTGGTGCGGAGGTGTCTCCCTTCTCCATCGATAGGTCTACTAGCGTCACGGTGCGTATCGACATTCTGAGTGGTATGTTCTTCACATCCAACAGAAGCTGTTGGCCGGGGGCTAGGATTTGGTTCTCGAAGTTCTTCTTGAATTGTGTCGCAAGCTCTTCCTGGTCGTACGGAGTCTCGGTGGTCTTCCTTGCCGCGAATCCAACCTCGACTTCCACAGCGCCCAGATATGACTGCCCGCCGCCCTGGCTGAATGCGTCGTATGACTGGACTTGTACCATATCCTGCGGGCCGAGTGTGATGCCTGCCCATGTTCGCTGCGCATCAGTGAGACCGATTTCGCCGGGTCTGCACTCCGCATTGGGCCGCGCAGAGAGGACGTAGTTGCCGTTCACGAGTATGTAGATGTCTGAACCATCTGGAGTCGGAGGAAAGTCTTGTGGAGAAACAGCAACACTAGATTCTTTAGTCAATGGCTTGGACAATATGTGACTGTTCTTACAGGTTGCCGAAAGCATAGGCGTTACCGCCAGGGCTTTTGATGGGCCTCAGCTGTCTTGCTTGCGCACCACCAGGCGCCGGCCCTCGCTGAGGCATGCGTTGCTGGCCACCCTGTGGTGGATAGCCTTGCTGCTGTCGGTCGTCATAACCGCCCATTCTTGTGTCGGGAGCTGGCGAGCGCTGTGGCGGTTGTTGCTGTGGTGGTCTTCCGTATCCGTCGTTGCGCTGCGGCGGTCGCGGGGAGCTTCCGGGCAGACCTGGAAGGCGGTCTCGGTTGAACATTGTGTGTGAGGATGTGACAGTTCGGAGGTTTCGTATGATATA
>Ga0210040_10007011_pt1 | contig 13818 bp, 10 predicted proteins | sample CryGeyCG12114_NA_FD_185462 | JGI IMG/M metagenome (GOLD analysis project Ga0210040, IMG submission 185462) | Groundwater microbial communities from aquifer - Crystal Geyser CG19_WC_8/21/14_NA (SPAdes) (version 2) | ecosystem: Environmental > Aquatic > Deep subsurface > Groundwater | place: USA... | reverse complement strand
AAAAAATTTGGTTCTAACTAAATGAAAAAATAGACAAAAATTGGTTAGCAACCAATTTCTTTAATTTCTAGGTAATTTGAAACCTATTGTGTTTTTTCCATTCGGAAACCCCAGATACGGAAAAATGGAAAAGTATTAATTAGTCGTATTCAAATAAATATAATTGTTTTCCTTAATGTCATCACTAAATTCTCCTATTTCGTGACTTTCTATTAAATAACCCACTGCAGTTAGGTCTTGATGGCGCGGGCCCTAATAAGCCTGGACAGTCCACTTTATGAGTTAATTTTTCCCGAGACGTGGAATGTAAAAAGTCCAAACAGTTCTCTGTATGACTGTATGTATGGTGTTGTATGAAAGTCGGACTGCATTGCGTTATTTTGTCTAATTTTTTCGTTTTTCAATAGGAAGATAATTGTAACGGATTTAGGCAAAGAATCCGTATAATTAAATGCAATTATTGTTTATCATGCATTCATTCCAATCTCATTATCTTGTTTATTTTTCGCAGTTTGTACATTATGTAAAGCTTTTTGTAGCTCGGTAATTTGTAAATTACTTTCTTCATCCACAAAACTTTCTTCAATATTTTCTGCAACCGAGCAAAGTTGTAGTATAATTAGTCATACGTTTCTACTATAATTTACAATGTTGGTTCTAGTTTTTATACAAACCAGGTAATTTTTCATATGCTTTGTTAATTACAAAGTGAAAGAATGATACAGTCGAATGATAGTCATAATATTTAAATTTTATTTAGTCCGAATCATTGAACGAATATGATCAGTCACACATTCCATAGCTCTCGAAATTTTGGTCACCTGATAAAATTTTGAACGGCCAATTATTGACACAAAAAATGTTTACAAAAAGGAGTGTAAACTACTTTGGCTCCATGGTTAATTTCTTGTACGCATTCTCTGTTGTCTCAATTCATTGGAATAAATCCCAAAATCAAATGAAACCTGGCAGCCCGAAACAATTAAGGGCTTTCAAACTAGCCAGCTTTCATTTCTATCCATATTTTATTTTTGTCAGTCACCAGCTGTACAAAGAAGTCTATAGAAATCCAATTCGATATGCGGACTTAACTTTCATTTGCATTTGGGTAGTCGGGTACTTGTGGATGATCATGTGCAGCGCTACAACATATCTAAAGCGATATGAAATGGCTTCATTTTACAATGAACTCGTGAAACTCAACTTCCAATGGAAGGGTAAGAAGATTTTCACTAAAATGTCATATTTATATATAATCAGTGATTAAACCTTCCAACGGTTTCCAGAACAATTTAAAGGAGTTATCAAACCCAAACGCGTCCAAACCGTTGAAGCAGTCATGTGGCTGTACACTTACATGCTCACAGCTGTTCCATTCACACTCAACTTGATGTATTTAATTATCCCTAAAAGTGGTCAATATTTGTATTCCGAACTTTCGGAAGAAAACCAGAAGTCTGTAGCAATCTACTATATCATGTTGATTTTGGATTTCACCTCCAAGTTTTACACAGCATGGATGGTTCTTTGGAGTTTCTTGTATCTTCAGTTGTATCAAATTGTCATCGTCTATTGGCTCAAGTATTTGATGTACGATTTTAAGCTAAAGACTCGTTTTAACTAACCAAATAATCTTATTCACTCATTTTTTTATAAATATTTTTAGAGACCGAAAACATAATTTTCTTGTCAAAGTCCGTGAATACCAAAAACTATATGTACTTAACACATGCTACAATGAGTGCTTTACGAAATATTGGATCCCATGGAATATTGGAGCATTCTTCGTCTACATAATTGTATTCTTATTCGCCACACTCCGATTCTGGAGCAAAATGAGGATAGAAATTTTTGCAGCCATTCCTGTCATACTTATCGATAACAATATCAATTTATTCTCTGTGCTCCTTTTGTCGGCAGCAGTGCATCGCAAATCGCGGCAATATCTGAATGATTTGGCCAAAAAGCAAGACGGTGTAATAAATCGACAAGCGAGAATCTTTTTAGCCAGTTTGAAACCATTTGGTGTCCAAGCTTCACCCATCAAAGTTCTCAAACATCTACATGTCCTCATTTTCTACATGCAGGTCTCAAATGCTTTCATTTCTGTATTGTTTGCATTCCCAGGATGAAAATGCCATAATTCATGTTCAGTTAGTTAATCAGTTCACACTCGTTTATTCCGAAATATTTGAAAAAAATTTGTTAAACAATAAACACACGATCAGCATAATAAAGTAATTGTAATAGTAACAAAAACCCAACAGTATTGCACAATTTGACACAACTTCAGTTTTCCACCTGTTAATTTGATTGGTTCATTTTGTTAGGTTAACATTTGGTCACCTTTACACACGGTTATTTATTTTTTTAATAATATGATTTTAAAAAGTTAATAATATAATTAGTTTATTCACCTATGAAAAAAGAGAAGCCAATATGTCTCATCAACAAACAGTGATTGACAAAAGAAAAAATTGGACAACATAACATACTGCAATCAGACCTTTTTACAACACATTAGTATGTTCATCATCAACGATTTGAGAAATAAAAACTTCAAAAAATTGCAACAAATGATAAATACATTTTCACACGACTCACGAGGTGATTGGACTGGAGATGTCATCTTCTTCATTATTTGCGGCGGGAGGAATCAAAACTCTCAATTCACTTTTAGATGAATTTTTTATCCGTCGTTGCAAAAATGAGCCAGAAGCTTTCACCTTTTGTTTGACATGCCCTTGTTTGGCATCGGTAGAATTCGTACTATTTTTGAAATCCTCAACATTATTGGTACTTTTGGGTTTCTTTGAGGAACTACTACTACTGGTATTTGGAACCACCATCTCCCTTTTTCGCTCCTTTTTGGCTTTCACAACTTCTTTCTTTGGCTGTGCAGGTGCAGTATTTGTAACTTTAAATGAAAATGGGGATTTGAATTCAATATTTATGCTTTTGTTTGGGGATGTGGCACCATCTTTTAGCTGAGAGCTTGTCGGCAACCTTTTACTTCTTTCTATTTTGGAAGAGGAGACTCTTTTTTTGCTGTTTCGGTCGAAGAGTTTAGAACCATTGGATTTACTAACTCCGCCATGGCTTTTCCCCTCACGTCTGAAAAATAATATCATGTTTGCAATACACGTTAATGCAGTGTTGCATAAAAAATACAGATGAACCCAAGTGAGTTTAGCATGAAATGAGAGGTAAAGACAGAATCTGAAGATTTCATTGTTCCTTGTGAATTCGTTAGGTTTTGTGTTTTATTTGTTTCTTGTAACAGCCCGTGTTTTTAAAATATAATTAATCATTAATTATGAAATAAAGCAATTAGACAGTTTATAAAGTCAGTACATCAAGTTCGCAATTTATTTATAACATAATTTCTTATGCCGTACACAAAGGCGAAGAAATGAACAGCTTAAGAAACTGTTAAAACACTGAGAGGCAGTTTTACCAACACTAAAAGTAAATGCCATACTCGTATCAAAATATTATTCAGTTAGTTAGTTAATAAGGAGTGCAGTAATCATTTTATGTCTTTGTTTGTCCACCGCAGACAAAATATCAATAATGAATTAAAGCTGTCTAGTCGTTAAGTTAGTAATATCGTTTTTGTTCTTCCAGCACTAAAAGTAACAAATTATTCATAAGTTCAACTTTACCCCAAAGCATTTATCGGTCAACAGTAAGCCAACAATAAATCTTAAATGAGAGATTATATGGAGTAATGATCATGGCATAAATGCATTGTTTACTCTGAAACGTCTGTAACTACAATCTACTTTAAAAACTGGCGTAATTGAATAGAAAACCCATAATAATCATTTAAAGCTAAAAATCAAACCTCTTTTTTCGTCCTTTATTCGCCGTGACGGAAGAGGCACTTGGTAAAATAACTGTTTTTGGTTCATGATGATTCACTAGCGAAGTAGTAGCCACAACTCCCGGCGAATTCCTACTACCCGCTACTATGTCTGGAACGTTAGCAGCTCTGTTATTATCACTTGTTGAACTTAACTGTAACTCACAATTCATTATTTGACTTTGAGCCCCACCACTCGTCAAAGGACCTGGTCCAACAATATCAATAATATTACTAGTAACAGGCGGAGTTTGTAGTTGCACCAAATTGATTGTTTCCTCTTCCCTACTACTAGCGCTAGCACTACTGTCCGTATTCGATTGTTTACTTCTACTAGACTTATTCTCAGTCTTGTGACTAGACCCAGTTGGAGCTCCAAATCCTCCTACTTCTTCCACCCCATTGTTTTTTGATGCGGATCTCTTCTGTCGACGCCATATTGAAGAAGGTTGGTGATTATTCGACCCAGGCGTGTTCCGTTTCGAAGAAGATGATTTCTGCTTGGAGGAACTCGATTTCACACGATTCTTGGTCCGATTCCGCTCTCGGACCTTCTTCCTAAACGGAATTTTCTTTCGGATCGCCGTGGGATGTACAACGTGTTCTCCTTGTTCATCGTAGTAAGTTCGTTGCACCTGTATGGCTTCCACATTACTATGCATCACAGTGATTTTTCGAAGTTGAGCTTTCGCGCGCTTTCCACAAAGTTTTGCTGTCAATATCTGCACAACCAAGAAACAAACCAATATGAAAAATCATGTCATTTCTCTTATTGCGCATCAAATATTTAGTAAAAAATGAAATAAATATTTTTACAATCATCAACGAAAAACATACCATCATGACAATGAAGAGTGCCACAAAGCTCATCACAGCATACCAATGATTGTCCACCCAGTCAGCAATGGCGGTCAACCCTTCGTCTGCTAATAAAAGCTTCCTCAAAGTCGCCAAAGGACCTGAAGGATCAACTTCTCTGCAATTGTGGTACGAGTCACAATACCCCGTATAATTCCTACATGGTGACCCTGGTTTGGCATATAAATTGGGTACTTCATACGCTCCTTCATTCCAGCTGAATGAAGATTTGCATTCTTCTCCTTCCCCAGGAAGTTTACAACACAGTTCACACATTTTACTAGCCGACTCCCATGGTTTTGGAGTACATTGGCAAGATTCTAATCCATACGCTAAACAAATGGATCCCGAGCATTCCTAAACGAAAACAAAGAACATTTAAAGTTACCGCCTTACCAAAATCAGCTGCTTTCACTCTATGATTCCCACTTACTCCCATAAAACAAACGGAAACTCCATGTTGGCACACAGTTTTGTTCGGTTTGTGAATTGAAGGTGGACACATTGGCATGTATCCATCACAGTAGGCCGAGTTACGACATCCATTGTCATCTCGACATTTATCGCCTATAACCAAACTACAGTTTGTATTACAGCAAGGGCCTTGGGAAGGACTGCAAGCTTTCCCACGTTTAAGTGTACATGGAGTTTCTCCAGGAAGCGGTTTCGTAGTCATGGGATTGCAACAAGACTCCTTGCAATCCTCTTCCCAACCACAATCGCATTCTTCTCCATCCTCCACCTCCCTATTCCCACAAATGGCCGTCTCAGCCTCCGTAAAACAGCCGTGCGTTTCCCTCGCTTTGTAGTTCAAAACGGGCAAAATATTTCGTAAACTACAAGGCGAGAATTTATTGTTATTCTTTTGGTCACCAGCTGTGGCACGAGCATACATTATAAAGTTCCCATCCCCACCCCCAGGTGTACAACTTTTGTCATCCTCAGGATCATGGGGTGAACCAAAATTGTGACCAATTTCATGGGCAAGGGTCACATAACTAACAGCGGGAAGTACAATTTTCCCATAATTCAGTAGCGTGATAATCCCCGTGTTTAAACTTTTAAGTCCACCACGGAAATGTCCTTTGCGTTCACATACTCCCCCTGCATTTTTTAAATCTCCGGTCCAAGCTAATCCCAAAGTTCCGCCTTCAAAATCTCGGAATGTAAACATATAGGCGAGGCAATACTGATCGTAGTCCCCTTCGGAAAATAACTCTAAAAACTTTATCACTTGGAATTTTCCATCGTATCGATATTTTTCGTCATGGGTATCATTCGTTGTGTGCACTTTTATTCGCTTGATCATAAACGTAATCCCATCTGGGGTTCCATCCCCATCAAAATCTGTTGCTTTGTAGATTTCATTCACACGTTGAATATGACGTACCATCATATCGATAGCTGCTTCTTCTGTTCCAAAATGGTTGTAGAATAGATGGTCAGCTTGTAGGAATAATAGACAAGTTTTCTTCTTTGGATTTACGGCCCAACGTTTGGAACGCGAGAGATAGGACTTTTTATAATGGTCCTGGTGAGATTCCAAGGAAAAGGATGTATCGTTTGCGAGACTCTTTTGAAACTCCTGTGAGGCACATTTAGGGGGCTCTTGGGGCCAAATGATGTGTTCAGGCTCGTACAGTATCCCTTGTGAGTGATTTGATGGGTTTGAGTATCTATTAAAAGTCATAAATATAAATTGAATCTAAATATGCAAAATTAATCATTTTGTTCGAGTAAAAAAATATTATCTCTTCACACGGATTTTTATTTTTATTTTATACCTGTGTGTAGGCTCGATGTAAAACTGTTTGCCATTTTGTAGAGAAATATGGCCGTCGAAATAGCCGTTTTCTGATATTACCCCTTGTACTATTGAGCCAGGGGAATCTAAAAACATTTAAATTTCAGGTGAACAAAACTTTCGAAAAAATGTTGACCACTGTAATAATAATTCCCGTCAAAAATCTACTCTTACCATCTAAATGGCCTACTACAGCTTTACTTGTATCATAGGAAATGCGTGCCACAGAGTTCTCAATTATGGCTTCGGGATGAAACACAGACTTATCAGTATCCAGATGTAATCTAAAATCCCTAAACAGTCCAAACAATATCATCTTTAGCATTCCCATATTTCACTTCTTTCCCAGACAAAACACAATACTCATGCTCATATAGTAACCCCTCACTTGTTTCGGGACGTGAGATGCAATTTCAAAGAGTCTTTATTCCCCAGCTCTCGTTTTCTCCTCCTATGCTGCACAAGCAACTCCGCAGGCTCATAAAATACTGGCTCATAATGTTCCACTGACGGACTTTGACCTATGGATTGCAAAAAACATCATCACACATATTAAACGCAGAAGTTACAAACTTCACACACCAACTGTAACTAACCAGCCAATCACGATTTTATTGGTCACCCAAATACATACATACATGCTTCATTCTATACTCCCTTTCTAATCATCTCATTTTGAGCCAATAAAGCATGCATAAAGTAAATTACCAAACAAGAAACTAACTCTCACCTTTGTAATTGGCACGAGGAGCCTTGCGCGAGACAACATGACTATTCACAAAATCAATGCTTGAGCAGACGAGCAGTAAAAGGATCCCCACCCCTGCAATGACAGTGGGCAGCTTGGAGTAGTGCAACACAATCTGCTGGTTGAGACTCATCTTGGACAACCAAGCAAGTTGAATAGCCTCCTTTCTTTGTTCCTACAGATCTTCTAGTCTTATCCTTTTGATTGCCCATGTGGGCTCAGAGCTTTAACGAAGCACGTTTCTTTCACGGGCAACAAAAACTGTAGCAATTTGTCCACTCACTATATTCATAGTTCTATGATGCGGCAACTCACACGATTATTCTCACACAACTAATCAAATGAAATGCACTTTTCTAAATCGTTCTGTGTCCGCAGCTGTCAATATTGACTGACTAGTGAAATTTTGCGTTTTTTACATTAGCTCCAAAAAGCGGAATCACACCCTATCATCATAACACAGGGTATTGTAGCACCATCTGAAAAAAAACATAAATATATATTCTTTTCATTTCACAATCCATCATTCAAAATCGTCATTACTAACCACCTAACTTGTAGGTAGCATTGCATTTCACCACCATTTAAAACTTTAACCAGACCACTGACTACAGAAATTCAATCCCACGAAAAAATTATACACCCAACGCCATGTTATGGTTTGGTGCAGTTATAGTTTGCATCTGTAGTTGGTTACGTAGTTAGTTAGTTTTTTAATACTCTTTTTATTGTTGTGCAGTTGTTCTGTGCTCCCGCATGCAGCCCAGGCACATATGCTGATATATATTATTTCCTAGCTAACTAACTAACAAGCATTACTCACTCCTCATAATATTGTGTCTGGCTGACGTTTTGGCGTCACTCACTCAGAAGATCAATGACTTCCATAAAATATGAGCCGGACCATGTTAGTTAGTAATTACAAGTAGTTTAGTTCGTCAGTTAGTTATAGAATATAGTACTTGAATTCTTAGAAAACAATCGGAGTAGTTAGACAGTCGCGAAAATTCCAATGAGTCAATTTATTCTTTGTTTAGATAAATACGTTTTAAGTAAGTAGGCTGGCGTGAAGAGTTAAGCATTGTAAACGTTTTTAAGTCTGTCTATAGTGTATCCTAAAATAATTATGCCCTCATCATCATCATGAAAAGAAAACTTTGTAAAAAATACAGAATACAGGCACTGAATAGAGTTTTTTTGTTTATTATCTTTTACATTTTCGTTATGCATAAGATTTGCTTTGCCCATTGTAACTCTACAGTTAGCTATACATGGTTGAAATTTCTCCTTACACGCGAATTAAAATGGTTCCATTCACATGACAGAATAGGATAAAAAAAACCGACAAACTTAATTTTTCCACTAGTCAATCTCTTACATCCTATACTACAAACTCAAGAGTTTACATAGCGAAATTAATGCACTTAAAATCCACAAAGTCCTGACTGTATACTGCAACTGCAGTATCATTTTTGTACACGCTGTCAGCAGTCAATTCACTCTTCTATTCTTTTGTGACACATGAAAAGTGATGTAGGTTTGGTTAAAAAAAGTGTGGGCAGCTCAATAGCAGTTCACTGTAGGTCATAATATGGTCAAGAACATTTTGCCTTGTCCAACAATAAGGAACAGAAAAGATTTGACCATGCACAAATTATTGCATAGCATGCGGTTTATTTGCCATCATGGGATAACAAACTAACTACATACGGTCCTAGCCCACAAATACGGTATTACAAATTCTTCTACGCAACGTTACTTTTTTTTATTATTAATCAAGACGGGTTCTTTCTCATCATGCCACCATTTACTCTGTCCGTGCAGTTCATAAAATGCGCCCCATTGGTTCGTACTTGCGATTTGTGGAGTGAGAGAGAGAGAGATACGTTTTTATGAAGACTGACGCAACTTTGTTATTCTGTCCTTCGCCCACTCCATATTTGAAATCAATAAACAAACAGTCAAGCCACACACACACTTTTATTATGTATAGCATGAGTTAGTTAGTGAGTTACCAAACGGTCATTGTTCTACAGTATAGACAGTCTATTTCAGTAGCCTTGTAAAAAAAATTGAGCCGCCTCTTAAGTCCAAATAGAAGAATAGATACGGAAATGGACATTGTTAAATGCCAGATGGGAGGGAAATTTTATAATGCTACTTTATAATTTTGGTGGAATTTTTTGTTCTCACACGTGCTACTTCTCAAATCACAAAAATTCTCTGTGATTCCAGATGCAAAACAGATGAGCAACAAAATAAATATGACACGTTGTTTTGATAACAATATACTGCGGATGTATACAGCTGGTTTGTTTTTGTTAGTTAGCTTGCAATCTTATCTATATTTTTGGTTGTATCACAACACATAATTCAATTTAAAGAGAGAGAGATGACAAAAGCTGCTGATAATTTTAGTCGGTAAATTATCATCTGGTTTTTGTCAATATGTGTTCCACAGTACGAGTTAGTATGAATTATTAGTTAGTAAGTAACACAAACACACTTTAGTTGCAAATCAAGTGCCGACAAATGGTACAATTCTCAGCAAGAGGAAGTAACTTACTTTTAGTTAGTTCACACAACCACAAATGCATTTATTTGACTAGCACCGATAGAAATTACTACATATTATTATACTGTCGTTTTTCTTATCAAAGAAATGCGGACGGCATTGACATTGTAAGGCTTACTTTGTGAAATGAGGCTGTGAACTCGATATGGTTATAAAATTAGGTATGAACTACTTTTTTGTGTACAAAAGAATACTTCTGTCATCTGCGAGTTTTTGATATTTTGTATTTGAATCCAAAAGTCTGTGTTATTTTTTTCATTATTTGCTTGTATTTCATGTGGATTTAAAATTTAATTTTGATTATGAAATGGAAACTGCGATTTAAAAAAATATTCGTCGATAGGCGCCTTGATCGCTTGGATGCATACTAACTATTAAAAATAAAAGTAATGTAATATGACATCGTAAAATATACATCAAAGCTGAACAATTTGGACTTGAATTCAACACAATAATAAAATAATTGAAAAACCTTACTCGATACGGAATCAAATCAAAAGTTACCCTGATTCTATTACCTACTTACACAGACTTGTGAAACAATGTTCCTCACTTTAAATTTTGCTTATATCCATTAAATGAGTAATGCATCGTTAGTTGAATAAGCTTGTCCTAATTGTTGCCATTTCCGTAGGATATGTAAGTTAAGAACATAACCTCTACTGTTTACTGAAGAAATTATCAGTACTGGTTTTAGTCAGATATTTTACAACCTAACTACTAAACTGCTAAACTGCTTTGTGTGGGCATTTCAATAATCGCCCGTGAATCAGGGTCAAGTGCGTATAATAATCTCGTCTTGGATGAAATCTAACAAACCGTACCAAACACAATGTAAAAATTACATAAAAATCACTTTCCAACCTTAAGATGCAAATCCTTATTCCTTTTAATCCATCTTGTCAGATCAAATTTATATGATTTTAATAGTTACTAAGGTACTAACCATTGCTATGTGCTCCTAATCGTACATGACTGCTCATCTTTTGTCTAAACCATAGTACAAAGCCAGCAAGTAAAAGTTGATTCCACAAAAGGGATTTATGGAAATCAAACTAACTAACCAACTTCTTTTGTCTTAAAAAAATTACCTTTTAGAATCCTGTGGTAAAACTCCGGCGTCATTTCATTTCACTAGTTCACCACAAATACTAAAATACGACTTGCTGAGGACTGCAATAATATAATCACCTGTTCAGAATTCACGTTGCGCAAAACAACGCTGCTAATTATTCATCTCGCGCATACAGAAAGAACAGAAAACACACCTATTCTTCCCTATTTGCCAACCAAACTAACTATATATTCGAATGAGAAGATGTGGCTCAAACTACCATATTCGCTCACCACATATGAAACCTTTTCACACACAGTCAGTCAATATCTCTCCATGTGCAAAAAAACATACACCACTAGTTAGTTAGTTACCAATAATATTTTGTCTATGTGCACTTTTAAATTTATTATTATACTGGCAGTAGTAGTTCGTTGTTCGCTTGCGTCCGTGAATATTCGGCTGGTTATGTAGCGAGACGAAAAAAAGTTCCTACTGCTATGTAGTAACTAGCTAAAGTTGACTGCAATCTACAGATGTGTGAGCATTGCTTTAGCAAGCACTAGCTGGTACACCCATTTTGCCATTGTAATTTTAGTTTGTTAGACTGCGAAAGAAAATTATTATAGGAGAGACGGGATCTCAGGTATACCCATGTATGGAACATCTCATATCTCATGTGTAGTATGTAGTTTGTAGTTAGTTATAGTTGGTTCGCAATAATACGTGCACACGTATTATATCTTTTTACCTAGGTATGTAAGTAAGTAACTATGTACATGTGAAGGACACGAAGATTAGAAAAAAAGGGAAGAAAAGATCCCACCTATGTACATTGTGTGATTGAGTGGTGCAAGCAAAAGTTAATATTGCCCTTTGTTAGCTAGTTATGTAAAAAGCATATGGCAGAGAAACGGAACATATGATTAGGATTTGAAGTGTCCTACCAGGCTAACATGCCTAATTTGTAAAATGGGATGGTAAACAGTTTTTTTGCAAGATTTTGGAAGGTTAGGTTTGTGTGTTATTTACTTAGTTAGTTAAAAATATTTGATTAATTCGGGATTTAATAGGGATTTTGGGAAAAATAGATTGTAGCTACGTAGCTAGACAATTCTTGCTTGGTTAGTTAGTTAGTAAAAAGATATGGAGGACACCTATAGAGAAAATTTGAAACTATGCATGCAGTTTGCGTGATTTGTATCCATTAGTTGCCGCCATATTTTATCTAATGCACTTGCCTATTTTACTGCCGCTTACTGCTTACTGAACCTAAATAAACTTTAAATCTTCAAGTAAAGATCGATCAAAACGCCGTTTATAGATAATGTATATTTAGTATATAAACATCTCTACAGATGGCAGATCAACATACTTCATGTCAGGAGCAAGTGACTCTAGAACGATAATTTTTTAATCATGATGCTTTACTACGATTTTAAGTTATGTACATGGCTTGTTTTCTTTTCTGCATTGTAGGACTCGGCTTCAATATCGGGAGCGTTTGAAAAACAGATTTGATAACAATGGAGAACGGATTTTCTTTACAACTTGAGTATTTGTCAAAACATAGTTCTTCATCTTGAAGCCCTTGTTGAATTGCATGTTTGTAGTCGATTGGAACGTTCAATATGTTTTTGCTGAATAAACAAACATGTTTCAAAGTAAAAATTTATTGCTGTGTTTACCTGGTAAATTTGTCGTAAAAAACGTTACCTGATCATTTTATACGCGAATATAATCCAGCGTGGCATAAGATGAATACTTCCATGTGCGAAACAAACTATCAGTAATTTGCAATCTTTGGCTTGTATATTTCTTTCATCTGCAACAAAAGCAAATGCTGGCTGTAGAAAATGCTTTTCAAAATCAGAGATATTGATATTATTTTTGGTAGCGGCTGATAGAGAACGCTGGTTCCCTGTAAGAAAAAACATGTTAAAGAATAATATAGGCAGTACTAACTTAAATTAGTTAAAAAAAATTATATTCACCTCCTTCCAACGCATCTGCATATTTTCTCGACGGGATTCCAAACATATATCCAAAGGGTGAACTAATAACACCAAAAAACAAAATACAACCCATACAAACAACCAAAATGGTGGCCAAAACTCCTGCGATCGGCCGATTGAAAACATTAGCAATATCGTATGGGATGTTCATTTTCATTCCTAAATTCAACGGCTCGATGTAATGATTGTCACCGTTCACAAGACAAGGACAAGATATCTCGAGAAGAAGAATTATTGAAACTACCATGCTATAAGAGGCACAATTTTCCATATTTTCACTCGATTTATCCGCTAAAAACTTTGAAAACTGTAGGCGTACAGGTACGTTAGCAGTGTCTGTTTAAAACAAAGGAGCTTCAATCGTCATTTTCGATTCTGCGCAGTCACGCAACAAACTGTGCTGGCCTATATACATGCGACAGAAACTGGTATAGCACGGTATAGTACTATAGCTCATGTGTAGTAACTATAAACAAATGTCGGCGCTCTGGCTAAACAAATGTACCCGATAGTTTTATCGCCAGTTGTCACAATCTTGACTTCTACGCCGATTAAATAATTTAACAATGATTTGATTTTAAGTTCGCACTTCGGAGATGTAATCATCTGGTACTTGCTACTGTTGGCCCGTCACTATCTTTGCTTTGGTAGGTGTAAATCGAGAATCGCTCTCATGCAAGGTTACTTTATTGCTCGGAGTAGCCTGAACTACTTCCGGCGTTTCCTCGAAAACTATTTATGTCTTGCGTGCAGTAATGACAGTACCATAAAGAGCGCAGCATTTTTGGGCTTAATCGTTAATGTAGTTAGTGAAAAGTTGTCCCAAACTGTCTGAGTTAGTCATTTGGTTGATTTCCCGCTATAGTCTAATTCATTATGACATTTGGATTGGTGGTTCA
>Ga0210040_10007010_pt1 | contig 13819 bp, 8 predicted proteins | sample CryGeyCG12114_NA_FD_185462 | JGI IMG/M metagenome (GOLD analysis project Ga0210040, IMG submission 185462) | Groundwater microbial communities from aquifer - Crystal Geyser CG19_WC_8/21/14_NA (SPAdes) (version 2) | ecosystem: Environmental > Aquatic > Deep subsurface > Groundwater | place: USA... | reverse complement strand
CCTGGAGATGCAGAATTTTCTGAGAAACTTCGCAGACCATAGAAATCCACTAGCTTTCTCAAATGTTCGGTCTGGTCTCATCGTTGGCTTGCTGTCCATTGGTACGCTCTTTGGAGCATTGGTTGCCGGCCCGATCGGCAACAGCAGGAGCCTGGGACGGAAGTACAGCATATGCTTATGGTGTGGTGTATTCTCCGTTGGAGTTGTGGTTCAAATTGCAGCATTGTATCCCCGTTGGTATCAGGTCATGATTGGCCGGATTATATCAGGGTTCGGAATCGGTGCCCTAAGTACACTGGTTCCTGCTTACCAGTCCGAGTCGAGCCCGACCCACGTCCGTGGAGCAATTGTGTGTTGCTATCAGCTCTTCATCACAATCGGTATCCTCATTGCCAATCTTATCAATTTCGGCACTGAAGGGATTAGCAACACCGCATCCTGGAGGATACCAATGGGTATCGGCTGGCTCTGGGCTATCATACTCGGCTTTGGCATTCTTCTGTTCCCCGAAACCCCCCGACATAACTACCGCCATGGGAAGGTCGATCGTGCAAGACGCAGCATTGCAAAGTTTCATGGAATTAGTGAGCAACATATTGTCGTGAAGAAACAACTTGACGAGATGGAAGAAAAGCTTCAACTTGAACGAGAAGGAGGTGACCACCCGTGGTACGAGATAGTCACTGGTCCACGCATGTTTTATCGGATCATTCTTGGAATAGTGATTCAGGCTTTGCAACAACTTACAGGCGCCAATTATTTCTTTTACTATGGAACGTCAATCTTCTCCTCGGTCGGCCTGTCAAATTCATACGTCACTCAGATCATTTTGGGGGCAGTGAACGTCGCTACAACCTTTCCTGGTTTGTACTTTGTCGAGAAGTTCGGCCGCCGAAAGTGTCTGATGGCAGGGGCTGCCTGGATGTGTATGTGCTTTTTAGTAGGGATCCCCAATTGCTTCTTTGTGATTCGGCACTGACTAGCAACAGGTCTTTGCAAGTTTAGGTCAATTTGCTTTGACCAATGCAGATGGTACCCACAACCAGTCGGTTGGATATGCGATGATCGTCTTTGCGTGTCTGTTCATCGCCGCCTTTGCATCAACATGGGGTCCTATGGCATGGGCAGTGGTCTCTGAGATTTATCCCAGTCGATATCGAAGCCAGGCAATTGCGATGTGTGCTGCTTCGAACTGGACGTGGAATTTCCTCCTTGCCTTCTTCACGGTGAGCACACTAATCCGTTTTCGAAGATGCCAAACTAAATCGGATTTAGCCGTTTATTACTGGATCGATTAATTTTAGTTATGGATATGTCTTCGCAGGCTGCAACCTGTTTGCAGTGTTTTTTGTTTTTTTCTTCCTACCAGAGACTTCGGGTAAGCTCCTTGGCTTGTTGCGTCACGATGAAAAGATCTAATCCTTGTTCAGGTCGCTCATTAGAAGAGATCGATACTATGTTCCTGATGGAAGTTAAGCCATGGAAGAGTGCCAGTTGGGTGCCACCTAAGGGCGAGGAGTTGTTGACTGTAGATCACCTAAGACTGAACTCGGGCGCAACTCAGATCAATAAGAAGCGGATAGCGGGACAAGGCGAGGCTGAGCAGCAAGAGAGTGCCACCCGGCCAGGAGAAGAAGAGCTTCCATATGTGCCGATCATGTCAGGACGAGACAACTTTCTCGGTCGAGGCGTGCGAGGACAGTCCTATGGTTAAGGATAGGTGGCTGGCCTACTTGAAACTCAGGTTTTGCCTGCTGAGCAGGTGGACAATTCCTCCTCACTTATGCTTCCAGGACTCGAACGGCAAATGATGGAAAGCGGCGACTTGGTAAGGTTGGTCCGATGAGCAACGCGGGTACTGCACAGCAAGGTGATTGCAGCATCCGAGCTCCAGCGAGGTGTGAATTTAATCACCTGCCCGGACCTTCCCGAGATTCGGATTGGGATTTCCATCTGGGATTGTTCATCTGCAACCTCGGTGAGAGTGCTGGCACGCAGCTTCCAGGAGTTGGACTGAAGAGAAGGTTTCTACTGTGCTGTTGTGACCATTATCAGTTGCACCGGAGAAGAGCATACACAATATCCATAGACAAGCCCATTCTTCGAATTGACATATTGTGGTAGCTCGCATGCCAAGTTCCCGAGAGATTAGAAGTGTTTTCCTGCACTGGCACCTGCCACTGGCAGTGCATTGCACGGCCAGGCGTTCCAAGCGAGCAGGCATCGCTGGGGATTGGTCGAATGACCTCGTCTAGTCCAGATCGAGGCCGGACCGAGGCCGGGTTCCCCGCCTATTCCATCATCGCATCGGCTTCATCGCCGTTTGCCTCAACGGCCGGCGAGTCAGCGCATCATGCAGCTCGAGCTCACGACTCACGAGACGACAGGCGGGGCACACGCCAATAATCACTCAGTGTAGCCGTCGCCTCCAAAACTCTATCGACGGACCACAGCTGGCGCTGTTGATGTATGTTAGTGTGCCCCCATATTGTGACTCCAGCGCCATGGCTGCGATTCCACGCAAAGCATGATTCTCTCACATGCACCTGCTGCGGTCTGCTTCGACCAGCAACACCTTTAACGTTGGACCATTGCGAGTTTCCATTTTCAATGCGAAAGAAAGCGCAGAACAACACCGAATCTGACTCGAACGGAGAGGAACGAACGATAATGCCAAAACCACCACCTTCGACCGAAAAGCATTTATACTGGGTGGAATTCTGAAAAGAGCTGGAGCACGGACTCGCGACTCGCGATGCAAGATCGCGGCCCTGGGACATTCGCCGTGAGTATTATAGTGGTTGTGATCGCTACAGTCTTTGTGGCTGCGCGATTCTTCACGCGAATATGGCTGGTCAGATCGGTCAAGCAAGACGACTGGTGGATATTGGCCGCGTTGCTTCTCGCCATAGGCTTCTCGGCCTCAGTATGTACTGGAGTACACTACGGCCTTGGACTGCACAGATCTGATATACCGGCCGCGCATTTCCCATCACTACGAAAGGCTCAATACGCCTTCGCTGTGCTATACAATCCATCGCTGATGGTGACCAAGACCTCGATCATTATCTTTTACCTTTCTGTCATGAGCAAGGATGCCGATCCACTTTTCAAATACTCAAACTGGCTGTGTCTAGCAGTGGTGAACATTGCCGGGTTAGCCTTGACTTTCCTCAACATATTTCAATGTTCACCGGTTCGGGCTGGCTACGCGTACCCAACACCAGCCAACGCAAGCTGTACAGACATCGTTACACTCTACCTCTCATCCGCGCCCGTCAACATCATTACGGACATAGCCATTCTGTTGCTGCCGATGCCAATTCTCACGGGCATGCGACTGCCGCGGAAACAAAAGATAATTTTGGTGGTAACTTTCAGTTTTGGTATCTTCGTCGCAGTGGTGGACGTTATCAGAATTGCATACTTGCAGCAAGCCTCACGCAACCGGCTCAGCCTTGCGGGGAATGGTACTGGTCAGACACGCGTGGTAGAGGATAATGATTTTTCTTGGTACGCGAGCTTGAGTTTCATGTGGAGTGCGGTCGAGGTCAATCTGGGTATTGTTTGCGCTTGTGTACCCAGCCTGAAGCCGCTCTTTCTGCGGTTCTTGCCATCCTTCATCAAGGACGCCGGCGACCCGAACAGCCCGGGCGGTAGCCATGACGGGGACACAGTCAAGTCAGATTCTTTCAAAGGACGAGGTGATGTTTCCATGGTTAACAACCCTGCTGCTTTCAGGAGACCGACCATCCCAGAGTACACTGGAGCTGATGAGGGAGACGATATGGGCTTCCTCAATTTCCTCGCAGGCTCAGAAACCGAAGGTCCTAATTTACGCCGGACCGACACTATAAACACGCAGAGAAGCGCAGTCTCCAACTTCGACTTCGTGCGTTTCTCCAAGTCGGAGAACATGCTCAAGTTGAGCAATCGAGAGTCTGTTTGGCCCATCGCAGTCGTAACGGTCATCTTCTTTCTGTGGGGTTTCGCTTATGGACTGCTTGCCACATTAAACTCACAGTTTCAGAGGGTTGTCAACCTCACCACAGGACAAGCTTCGGGATTGCATGCTGCATACTTTGGAGGCTACTTACTCGGACCTCTTACGCTGGGTCGAGTCATCCTCAAACGTTATGGATTCAAAGCGACCATGATGGTTGGTCTCTGGGTGTATGGTTGTGGAACCCTTGTATTTTGGCCCTCGGCGGTTTTGACTTCATACACAGCATTCATCATCTCCAACGTTATCGTTGGTTTTGGTCTGTCGTGTCTAGAAATTGCGGCGAACCCGTTCATTGCGCTGTGTGGACCCTTGGAGTACGCCGAAGCACGGCTCAATCTATCGCAAGCCTTCCAAGGTGTAGGCACTGTGCTCAGTCCTCTCCTCGCCAGGAAAGTCCTCTTTAAGAATGTGCTTGATGCACCGTCGCTGGTCAATGTCCAGTGGGCATATCTAGGGATAGCACTTTTTGTCTTCTTGTTGGCTGCCATCTTCTATTACATTCGGCTGCCTGAGGCTAGCGACGATGACTTACAGGCTTTGGCAGATAGGCGAAGTGCGGTCTATCGTACCAGGGTCGGGCCATTCCAGGTTGTGTGGGTCACGCTAGCCTTGGGAGTCTTCAGTCAGTGGTGCTATGTTGGCGGCCAGGAAAGTATTGGTAGCATCACTCAGCCACTGAGCCAACTTCCTCGATCAGGGACCAGCCTTGCACCGCCCGATTTCCAGAGTGTCGGACAGACGGTATTCGCCGTTGGCAGATTTTTGTCAGCCTTCCTCAACTATGTCATGAAGCCACGCTGGATTCTGCTTGGGCTATACGTTGGACTGATTATTCTGTGCGCAATACAGATGAGCCTGAATGGCACTGCTGGCGCGGTGGTACAGATGTTCATCTATCTCTTCGAATCAGGGATTTTCTCCATTATCTTTGCCATGTCGATGCGTGGGTTGGGCGCACATACAAAGACTGGAGCTGCATTGATGACAGCAGCCATCTCGGGAGGAGCACCCCTGCCGGTCATACAATGGGTCGTCGCACGTGGACATGGCCTCAGATACTCGTACTGTGTACCTTTGGCCGCCTTCGCATTTAGTGCGATATTTCCGATATACCTCAACCTTGTCCCTGCGGCACGGAACCACGTTGATCCTATCCACGAACACCGAACTCAGCGGCGGCTTAACCGCCAGCACGGCATTGTTGCAACCCCGGACGCTGTGGAGAAGCAGTTCGGCCTGGCTGGTATCATGGCACGGCGGAGAAAGCATGCTTCACCAAGGAACTCTCCAACAGTCGAGCATGTAGAAGTAGGACGCAGTGTTGCCATCGATGATACCGGGCCACCCACAATACCTCGAGGCGATGCCGAAATTCCTGAAATGCTGAGTCCGGTTCAACTGAGGCCGCCGGCCGCGCAAGTTGGAGAATTGGCTCCGTGGCCCACTGGGGAGGACGGCCAAAGCAGTCACAGCAGCAGTGGAAGTGATGATGCAGACCCAAACGTCATCACTCAACTACGGTCAGATATGCCGTGGACTGCGAAGGATTTTGGCTACGACGATTACCATGCTACACTGAGGAGTATATAATGCAAATTTCGAGCTGTGTATATTGAATTTGTGCTGCGTTCTGAGCGAGGAGGTTTTCCTGATAGCGGTCATGCTTCTTTCCGAAGTCGTTAATCAACTTGTCGTCCGTCACCGATCGGCGCGATTCTGGACACCGGACGTGGGCACAGGGAGCGGTTTGGGGAACTGCCGAGACTCCAAGAGTGAGTGCATTGATTGCTCTTTTTTGATGATGGGGGGACGTCCGAACATGCTCAGATGTACACCGCTAAAATGTGATCGAGCCAGCATTGGCAGTGTGGGCCGGACGCGAAGGGCCGTTGGGACGGGTGGAGTCTATGCGACGATCCCTGATTCTGGCTAATCTCATGCATGCAGACGAGTTTTCAAGGTAGCGGAAGAAGTGCCTCATGCAAGGGTGGGAAAACGGGTGACATCTGGTTGTGCGACAAAAGAGCATGGAGAAAGATCTGTTGGTTGTGGTGGGTATGGATCCAGGTGGACGGAACACCAAAGTCGCGTCCGCTGAGAGCAGGCTAGGCTCGGGTGTACCTGAGCGCTAACCTGAACTTTGTGAGCGGACACGTTGGAGGACAAGACGGGGGGGTTGGGATACTGTGATAGGTGGTCCTGGGCATCAGGATGCCGCCTGCACCGTCCGAGTTTGGCAGGTTGAAGGCTAGCCGAAAGTTGCTTGTTCCCTGTAACAGGCCTGTCTTGGCCTGTCATGGACTATCTGGCTCGGCTGCGGCAGCATACCTCCCCTACCCTCGGCCCACTTGGTACAGGTCCCGGTGGAGGCAGATTTGTGTCGCAAGGTTTACGGGCTTCAAGTCCGCCAGCGAATCTCTCAGTCCTGAGTCTGAGTATTACACTACGAGTACTCGTAGCAGAATCCACTGCACTGCACGTCGAACTTTGGCCGCATCTCCATCTTTGCTCCTGCTGTCCTTCACGCACAGGTCTGTCGTCTCAGGTCTGGCTGGCTGTTCTGCTCTGCTTTGCTTTGCTTTGCACTGCACTCCACACTCCTTCCACCACACAACTCACTCGTGTCTCGCGTGTCTCGTGTTTCGTGTCTCCTCGCTCTTTCTTAAACCCCTTCTTGCCCACCCGGCTGCAACTCCTTCTCCCCCAGACTCTTCACTCTCTGTTCTTGCTCCGACACAACTGCAACACAGGACTCGACGTCCCAAGCACAGTCATTTCATTCCCCCTTCACTACGCTGAGTTGACCTCGCCTCATCTCACCAGACAGTACTTCATTCACTGCCCTGAACACAAGTGTGAAATCTCATAACCCTCTCTGAGCCACCGTCACCCCATCAAGACTAGAAATTCAGCATCAGCCAGACTGATCCTTTATTACAAAAACCCACTTATCCACTCTCTGCTGTCGAGCAAGCTCTCACAGTCCCTACTATCCAGTCAATCACTCGATTAACCAGACTTTCTCCCAAACACCAAACCAAGTATCACCAAAATCCCACAAAATGGCCGTCTTTAACAAAGTCATTCTTGCCGCCGCCGCTCTTGCTACTTTCGTCGTCGCTGCTCCTGTCGAGAAGCGTCATTTGGTCATTGTCACGGAGACTGACTGGACCACCGTTGAGGTCACTACCACCCTCGTCGGGAGTGCTGAGCCTACTGAGCTTCCAGCCACTACCACAGTCCCTGCTGCCGTGGTCACCTCGAGTTCCGTCGTCGCTCCATCTGTTGCTTCAGTCATCACTCCGGTCATCGCTCAAGTCTCCACTGCCGCCGTCGCTCCAGCCGTCACTTCAGTCGTCACCCCAGCCACTTCTGCTGCCTCCATCCCTGCCCCAGTCAGCACTGTTGCTCTCCAGCAAAAGGATACTGCTGCCACTGGCCCATGTGTTGGCGAAGGCTCCGGCTGTGTTGGTGATGTCACTCATTGGGACGGTGGTCTTGGTGCTTGCGGTTGGACCGTCGACTCCAACTCTGAGTTGCAGATCGCTCTCCCAGTCGGTCTAATGGGCTCTCTTTCCAACACAAACCCATACTGTGGTATGTCGGTTACCATCTACAACCCCATCGACGACAAAACACAAGTGGCTACAGTTGGTGACAAGTGCATGGGCTGCCTGGGCAATTCCATCGACCTTACCAATGCTCTCTTCGCGGCTGTCGCTCCTTCTGGTGACGGTCGTGTCTCAGGCGTGCAATGGTGGTTCAACTAAAACTTCAATTACAAACCGTCGTGCTAGACACGGGGCAACCGGCTTCTGAGAAGTCAGACACAGTGGCACATGTGTGCTGCTAATCCATTCCTTCCCAATCACGATCTTTATGAAACGACACGAAACCGAAAGTGCAAGGCACCCTCAGCAAAAACGAATCAATATGCCATGGGCGTACTGGAAAAAGACAAACTTGCTATACGCTACAAAAACACGGGGAGTTACAGGCTAGAAAAGTGACATGCTTGCAAAGATCAAGCCATGCTATGCGCACACATCGTGACATAGTCATTAGACATACAAGGCAGCAGACTGCCATGAGCTACAATACATCAGTTCAAAAAATTAAATCAAATGTGTTTGCACTGTTTTAGATGTTGTCCCATAGACTCTTGGTCTATGCTCTGTACCTTGCATGAATGTCCGTGCGGTGGCTGGTACCTTGCAGCTTGCAGGTGTCAGCACCTAGTGCTGCTATCTCAGAACGTGGAGTCCAAGCATTGACTTGGCTGACACTATCACATTACATATCCGCTTCTTGAATTTGTTCCCAATCAGCCATGTCGTCTGACAAAGCACAATTGCCTCCTCAACCTTTACTCATTCTCTGCGGCCCGTGTATATCTCTCACAGATACATTTACTGCGTTTGGGCAGCCACAAGGCTGTTCTACCAAGTGCCATAAGCTCCGTATTGTGTGACGGCCTTTCCTGGCTTCGAACCCCGTCTTGTAGCCGCTCGGGCGGACCGTCACGAGCAATTCCCTGTCCTCTTGAGTTCTATCAGTATCAGAGAAGATGAGTCGGCTCAAGCATGAAGGTTTTGCTTTTCTCTGGCTACGGTTGTCTTTGATTCTGGATCTCAGTGCCTGGGATATGGAGCGAGACACATGGTCGCAGTACACTGACATGGCGACAGTCTAATAGACAAGGCCACCAGGGTTTCAGAGACTTGGTAGGCACTAGGCAAGTCGCGAGTGTTGCACAACTGTTTTATCGTCTATAGCTTTTTTGCCATTCTCCACACTACGCCGTGCAATTCTCCGGTCTCTTCCCCCGAAGACAATGGCAGTATCGTCCTGACTGTGCACTCTGACCAGCGCAGCATATGTCTGGTCCCTTCCGGCGTCGAAGAGCGAGACTTTGTCGAATTGGGACCCTACTTCAAAGCCTTCCAAGAAGTTGACCTGGACAGCGTTTTCCTCGGGCGCGAGTGGCCCACATTTTTACGTTCAGGTAGTCCATGAGGCGCCTCCTCAATGTCTTCAAGAACAACCCAGCGAATGTGTTCCTGAAGATCGAAGACGAAGATGCCAAGGTCGAAATTCATCTCCTAGACAAGAACGGCAACAGAGGGGCAAGGAGAAGCGCAATAGAATATTCTTGCTCGAGCAACTGGAAAATATACCTTACATACGTGACACCGAACCAGGGGTCGCTACTGGGGAGAACAAATCTGAGGTCATGGTCGAGAAACTCAACTCCGACTCGGATCTGAGTGATTTCGAGACTGATCAAGAACGCAGCGATGGGATCTTGTTACCGGAAGATCCCCATATCAGACGCCGCGGCCAATGCAAGGAGGCACAAGTGTTGTGTTTCTTGTTCTCTACGAATCCAAAGTACTAGAAAAAGGCGCAGGCGTGATGATGATGCAATGGGGTAACAGTGTTGTAGATAATCTCATGCTGGCTTGCTGGGTCGAAGCACGTCTCGCACGGGAGGGGCTACATGTGCAATACGGATATGAGGACGAAGAAAGAATGAAGCTCTAGATTCTCAGCTTTTTAGGCGAGTGTCATTATGTCGAGGCCAGCGCAAACTACCCAGGCAATGTTTGAGAACAGGAAGATGGTTCATCAGGGACAGATATATGGCATTAAATATAGAGTGAGGAAGGCGTTATAGGTCTTCAATCTTCCAGCGTCATGTCGTTTCGAGAAGCAGTATTAGACTGAGACCTCCAGACAACAAGGTCTTGTTGGTTTCAATGCCTGGTGATTCTCCTCGATACGTCTAACTCTCGCCGGCACCGATCCTGACCTGATCGTGAGAGGCTCGAAGACCGAGCACGACAGACCACACCACCGCCCTAAGCCAGCAATGTCAGACCTCGTTCGAGCCGCAATCTGTGTGTGACGACATGATGTTCACTGGTTGCCCTCCAGCTTGGATCTGGATCCGAGCGCCCGACTTTTCTCTCGCACGGAACACAGTTCAATCTCATTAAACCCACTTTGGGCCTAGTCCAATGACGCGACGCGACGCGACTGAACGCGTTTCTCCCCACTTGCCCGGCCTTTCATGTTTCGTTGCCCTGGTGCTTAGACATAAGATCCTCCCTCCCCTTCATCTGTTGTCTTCACTGCCCCTTCATTCCTTTAACAACTCCAAAGTCTTCTCTCACATATCTGCTCTTCACCTGACGCTGTCTTCCGGTCATCCCTTCTCTTCATTGCCACCACCAATCCTCGAGACTGAAAAGTGCTCGCAGAGAGCGAAACGAGCAACATGTTCGTTTTCAAGAGAGGTATGTATCTACGCGAAAACCTTCGCGTCCTAAAGGTGCAGGCCAATGTCGCAGCACATCTTACGCGTCTCTTGCCTCGGATTCATGCTAATACCTCGTTGCAGATGGACGCAAGGAGCGCGTACAATTCGACAAAATCACAGCTCGTGTCTCTAGATTATGTTACGGGCTAAATCCTGAACATGTCGACGCAGCAGCAATTACACAAAAGGTCATCTCTGGTGTCTACCAAGGTGTGACTACGATTGAGCTCGACAATCTGGTTAGTATCCTTCAACCCACCTCATAGTTCTCCGCTAATTTTATCCCAGGCAGCAGAGACAGCAGCATATATGACAGTCACACATCCGGACTATGCCATCCTCGCGGCACGTATAGCTGTATCCAATCTGCACAAGCAGACTAAGAAGCAGTTCTCCTCAGTCGCCGCAGACCTCTACAACTACATTAACCCTAAGACAAACAAGTCCTCGCCAATGATATCAACAGAAACATATGAGTGCATCATGAGGCACGCAGAAGAGCTCAACTCAGCTATTGTATATGACAGAGATTTCAACTACCAATATTTTGGTTTCAAGACGTTGGAGAGGTCATACCTGCTCAAGATTGGCAACAGAGTTGCTGAGCGACCACAGCACATGCTTATGCGTGTTGCTGTCGGTATCCACGGAGACGATGTTGAGAAGGTCATTGAGACATACGACCTGATGTCGCAGAAGACTTTTACACACGCTTCTCCCACTTTGTTCAATGCCGGTACACCCCAGCCCCAGATGTCGTCATGCTTCTTGATCGATATGAAGGACGACAGCATCGAGGGTATCTACGACACACTCAAGACTTGTGCTATGATCTCAAAGACCGCTGGCGGTATTGGTCTAAGCACTCACAATATCCGTGCTACCGGCGCATACATCGCCGGCACTAACGGTACTTCAAACGGGCTTGTTCCTATGCTTCGTGTGTTCAACAACACCGCTCGGTACGTCGACCAAGGTGGCAACAAGCGCCCAGGTGCTTTTGCCATCTACCTTGAGCCATGGCACGCCGACGTTTTCGAATTCCTGAACCTCCGCAAGAATCATGGTAAAGAGGAAGTTAGGGCGCGTGATTTGTTCTACGCTATGTGGACTCCTGACTTGTTCATGCAACGTGTCGAGAAAAACCAAGACTGGACTCTGATGTGTCCTCATGAATGCCCCGGCTTGTCTGAAGTTTACGGTGATGAATTCGTTGCCCTATACGAGAAGTATGAGAAAGAGGGTCGTGGTCGGCAAACCATCAAAGCCCAAAAATTGTGGTATGCTGTGCTGGAGGCACAGACCGAAACTGGTACGCCATACATGTTATACAAGGATGCTTGCAACAGGAAGAGTAACCAAAAGAACCTGGGTACGATCAAGAGCTCCAACTTGTGCACGGAGATTATTGAGTACACCGCACCAGACGAGGTCGCCGTGTGCAATCTGGCATCTCTTGCTCTCCCGACCTTCGTCGATGCTGCCAATGGCGAGTATGACTTCGGTCGTCTCCACGAAGTCACTCAGGTCGTGACACGCAACTTGAACAAGATCATCGATCGCAACTATTACCCGGTCCCAGAAGCTGAGAAGAGCAACATGCGTCACCGACCTGTCGGTCTTGGTGTACAAGGTCTCGCAGATGCCTTCCTTGCTCTACGTCTGCCTTTCGACTCTCCTGAGGCTCGCCAACTCAACATTCAGATCTTCGAGACTATCTACCATGCTGCGCTGACTTCGTCCTGCGCTCTTGCTAAGGAGCTTGGTCCATACGAGACATATCAAGGCAGCCCAGTCTCGCAAGGCATTCTCCAGTACGATATGTGGAACGTGACACCAACGGATCTTTGGGACTGGGACAGCCTCAAGGCTGACATTGCCAAGTATGGAGTTCGCAACTCTCTGTTGGTTGCTCCTATGCCCACGGCCTCGACTTCCCAGATCTTGGGTAACAACGAGTGCTTTGAGCCATACACCTCTAACATCTACTCGCGTCGTGTGCTCGCTGGGGAGTTCCAAGTTGTGAATCCATGGCTGCTCAAGGACTTGGTCGACATGGGTCTTTGGTCGGACAACATGAAGAACAGAATCATCGCCGATGGTGGCTCTGTGCAAAACATCCCCAACATTCCCGCAGACATCAAGGCACTGTACAAGACTGTTTGGGAGATCAGCCAGCGCACCATTGTGCAAATGGCTGCTGACCGAGGTGCTTTCATTGACCAATCTCAGTCGTTGAATATTCATTTGAAGGAGCCAACCATGGGCAAGATCACTTCCATGCACTTCGCTGGCTGGAAGCTCGGTCTCAAGACCGGCATGTACTACCTCCGTACCATGGCTGCTTCAGCACCAATCCAATTCACTGTCGACCAGGATCAGCTCAAGGTCACCGACAGCAACGTTGCTCGTGAGCGATCTGCACCCAAAAAGCGCACATCTGTTGGTTACCACCAAAGCTATGCGGCGATTCCAAGGCCAATGTACGCCTCTAAGGGTGGCAACGGCTCTAGAGCGGCGGACAATGGCATCCCAACACCGACTGCCACACCGCCGCCAACGAATGAGGACAAGCAGTTGGCAAGCAAGCTTGGGCGCACGAGATTGAGTGAAGGTTCCAGCAGCGAGGAGTCCAGCCCGAGAGTCCTGGCTACCGACCCCACTGGCACATTAGATGTCGACGACAGCCTTGATGCTAAGAAAGACCAGGAGGAAGATAAAGAGAGCGCGGAGCGCGAGGGTGATATATATGCACAGAAGGTGCTGCAGTGTAAGTGAACATATTGATCCAACATTAGACATATACTGACAGGCTCGACAGGCTCGATCGAGAACAAGGAGGCTTGCGTCATGTGCAGCGGCTAAATGCACAATACTACGGGACTAGGCTGTTTGGTGGAGGTATGATTACGAGCATGCACATTGTTAATGGTTATGGGCTGGTTACGAATCTCATTCGATTGAGTTGGCCTTGAATTAGAGAGGGAATCATATTGACGGCGTTATGCCATGGAAGGCACTATTATGGGCGTCGTGGTTTGTCCACTGGTTGTACAACTATCAAGTACATCCGCATCATAGCGCAAGCTAATCTACAACATTTTTTCAATTTCAACGAGTCCAAATTCTCTGCTACATGCCTCGTGTAAACCGGCAGGAAGGGCGGAGAACAAGGCACCAGGCTCTCGGAGCACCGTGCATCGCGATGGGTGGCTGCCTTGTTGAGATTCCTCATGGAAGAGGACCACGGGAAATTGTACCATGTCACTGCAAAAGGCACGTCTACCGGCCACTTCCCAGGTCGGTATCGATTGAAGTCTTTTGGTGGACAAAAGTGGGCTGTTGTGTCAGTACACGGCGTGGATAGCAGGTAGATAGGTTATGTCGGCGATTAAATACGTTTTTCTGAAACACTACAGTCGGGAGGGGGAAGGAGGGTGGGCAGAACAGGAAGCGATGTGGTTTTCTTTTTTTTTTTGGAACAGCTCAGA
>Ga0210040_10007008_pt1 | contig 13820 bp, 4 predicted proteins | sample CryGeyCG12114_NA_FD_185462 | JGI IMG/M metagenome (GOLD analysis project Ga0210040, IMG submission 185462) | Groundwater microbial communities from aquifer - Crystal Geyser CG19_WC_8/21/14_NA (SPAdes) (version 2) | ecosystem: Environmental > Aquatic > Deep subsurface > Groundwater | place: USA... | reverse complement strand
CCTGGACGGTAGAAAGAGCTCTCTCCACCCTCACACGACCCCGACCTTAACTCTCTTCCTGCTCTGCCCACCTCAGCCTCTCCTTTTCTGAGCCCATAACAAAACACCGTCCCATTGCGCATCCAAAGCCGTCTTCAACATCGCGCCTTCTCCCTAATTTCCTTGGCCCGCGACATCCGGTCCTGCTCCGCCATTGTCCCTCGACTGCTTACTACCGCCGTTCGCAGCACCGCCCTACACACGCAGCCTTCTCTTACCACCGCTGCATCGCGCTACATACTTAATCGCCATTTTGCAAAGTCCTTAACTCGACACGCCGCACCATGGCCGGCGCAAATGCAACATCCTTCGACCTCCCGCCGCTGCCCGACTACACGCTCCAGCCGCTGACGCCGCTATTCACATGGGCCTCCGATGCTCTCATAACAGCCGCGCTGCCCGTCATCGGATACTGGGTCGTGTCGCTGGCATTCCACGCCATTGACGTATACGACCTGTTCCCACAGTACCGCCTTCACACCCCAGCAGAGGTCCTCAAGCGCAACCATGTGTCGCGGTACGAGGTTCTGCGCGATGTCATCTTCCAGCAAATAATACAAGTCGCCTTCTCGTTGGGCCTCGCAGTCTTCGACGAGGCGCCCACCATGGGCAAGGCGGACCATGATGTAGCTTGGTACGCCCAGAAGATCCGGCTTGCGCAGCGCGCGGTACCGTACGTCATGTCCACCATCGGGCTGGATCCTACCGGATTAGCGACCAAGCTCGCTGATTCGTACCCCACACTCGCATCGGTGGCTATGGGCGGAAGATACCCTGCTTTGCTGCAGACAGTCACCGTTGCGGGAGAGCAATTGGTGGCTCCATCTTTCGCTTCGTGGGAATTGGCTGCCGCTAGCTTCGTCTACTGGTATGCCATACCCACAATTCAATTCAGCGCGGCGATCGTCATCATCGACGCTTGGGAGTACATGCTGCATCGCGCCATGCACATGAACAAGTGGTTATATGGTGAGTTATAAGATACGTATCAAACACGTGCGTGTTCTAACATGCCAAGTTACATTCCACTCACGCCACCACCGCCTCTACGTACCGTATGCCTACGGCGCTCTATACAACCACCCTCTTGAGGGATTCGCACTGGATACGTTGGGCGCGGGATTGGCTTACCTGCTTACGGGCATGACCATGCGACAATCCATGTGGTTCTTCACTGGTTCGACTATCAAGACGGTTCTTGACCACGGTGGCTATGCTTTCCCATGGGACCCGGTTCATTGGATCTTCCCCAACAACGCCGCCTACCACGACATCCACCACCAGAGTTGGGGGATCAAGACCAACTTCTCTCAACCCTTCTTCGTCTACCTCGACCGACTTGGCGGAACAATGTACAAGGGCGATGTGCAAGAAAAGTACGAGCGGGCTCGCCGGACTGCGCAGCAAAAGCTCGACCAAGAAAAGGAGAACGAGGCGAGAGCGGCGGAGTCTGCAGCCATTGCTGTCCCAGTGAGTGACGAGAACGTGCGACCACATGGAGTTTCAACACCACGCATGTCGCGTAAGAAGGCGGCTAGCATCTCGTCTCCAGCAGGGAACTTCAAAGACCTCACCAACATGGTTAACTCAAATCTGCATGGCCGGAGAGCAAACGTCTTGGGCATGGAGAGTTCACATTAGATCTTCTTATCCTAATTGCATTTTTTTCTTTGTTTCTAAACATCACGCATCTGGGATAGGTAATGTATATTTTCTTCGGTGTACAAACCCGGAAGGGTCCGGTTCGTTCGCTTCAGTTGTCTTGTATTACATTCTGGGATTGTTCTGGAAGCATCACCTTCTGTCTGGCCCATCGAGGTCGATTCATTCGCTCATGTATTGTACGAAGTAGTCGTGGCGTTATCGTGGGTAGTCATGTTCATGACATCCAATCACAATGTCGTTACGACCGTCATTTGAGTGTGTCGCGCGTACTTTCCTTTTCTCAAGATGGCGGATGCAGGGAAGCTGCGACCGACAATGTTTCCCATCTAACTTCACATTGCTAATATGATAGGCTGCTGCTCGCTTCAACAACGATTTTCATCACATGGGGTCCCTCGCTTGGAGCGAGCTCGCTCCTAGCGAGCTCGCTACCGAACACCCACTCACTGTCACTACACAATGTCCTATGCCTCAGCCATATACATTCACTCCGCACTCTACGGCTCACTCGAATCCTCCGCGACGCTAATTCACAGTGACCACTTCACCGAAAGTTCTCCACACAATCACCGCACAGTGTCCGTCATAACTACAACCAGAGCCTTCATTATGCCCGCCATATTCTGCCAGGTTGAGACCAAACCTGGCTATACGGTCGATTTCAATCACACATTCAGCTCAACGGCCATTTTGAACTGCGCTGTATCGACTTACGCCTTACAAAACACTCAGTCGCAATGCTTCATTTCAAGATCCCGAAAAAGATGGAAACCCGCCGTCTCGACAATAGCGAACTGAAAAGGCTGGCACGTGTCTTACAGGGCGTTCCTTCGTCACTTTACTCTCGAGATGACGCTTACCAGAAGGCGACCAAGAAAGATATCAAAGAGCTTCCCAGGAGGCTTCGACAATCCATTGTTTCTGCGAGCGATCTGTGCTCCGCGCATAAAGACCTTGACAGCCATCTCCTTAACGAGATATGGGGCTGGATGAGGCATGAGTTTGATTCCGGCCTTGGAAAACTCTTCTTCCCTCTCATCCTAACGCAGGTGCTGACACCTGATCAAGAGAGCAAGATCCGTCAACTCGAGCCCGTCCTACAGATGTGGCGCAAGGACTTCAAGACCGAGCTATCTGCGCCGCCTGGTTGTCAGCCAATCGATCGCGGCGTAAAATGGGCATACGAAGCTGACCAATGTCCGGCTTGTATTCTTGGGCGCATCGGCTCTGATGACAAGGTCCTCTGCGCTCTCTACGCTGGCATGATCGGCCGATTTCCCACACATAAGCTCGTCCACGGCAAAGTTCCTCTGGCCGAGCTCACTGTAGCCAAGCTAGACAAGCCAAAGTCGAAGCGCATTCGTTTTGTCCGCTACTGGATCAAGGCTTCAAGCAAAGGCGAGACTTTACTCCACGAAGCAACTGAACTGGGCATCGAGCTCAAGAAGCTGTTTCGACAGTGGAAAGACGCCCAGCGCACCGAGCGTGTCTCTCTCTATGAAGGCCGCGTCAGTCTCGATGGGACCACTGCCCGCAATAGTCTTGAGGGCACCACGGCTCGCAACTCAATAGCTTCGAACCCTTTCCGAGATCATGAGCGCTCACGAACGGTGGTAGATCCTGGATATCCTCGGCAGTCTTCACGCTACTCTCAAGATACCCAGCGGCCACGTACGGTCATCGATCCTAGCGACCGCCAGCACCCAGCACTCCATCCCCTTCCACAGAGTGGCGTCGGTAATACCATGCCATACGCGCACCGCGGCTCATCTCGCTCTCACTACACCGACTCCGACCCATTTGGTCCCCGGGAGTCCTCGCGTCCACTGCTTAACCCACGACCTCGCGATACAGCAACAGACTACTCCACCACCTCCTCCAACTCGACTCTCTACCCTAGCGACTCCATCTCGCACGCCTCCAGCGCCCGCGTCGCCCCGCTACGCATCGACAAACGCAAGGACAAAGGCCCCGCCTCCCACGGCCCAACCATCATCGGTTACCCACCACCACCAGAGTCAACCACATCAACCATCCAATCCTACGATGGTCCCAGCACCGGCGCATTCAACAATTTCGATCCGTTCCTTACGCAAGAGGAGCGCTTCAAGAAGTACAAGGAGTTGCTGGCTGGCCCGAATCCGTTCGCGGATGAGGAAGATGAGGGGAGCGCATGGCGACGGCCACCGCGGCAGAGTATGTATCATGGGTATGGGAATGGTGGGGTTGAGGAGGATCCTTTCGGGGATGTGGATGAGGAGGAGGAGGAGCCAATATCTCCAATGACACCGCAGGCGTCTTCGTCGAAGGATGGCCAGCGACTGTCTAGGGCGAGTACGCACTGGGATGATATGTATTGAGATGTACGTCGCTGAAGACATGTCGCTTGGTGGTGTAATCAGTCTCTGTCACGACAATTCATCAAAAGCTCGTAGCGTCTTCCACGTGAGGTCAGTACATTCTTGTCTACTAGTCCACAATCAAAGAATTCACCATAAATACTCTCTTACCCTTCACAATGCGCATGTGGCCATCACTCTTGTCTCTTTGAACTGGTCCCCGCTCGCCCACCATTCACCTTCGCATCAGCAACATGCATTGGCAATATCCAGCACAAATTCATATATTGATCTACCAAATAACAGGGACTAGCTTGCCATTTGCAAGGACATCTGAATGCTCACTCGAGATACATAGCCTTTGCTTCCAGTACCATTTGCAATACCCAATGCGTACATCCTCCTTCATCATCTTTGTGTTCCGAGTCGTGATGTTCGTGGGCTTGCATCTTCGCAGTCGATCACATATTGCGTTATGTCCAGTGATTGGCCCGCAATGCTCAGCTGCTGGGATCACTTATGTAGCTGCAATTAAACGTCCGAAAAACTTCTAAAAGATCTCTGTATCCATTCAGGATAGCGTAACAGCTGTAAGTTGCTTAATCTGATAATTTGTCAGTACAAATGCAAAACATTCGCTAGTGCGCTATATACGTACGTTCGGTGCCAGTATTTTAGATGAGATACGGGTATTTCTCCCTGTAGCACGGTTCTCCACGCCAACTATGGTTGTGGTATTTGCACAGGTTTAAGCAATCGACAGGATCCGTCTGCGACCTGCTTTTCTTTCCCGATGTGATACACGGTGCTGCGGCCTTGATGTAGTCTCTCAAGAATCCTATGTCGTAGTCTGAACGACACATCTCCCCGTTGATACGTTCCAGATCCCATTGGTAGAGACACAAGTCCACAAACAGCTGTCGAATGGGCGAGCCGGGACACGAATAAGTGTAGATATGGTTGATAAAAGATGCGCCGAACATCCAATACGTCTTGCTCTTCGTGCGAACTTCCACGATGACCTCGATAATAGCATCGACGATGGCATCTTCCATACTCGGCGCTTGCAGGAAATCGGCAAGTGGTAGCAGACTGAAGCATCGTGTAAGGTTCATGCGCCAGACTTTATGGTCAAGTTTGACGTCTGCCTGGCTATCCACGTCGCTCTGTGACTTGATGAAAAGCAACCCGGTGAACAGGAACCTGGCATAGGCAGCGAAATCTGCCGGCTGAATTTCCGGAAGTTTAACCGTCTTCTCGTGAGCCTCTTTCCAGTCGCCTTTCAGCGCGTTGTCGAAGAAGACAGAGCTCTCGCGAAGCAGACACTCATGGAGTACGAGAGTTTCCTGATCTTTGCCGACACCGACGATCACTGTTATCACACTGGAGAACCCACTGAAATGTAGCAGTTAGCCATGATCGGATGTGTTGTGATCAGCTGCTGTTTACCTTGGTCCGGTTCCCATCGCCCGCAGCACCTTGCAACTTCGCTCCTCGCTGTCGCCCGCAGCCGCGTTTAAGACGTTGGATTTCTGTAACGCCATTGTAGGTCGCTAGCGGCTTTCAACTCGTGCGTTAGTAGAATAAGAGAGAAGAGGAAGAGAAAGCGTACATATCCTTAAGTAGATTCGTAGACGCTAAGGCCTGCAAAATACTGAATATTAGTAGTGAAGGTGAGTAAAGGCGAGAGAGGTATACGAAGGTAAAGTAGTATTAAGTGAATGTAGAGCGTAGAGGTAGCTAAATAAGACTATTAACTTACTAGATCTAGATTTATAGATTAAAGAAAGAAGATATAGTAATAACTATACTTAAAGAAATAGTTTAAGAATAGTTTAAGAATAGTTTAGAAATAGATTAAAAATAGATTAGAAATAAATTAGAAATAGATTAAAAATAGATTAGAAATAGATTAGAAATAGATTAGAAATAGATTAAAAATAGATTAAAAATAGATTAGAAATAGATTAGAAATAAATTAGAAATAAATTAAAAATAAATTAGAAATAAATTAGAAATAGATTAGAAATAGATTAGAAATAAATTAAAAATAGATTAAAAATAGATTAGAAATAGTAGTAGAAATAGTAGTAGAAATAGTAGTAGAAATAGTAGTAGAAATAGTAGTAGAAATAGTAGTAGAAATAGTAGTAGAAATAGTAGTAGAAATAGTAGTAGAAATAGTAGTAAAATATTATAGATACTTATTTTAATATTCTTACTAGCGTAGCGCTAGTAGCTAGCGCCTACTACTAGTAAAGCTTAGCGTCTTAGCGTACTTTAAACTTTAAGTTTAAGAGCTCTCTATAAGGCCCTTTCTTTATAGTAAGTTTCTAGTAATATATCTTTAATAATTAACTATCTAATCTAAAGCGTCTCTAATATAAACTTACTATTACTTCTTAATAAGTCTTAGCGTAGGCTTATTACGCGTACGCCCTATATAGGTAATACGCCTATTAAAGTAGTATACTACTTACCTTCTTATTATAACTAAAGCTACTAAAGAACTAGTAATACCTCTATAAGTAGCGTAGGAGAAGGTAGTAGTTATATAGCCTACCTAAATACGCTAGCCTAATAGATAACTAAAGTAAGTAATAGTATACCTAGTAGTTTCTAATAGTTACCTATTATAACTACTAATAATAGTAGTAAGTTATAGCCTTAGTTCTCTATAAGCATGTTATATACCTTTTAGGACGCGATATACTATAGCTTCTATCTTTATCACCCTATATAGGGCTCTCTTATTAAGTAGCCCTCTAAGCGCGCCTAGATCTAAGTCTCTAATAAGTTTAATAAGTCTAATAATAAACTTATATTTAGGCTTCCTAAATAGCTAGTAAAGAAGAGTATTAAATTCTAGATCTTCTCTTATAAAGATAAGGAGCCTATAGGACTTATAGATAAAGATAATAGTAAAAAGGATAATATAGAGGAAGAACCTAAATATAAGGAATAGACGTATAGAAAGCTAGGCTCTAAGTTTACTATACCTTACTACTTCTTATTAATATAATACTCCTTTATTATATAAGATCTTATAATACTCTACTACTTTAAGTATAAAGATAGTAAACTAGTTAAGTATATAGTCCTTTACTATAATAACTAAGATAATAGTAATATAAATTCTAATAATATCTTAGTATAGGTTAGTAATAAGATAGAGTTTACAGCTTTAGTTAAATAGTACCTTAGTAGTTAGTTTACTACCCTTTATAAATACGTTAACTTAGAGAGTACTATATATAATAACTTTACGTTAGTATAAGATTATACTAAATAAGCTAAAGCTATAGCTAATAAAGCTATATAAGCTAAAGCTATAATAGAAGAGGAGATTATTAATTATAATAAGAGGTTTAATAAAGTTATAGAAGAGATTAAATAAAGTAATATTAAGAACTATAAACTAAGTATATAGCTTAAGAAAGCCCTTAAGAGCCTTTAGTAGGTAGAAGCTAAGTATTAGAGTAAGGACGCCTATATTAGTAAAGCTAGTAAGGTAGTAAAACGCCTATATTAAGAATATAATAACGCTCTTATATAAGCTACTAAAGCTAAATAGAACCTCTATACTCTACTATAAATATAGGAAGAAGCTCTTAAGAAGACGTATAATAAGTTTAATCCTTTAGATAATAATAATAATAATAATAATAAGGAGAGAGATAAGTATAATAATAAAGATAAGGGTAAAGATAAAAATAAGGACTACTATAAGTACTTACTTACGCCTAAGCCTTATAGAGTAAGATAGATATCTATTATAATAAACTACTCTACCTATACTAATTATATAGATACTCTCTCTAATAGCTACTATCCTAATATAAAGAAATATAAAAGTACTACTAAGGAGGACCTAGAGTAATAGGTCGCTATAGTATAAATAAAACTACGTTACTCTTAGGCTATATTCCTAGATAAGTAGTCTAAGATTAAATACACTTATAACTATACTATAGAGTTAGTATATAAGGCTATCTACTACTATAGTTTAGTAGATTCTAAAGACCTATATAAAACGCTAGAAGCGCTCTTTAATAATCTATACGCTAACTTTAGTATTAGTAATAAAGAGGTATATACTATAAATCGTATTACTACTAGAGTATATAAGTAGAAAGATATACCTTTAAGTTAATAGATAGCTTAGTTTAATACTATAGCTCTAGACGCTAAGCTATTAGCTATATAGCGTTAGTTCTATACTATATATAACCTTAATAATAAATATAAAGCTATAGCTATAAATAATAGAGGAAATAGCTTTAAAGACTAGAGTAGCTTTATTAAGCGCTTATAATAGATTAAAGCTAATTAATTAGCTATATAAGGTAATAAGCCTAAAGATACCTACTATAGTAGTAATAGAGTATAGATAATAATAATAACTATACCTACAGCTAGTAGAGAGAACTATAATACTACTAAGAGTAGCGTAAGTAAGGTAGACTTATATTATTATCCTCTAGAGTAGTTTAAGCTTATTAAAAAGAAGTATTACTACTACTATTACTTATAGAGTAGATATATACCTAATAAAGTAGATAGTACTAGTAAAGTAAAGTACCCTCTTAAGAGTAAGCCTATAGTACCTTTCTACTCTAAGAACTTTACTATAATTACTCTTAATAAGCTTAAGGTAGTAGATAACTCTAACTAGTTAAGAAACTAGGTATCTCTAACTTAAGTTATAGTTAGAGACTTACTTTTACGTATAAAGTTAAAGCCTATATTACTAAGCTTAAAGCTTAAGCTACTTTTATATTACGCCTTTCTATATATATCTTAGTAGCTGCTCTAGAAGAGAGTTACTAAGTTTAATATTAGTAGGACGTCCTTAACTTATTAGCTACTAAGATTTTTAACCTTAGTAGCTCTAGGCCTCTAGAGCATCTACTTTACTTACTATAAATATAGTTCTAGTATTATATTATTAGTAAAGATATTAACGCTAAAGTAGAAGCTCTACTAGATAGTAGCTGTATAAGATAGGTAGTAAGTACTAAGTTTATCTAGTAGTATAAGCTAGAAATAGTAGTAGTTAAAGAGCCTATCTATCTATAACTAGCTAATAGTAAGATTATTAAGATAATAGATTATATAGCTAGGGTTAAGAGTTAGATAAGTAACTATATTACTAAAAACTAGATATAGATAACTAATATTACTAGCTATAACCTTATTTATAGGTAGCTATAGCTAGAACTTTATAACCTAGTTACTTACTAGTTTAACTATATATTCCTATTTAACTTAGCTTACTATATAGCTAATTACTTACTTTATAAGCTACTTATTAAGCTTACTTATAATAAGAATAGATATAGTAAGACTTATATATATAAGCCTAAAGTAAGTAAATATATTTACTTTATCTCTACTAAAGCTGTAATTACTATAAGTAAATAGAATAAATAAGCTATTACTTAGGTATTCTTAGAGTAGTAGACTAACCTAGAGAAAAAGGATAAAGAGGTACTATTTACTAATATTTTTACTACTAATTATACCTCTATTATAATAGATAACTTTAAGAAGTTCTATAAGAAGCTTAATAAAGGCTATATATCTATTAAGGAGCTTAAAAAGCTTATACCTAAATAGCTCTATAAAGTTATTAACGTATAGAATTTTTAGAAAGCTTATACTTTACTACTATCTTAGCTTAGTATTAATTACTAGATCCCTATAACGCCTAGCGTTAATCCTCTATATAAATAGGCCTATAGCTTTAGCTATAAAGATATAATTACGCTAAAGGCTTACTTTAATAAAGAGCTCTATAAAGGTTTTATACGCCTTAGTAACTTACTCTATACTACGCTAGTACTAGTAATTAAGAAACCTAGTAGTAGTCTCTATATTTATATTAACTACTAGTAGCTTAACGCTATTATAATAAAAGACTATAATACACCTCTAAAGATTAGTAAAACGCTAGCTAGACTAAATAAAGTATAAGTTTTCTTTAAGTTTAACGTTATTATAGCTTTTAACTACGTTTATATTAAAGAGGGCTATAAAGAAAAAATAGCCTTTATTACCTACTTTAGCCTATTTAAATATATTATAATACTCTTTAGGCTATATAACGCCTTAGGCTCCTTCTAGTTATTTATTAACAGCGTCTTATATAAGTATCTAAATAAGTTCTACTCTATATACCTTAATAATATTCTAGTATATAGTAAACGTAAGGAGGATTATACTAAATACTATCTTAAAGTACTCTAGCGCCTTAAAGACGTAGGACTTTACCTAAATATTAATAAATATAAGTTTAATATTAAACGCATTAAGTACTTAAGTATAATCTTATTATATAATAGCTTAGAAATAGATCTAGATAAAGTCTCTATAGTTCTATCTTAGGTAGAGCCTTAGATAGTTAAAGATATTTAAGCTTTTATTAGATTTACTAATTTCTACTAATAATTTATATATAAGTTCTCTCTTATTATTTAACTACTTATTAAGATTATTAAAAGTATACCTAAGAGATAGTATATAATCTTTATAGAGGATAAGCGTAAAGCCTTCTAAGCTCTTAAGATAGCTTTTTTAGTAGTACTTATTCTAGTATACTTTAATCTAGATATTAAAGCTGTTATTAAATGTAATACGTCTAACTAGGTTATCTCTAGTATCCTCTTATAGCTCTATAATAATATACTTAAGCCTATAGCTTTCTTTTCTATAAAGATAAGCTTAGTAGAATATAACTATCTTATATATAATAAAGAGCTTCTTACTATTATCTACGCCTTTAAAATATAGAAACTAGAGCTTATAGGCACTACTAATCCTATTAATATCTTCTCTAATTATAAGGCTCTAGAATACTTTATATCTATAAAGTAGCTTAACTAATACTAAGTATATTAAGCTAAATTCCTTACTAAGTTTAATTTTATTATCTACTACTAACCTAGAAAGTAAAGTATAAAGCCTAATAGCCTTACGTATTACTTAAGTAACGTCCCTATAAAAGTTAATAATAACTATATTTAGTACTAGATATAAATAATACTACACCCTAATAACGTTAAGCTTTACTTTAGTACTAATAGTAGTAGCTACTATACTATCTATATTACTAGTATTCTTACTAATACTCTTACTATACCTATCTTAGATATAGTAGTTATAATCTACCTCTTAAGTAAGGAGTTAGCTACTATAACTAACGTAGAGCTTAATAACTTATCTATAATAGGCCTATCTATAATAGAAGACTCTCTATCTATAATAGAAGAGCTTATTAAGCCTCTATTTTAGAAGAAAGAGAGTAACCTATTATTTAATATAGACTAGATTATAGCTAATATTAAGACAGCTACTATAAATAATAAAATTTTATAGTAGATTATAGAAGTACTATAGCTTAAGTACTAATAGATTCCTTATAATCTATACTATAAGTAAGGTATTAAAATTAAACTAGGAGACTATAAATATAAAGATAGATTACTTTATATATATAATAAGATCTTTATCTTATATAATAATACGCTTAGATTATATATTATCTAGCTCTACTATAATAGCCTACTTATAAGTTATAGTAGTAAATACTTAATATATATAAGAGTTATACGCTATTTCTTTTAGCTCTATACTACTAACCTAGTTACCTACTATATATATAACTATATTACTTATACCTAGTCTAAACCTAACTATAAAAGTAAGTATAGCTTATTTAATCTACTTCTTATACCTAAAGCCTACTAGAGTAGTATCTTAATAGACTTTATATTACTACTCCTTCTATTAATATACTTTAGCTATACTTACTAGTATATACTTATTATTATTAACTACCTCTCTAAGAAAAAGAAGTTTATCTCTCTTTAATTACTTAACGTTAAGATAGTTATTTAAGTATTTATTAAGTATATATAGCGTAAGGAGAGCTACCTAGAAGATATTATTAGTAACTAAGAGTTATAGTTTACCTCTTACTTCTAGTAATAACTCTATACCTATATAGGTACTTATCTAAAGATGTTAATAACTATATACCTTAAGATAGATAGATAGATAGAGGCTACTAACGCTGCCCTTAAGGCTTACTTATAAGTGTTTATTTACTATAATTAATATAACTAGGCTAAATTCTTACCCTTTACTAAGTTTTACACTAACTCTAATAAACTAGTTATAATAAGCGTCTTACTATTTAAAGCTACTAAGAGCTATATACTTAGAAGTAGTATAGAGCTACTAAAACTACTACCTATAAACGTAATATAGATAGCTTTCTATAATAATAAGACTACTAATAAGCTTATTACTTATATTAAATATATTAAGTCTTTCTTTAAATAGAACTTTAATTAGTCCTACTCTAAAATAGAGTAATTTACTAATACTTACTATATACTTACTCTAAACTTCTATAAAGGAGATTAGGTAATACTAGATACATATAATATCTATACTAATAAAGAGAGCTAGAGACTAGCCCCTAAGTAGCTAGGACCTTTTAAAGTTATTAAGGACTATAGTAATAAAGTATATAAGCTTAACTTATCTAAATATAAAGACTTTAATAAGATCTACTTAGTATTCTACTCTTAGCTCTTATATCTAGTAGATAATTATTTTCTTCTTAGCTAGCGTGTTAAATTATAGAGCCTAGTTACTATCTATAATAATAGAATAGGCAACTATAAAGTAGAGAATATCTTTAATACTAAATATAATTACTATATAAAGGATCTATATACTAGTAAGAAGGGCCTCTTATATTATTTACTTAAATAAGTAGGATATAATAAACCTAATTAGGCTCTATACTATAATATTACTAGATATAATAACCTACTATAGCTATTCTATAAGCGCTATAAGGACGTTACTCTATATCCTACTTTACTCTCTATATAGAGCTATAAGGAGTACTTTATATTCTTCTAAATAGACTAATACTTAGTAATCCTAACGCTAGTATACCTTAGCTTCTATAAAATAGTAATACGTTTACTAGTCTTTCTATAACCTCTATAAAGTATAGAAGTTATATAGCTAATTAGTAGTATTAGAGAGACTACTTTATAGTATCTAACTTAGTATAATAATACTATAGGCTCTTAAGCTAATATTTAACTTATTATAATTTACTAAGGTCTACTTAGTACTACCTTACTTTTTCTTAGTTTTCTAGTACTTTACTTTTACTTTATAATGTATATATAGATAATAACTTTAGTAAGCGTAATTTTAATACCTCTATAGAAGCTTTATAGCGTTTTAGAGAAGGGTAGTATTATAGATACTTATTTTAATATTCTTACTAGCGTAGCGCTAGTAGCTAGTGCCTACTACTAGTAAAGCTTAGTGCCTTAGCGTACTTTAAACTTTAAGTTTAAGAGCTCTCTATAAGGCCCTCTCTCTATAGTAAGTTTCTAGTAATATATTTTTAATAATTAACTATCTAATCTAAAGCGTCTCTAATATAAAAATAGTAGTAAAAATAGTAGTAAAAATAGTAGTAAAAAGTAAGTCTAGTTATAATACTTATACGCCTTTCTAGAATATACTAAGTTCTCTATAGACTGTAACTACGTCGCCTAATTACTAATTAGCATTATCTAGAACACAGTACTAGATGCGTTGCCTTAGTTCAGCAGTGTCGAGACGGCGAATCTTTCGAGAACAATTGTTAGAATTTACTGTTAGCTGAGCTGGGTTCGCTTCGTTTGTTAGTTGCATCCTAAGGTCGTGCTGCTGTGCGCTGTATGTTGAGCGAGTAGCTTG
>Ga0210040_10007007_pt1 | contig 13821 bp, 5 predicted proteins | sample CryGeyCG12114_NA_FD_185462 | JGI IMG/M metagenome (GOLD analysis project Ga0210040, IMG submission 185462) | Groundwater microbial communities from aquifer - Crystal Geyser CG19_WC_8/21/14_NA (SPAdes) (version 2) | ecosystem: Environmental > Aquatic > Deep subsurface > Groundwater | place: USA... | reverse complement strand
TTCTACGAGAAGCATACAAAATATGCATAGCAATGTCTGTGACTTTGGGTATAGCAGCTGTGCAGAAAAGTTCCGAAGACACACTCATTGGTGCAGAGCTGGTGCCGAAGATGCTCTGATTGGTCTGGTTCAAAATTAAACGCGCGTTTCGTATCTTACGTGTGTTAAAAAAGCAATCAGACAAAATTTTATACGGCTTTGCCCTTCTATAAACAGCTACGATGATTCGTTTTCTATGGCAAAATGAAGACATAACTCTCCCCATTTAGTATTCATTTTCACTTCCATGCATGAATTCAACACCACTCACCCAAACAAACATGGGACCCATAACAACTGCCATATGTCAAACCAACACCAAACTCAGTGAATTAACAAGGAAACAAGTTGTAAACAAAACGTACATTATTTTTTTCCGTCCAAACTAATAAATGTCATGTGTCCGGACCGGATTTTCATGAGCAAATAATAGTACACATCATTATCATCATCACCCCATTTACAATCCATTTCATCGTTTAAAAAACTATGTATGTATATACTACCAACCATTGTTATGTGAGTGTACCAACGTCCGTAACAGCTAATTGATCCTATCTACTTTGTCTCTTGTCTAACTAAAAGAGAGCAAAAAACGATACTAACTAACTAACTATGTATGCATTTGAATTCATGTCCTTTAGAAGCTTAAGTTACGGGCCATTACTCACGTCACATAACATGTGGACTGTATTCACTACATTCTCAAATTTTCATAAAACCACTGTTTACAGTTGTTCCTAACTCCACAACGTGCATTATTGATACTCATTGGATCGAGAAGGATGATTATTATTATTGGCACGACGACTTTTTTCTACAGAAGGACAACAAATAGAGCCCACAAGGGTAAAACTGAGTGAGTGAGTAGCTACTACTACATGTATACCACCTGTCAATGTTGACTCAGCGATTTGGCACCCTCAGTTTAGTCACTGTGACCCTTCAGTGTTGCCTTGATCAAATATTAATCTTGTTGCTCGTACATTTACTAACTAAGAGGAGCCAACTAGTAAATGGGATGCACATCTACAAATCCCAAGGAATAATAAAATACGCTCAACTAGTTAGTTAGAATCATCAGTCATATAGTACTGTACTCACTGTACCATCATGTCGTTCCTTCTATTCGTTCCGACAACATTGACACTTCATTAAACATTACTTTGCTAAAACTACACAATAGCTTTATTTAACTCCATCTGTGTGTGCCATGTGAAGGAAAAACAAATAAATACTAGCAAGGAACTTCCCTCGCCCATTTTTTGAGCACTTCATTTATATTAAGTAGCTTACAGAAATAGTGAAAGTATTGAGAAAGGCCGCGGTTAGTTAACTATAGCTAAAAACGCTTGGATAAAATATAATATAGGCTAGAAGGGTGTTGGACACAGTATAACATTAAAAATATACACCAAATAGTAAAATGACAAGAAAAAATAAATTCTTTCATTAGACCACAAAATTCATGAACACAATGTCTGTTGTTATCCCCAAAAGGCTGGATCAGAGCCTAAAGGTTGAGCACAACCAACTCACTATTTGTACAGAAAACATTGCCATGTGTACAATAGAAACAGTCCTTAATCATTTGGTGACTAAATGAGGATCACCCCTTTGGCTAAACAAGTAGTATAGTATTCAGTAGGTGTACGACTGCATAAGTATGAACTTTTGTACGGCTGTACTGTAAATCCCATAATATGGCTCACTTTCATTCACTCACTATAGCTGGCTAACGAACTGCTAACAAAATTCTAGTGCAAATAAGTTGTACACATGATAACTAACCAATGTTAGTTGTAAGTTAGTTTCCTTCCGAGTCATAGATCTCTAATGTTTACATTTACAGACCATCATTCTCCATTCAAGTTTACACACACACACACACATACAGTGCTTACAAAATTCATGAAGAGGAAGGAAGACTATTAGCCAACTCTGACTAACTAACTAACATAGATATGCATGTATATATATCTGGACACAGAGTTCCAGTTTAGTTAGTTACCAACCAAAGGAAAGATTTATAAAAGTCAAATAATTGTTGCACCATCCGTTACAAGTTACAACACAAGGGGGCTCACGGAAAAATACATGTCATGAATCGCAGATTACCGTTTTGGTTCATTGTTGCGCATGATGCATGTTGTAATGCTTGTCTGAGCAGTTCATGGACCGTTCCACACTTGTCTCAATAAACTACGAGTCCTCATGATAATATCTTTATCATTGGCCCTATTATTACTATACAATTGAGCAGAATGGTGCCTTCTATACGCATAGACTGACTTTGGCTAAGAGCAAAAGCCATTATAGCGATTACTATTTGGGTCCCTTAACCCAACATGGGTTGACCACATGTTCACCTTTTTTTGTCGCCTTGGATTCATCAAATGGTGTATAGAAATAATGCTACGTGTATGCTAGTAAAATCTTTTATCCACTTTAGATGCTTTACATAGACACAGAGATAGAAAGTTACATACAATGTTTGTCTGTAATTAGTAATCCATGAAGTCATAATGATTGGGATTCTGGCAGTGATCTATGTATGTGCAGTTTGAATACCCAGTTAGTCGGTATAGCAGTAGCATTGGTCCAAGTGCTCTTCTTTTAATGAGTTCTATAGCTATGTTACATGCTAGCATTTTACATATCTAGCCAGAGTTTGGTTCCACAATAGGGCTGACAATTAATTTCATACGAGATGACAAGTGCATGAGACATTAGTTACCATGAGATATTACTGCTGCATGTTCATGCGAAGTATTTATCTAACATGCTGTGAGAGAGCATAGCAGATGAAAGTTATTATATGGTGAGGTGCTTTACATTGAAAGGCTGGGGAAAGTTCCAATGTAGAAAGTTTCTCGTAATTTTGACAGACAGTGGAGCGCATATGGCATGCTTTATGCAAAGATAGAAGCGCTTAGATCCGAGACAAATGCATTATCATAATGAAACATTGTAAACAACAAGGAAGTTTGTATTACCTTGTAAAGTTCAGCATAAGGAAGGTTCATACGACTTGTACATTAACAGTTAAACTAACACAGTTTTTGAGGATTTTGAATTATTTAAAATTAAAATTTTTGAAGCCTAATACAAATTCTTATTTGTCTTCCAGCATTAATTGAATAAAGAATCAAGGGGCATAAAATTAAGATTATATTAATCTTTTATTGTATTGCAGTAGCTATTTTTCTGATTCTCTGTGCAATGAGACTAAATACATTATGTTAATATGTATTTGTACCGGTAATAAGCTACTAGATAATAAGAAGGATAGTTAATAATAATAAGGTTTCTTTATTCTTGAACAGGATGAATTTGGAATTGAGTTCTACCAAGTGGGAAGAACTGAAATGAGAGTATTATGTACACAATCTATAGCGGTTTAGAATGTCGGTATCAGTGCACCAGACGCAGACTGCAACCAAGATCTAATTTTCTTAAAAGCTCACAGTATGAGGCTTTTGGCAACAACACTTTAATCGCTTCCTGATGTTCTTTCTCCAACAACTGATGAGCACTTGAATCCCTTCCATTATTGCTCGTCATGAATTGTATGCATTCAACTCGATGGGTACAATCACACCCTTTTGCACTTATTTTGATATTTAGGGCTTATTTTATGCGTGTAGCTCACAAATGTATACAACTTTTAGTTACTTATTGATTTTTAATACATTGCATTGTGAGATATCGATTTTTTCATTCATTGCCATGCAATATATCATTGTCTCAATTTCAATGCTTCAAATTTTCAGTGCTCTCAGTCCTTTTAAAGTGATTTTTAAGCTACTTAAATTAGGTTTCTTAATGAATAGAAGAACAATGATGAGAAATATTCCTCCGGATAATGAGAATATTTATGGTATTTTAAAAATCACTTTGCATCCTATTTTCCTTTCCTACAAATATTAAAACTAAATTCGTTTCTAAATTCATATGCAATTAAACACAATCATTTAAATTCCCAATACAAGTAAGCTTGAACCTCAAATGCTGCGCCTACCAACCAATATGCACATATTTATCACGAACGGAGCATTACATGCACATTTGAATGCTTATCCTTGGTCCCTTTGCATGGAGCTTAGAGCAAGAGGGGGTAATTTATTACTGCACCAATGAATGGGAATCTACTACTGTGCTGTAGACTTTCCGAGTGGTTTGGCTACGCCAATCAAAAGACCTTAGTCAACGTTCAATAGGCACGTGCCAGTACGCGTGTCTACAACATGAGAAGAACAAAAACCTGCTTTCGCAACTACTCATCTGGCTAATTATTAGTTTCCATCACATTATAATACTGATAGGATCTTATTTTCATTGGCAGAGAAAAATCCTACGATTAGCTATAGTTCACACCTACACGTGATGCCATCACTATCCCTGGGGTCCGTGTATTAAAAATAGCGTTTGTCTACCTATAGATTCAAACAGATTCTATTCTCAAGTGCAGTTGCAGATTCTGCACAAATTTTCCCCATACATTTTTCGTGGACAAGTAAGTTGTACATAGTTAGTTAGTCAATCACAAGTAGACATCACAAGCTGAAGCCAAGAAAGTAACTAACCTGAACTCGTGCTTCTGTCAAATCAATTTTCATAGCGATCTCTTCTCTCGTATAGATATCCGGGTAGTGGGTCTCCTACGGAAACAAGTAGTTTGACGTTAGATTCACTTTTTCTGTCACTTTATGACCATGGTTTTTCACGTTGGTTGCATGCAAGCCGGAGTGAAAGTGCACACATAATTTCTTGGCAGATATAGACTATATTTGTTGTACTCATTGACGTCGTCACGCTGTGTAAGCATTACTTGCCAATTTGTAATCCATAAATTACATTAGCTCGACTGCAGTGGGATCCACTGGACATACAACCATGGGAAAAAACCATGTTCATCATTTTTGCAACTCAGTTAGTGGCCTCAATTTGTTGTGCTTGTAATTTTTGCACTCGATTGATTTTTTTGGCATGGAAGAGTGTAACTGATGTATATAGTGTCGCAAATACAATTAACAGTAGCTCTTATTGGCATCTGATTCCATAGCCATATTAGGAATGATTATGGTCGTAAGTAGAGAATAGTTCTGTCTTTTTAGAAACATGCGGGTTTTTAATCAATAAGGAAAGTTGTCAAATTACCTGAAATGCTCTCTCCAGTTCTTTAAGCTGGGCAGAAGTAAAAGTTGTACGAATACGTCTTTGTTTTCTCTTCTCGGTGAGAACGGACGTGGCATCTCCACCGTACATTTTATAACTCAGGCTTGCAGCTATAACAGAAAAAGATTTGATGGGATCAAACAGTGCATTCCAATAATTTCATTTGTAGCTCATCCCTCATATACGTTACTACCCAATTGATTACGATATCTAAGATACGTACACAATTACCGTATGATCTTCAGTGCGCTGCATGAATACCCAATTTTTGTGTTAGCCAGTCTACAAAATAAATATTATCTACCCTTGCTTGTTTATGAAAGTATAACTATTGTAATTGCGACTAGCAACCTAACTAAAAGTTGAAAAATATTTGGGCCTGATTCGAAGCTTACAGGTACAGTCAGTCGTTTTTAGCAATAAAGGGAAGATTTAAAAAAGTATGTCAATTGGAAACAACACTGTGGATTGCATTCTAGTAGTATATTTTTTAAATTGCCACTCAAATTAAAAGTTTGCTTGAAAAACTGAAAAAAATGCACCAGAGTCTCTCAAATACAAGTGTTCCAGTCCCTTTACTAATCAGAAGAGACATCCATGATTGCAATGACATTTTCTCTCTCATGCATCAAAACTTTCATAGACCTAATAAAGTGAAGCATGAGGGACCCAGCAGTCAATTTTCTTCATATTTGTCTTGAGGCAAAAACTTGTCTCATGTACGTTCCACAGAGACATGGGTGAGAAACTTATATACAGAGAAATGAGCAAAGTCACCTCACATAAACTGAAGTGGAGAAATTCACTTGGAGCCACAAAAAACTATAGCATAGCTCTATGCAGCACTATTTCTATTGCAATGGAATATCTTGAGTTGCTATATGGCACTAAAGGAAAGTAATATATACATCCTTTCCCTCTCCCCTCTCATTCGAATTTCTTACTTTTCCTTCCAGGGATGAGAAATGATTCCAGTGAGTTGTGCTGATGTGCAAATGTCTCCAAAACTGGGGAAAAACCTTCTGGTTCTTCTCCTGCATCTATTCACTGTTACATTTGTCTTCCCGGGATGTCATGAATGAAAAGAATTGCTCTGATCTTCCTGTCTATACCAATGCTTTATACAAAGCATCTATATTTATATGTCGCAGTCATTCATTCCAGTGCATACCCACGTATGGTTAATATGAATCCATGTAGTCCTACAATCTGAACGGAGTGAGACTGAAGCTATACAAACTAGATGGCTGTGAAAATATCCATCGTATCAATCTTGTGCTCAATGTAAAAAATTCTATGGTATATAGTACAACATATCGATATAATTTTCGTAGGGCTAATAAATCATGTTTCCCTGTAGCATTGAATCTTGGTTGAGTGATTGCATTCGGTATAAGTAGTCTTCCAAATCATTGACTGTGAAATAAAGCAGTGCATCTAACTTACTTAATAATAAACACAAGTTGAATGCAGATACCTACAAATTTAGTTAATTTGGAGTCAATGCAAGTTTTTGTTCCTTTTTGAAACTACACACGCTGTTGCTTGCCTTAACCATACATGACCAAGAAAAGAATATAAACCAGTTTATGACTAGCTCATTAAAATCCCATGAATGAATGACTACACCTACAGTAAATCTCTGGCTACGCAGTCCAATCGTTCAATAGGTTATTCTTCCGTGCACAAGTCTTATGGCTACTCATGTGGAAGCTAGGAAGGGTAAAAACATTGCGGATCAACTCACCTTGTAAATTCATTGAAGGGAAAGTGGAAGCGGGATGGTTTCTTTGTTGGTCGTGTCTCACAACTCCACATTGTCCACCAGCTCCCATGGCTGCTCCTGGGTATCCTCGCATGTTTCCATGTGCATATCTATATCCTCCTACCTGTACCATTTGAATGACAAGAAAAACGCATGTTAATACACTCAATGCTATATAGATTTCTTGCAATCTAAGTAAGTACCCCTTACATAGCTACGTGAATAATCTTTTCTTATCACAGAGAATAAAAAATAACAATATTTCTTTATCCCTGCTAAAAAAAAATCTAGTGAAGGCATTAGATTATATAATATGCATATAGCACATTACATTGCAATGTTGTTACAAACCTGAGCACAAGCTGAAAGATCTGCGTAAGAGCAGGCCATGTTGGTTAATGCGGCAGCCCCGGCAGCAGCCGCAGCAGTGTCCATGGATCCCGTTACTCCAAGGGAGCCAGCAATACCACAAGACTGGGGATCAAAAGATCCGGCCTGGTGGTGATGGTTGATATAACTGGAGTAGTCCATGATAGAGTCGAGTCGTTGGGTTGAAAAGATTGTGGATAATTTTCTGATGTGGTAAGTTATAGTCGGATTCTACACAATGAACTGATCAACAGGGAAGTAATGAGTATACGTATATTCAGGTGATGGATTTGTTTTGTTTTAATTAAAACAAAACTTGTGGTTTAACGTAGCAGTGAAATGATTGATGCAAATGTTGGAGATTAAAAAATACTGCCTGAAACGGGCATACGCACTTGACTTATGTCTCTAATGACTTAAAAAACATTGACTTCTTCTATGGCCTCAATACTGCACACTATGAAGGGACTCTCAATCCCAAGTCGTTTTGCATACACAATTCAATGTTTGGCACTCTTTGTTTGTTCCAGTGAAAGTACACACACACTCAAAGCTACAAATAGCAATGCACATAAAGTTACAACAAGTTGTCCTCTCGTTGAAAAATGATCACAAAGTAGGAAAAATATTTATCCGTGACAACCCGAATCGTATAATGTTAAACACACGTATCAAGGCAAACTAGCGATTCTTTGTTTGTTCCCAACAGAAGGAATTCAAAACATTGCAAATGTCATTAGACTTGCAGTTAATTATATTTTGAGGCCTTGACTGTGATTTTTTTCAAGGCTTTTCCTCCTCAAAGATTATAGAGTGTGAGAGAGTGAAAATAACCAAGTTGTTGGAGCGCTAACTGAATTTTGCTGTTAAAACGTTCGCCTCTAATTCAATTTTGGAGCATTTCAGCCTTTATAAGTTCACTATATAGTTCCCACTACTTGGACTAACGGGCTCATGGGGAGGAAACTGTGTTCTGGTGACGAGGTGGAGCTCTCGTTCTCTTCTCCACCAATCCCTCACGCGTTCACTAGTCTTTTCCTTTCCCTACTCTATGTAGTATGGTGTGTACTACAGTACTACTGGAGAGCCCACTTGTACACTCCGGAAGTCTAACCAACTAACTCCATATCTGTATACAATCAAAGGGGAAACTAAAGGCACATAATAAAAGAACAAGAGTACGTTCCAGTCCCTATCTATCTGCAGATACACAAGTGACACGACCACCACTACGTCCTAATGTACCATTGTACAAACACACATGTACATTCTATATGTAACTAACGCTAACGCAGCTTATAGTTAGTCAGTCACTATTTTATACTATTGGCTGGATTTTCAATGGAATCATGTGGATGGAAAGAAAGATTAGCATAGATTTAGATGAAAGTAAAAAATGGAGTAAAAAAGTTAAAGAACATATAACTGTATATGTAGAAAGAATGCATCATGATGATGTGAAAGTCTGAAGTTAGTTAGAACCATACTGTGTAGGCATGTAATATGAAGTGATGCACAAAGAATGAAAAATTGTACTCATCTCCGCATTTTCGTTCTACTTGCCTTGTTCCTTGTATTATAAGCATTTTTCATATTTTCAACAGGTAGCTTAACCTTTTTTTCAATCTGAGTGTGTGTGTGTGTACTCATTCTTTATGTATGTTTCAAGAACTCGGCGGCTCCTTTCTCATTTGTTTTCTTTTTACTGCATTCCTCATAAACTTTTATTTCCTAACCATTCTATATGAGCATTTACTTTTTTTCGGAGGATTCTCATGTGAGCTTTCGTTAGTGAGTGAGTAACTGGTAACTGGTACATTATGTGGCTCATTTTGTGTGAAGAAGAATGACCTCATCACTCCCATAGTCATCATATCTATTGTTATGAGTATGATTATGAGCGTCATAACTTTTACCGTTATGGCTACCGTCTTGTAACTTTCCTATTATGCTCAGCATTATTGGGTAAATCAGATTGGGTGGGATAGGGGGACTCCTTATTTTGTTGCCTTATTGTGATGCAACAACGATGATGAAGGGAGTGCATAGGGCAATGTGAGTTTATTTTTGAATGCAATTTTCGTTGCTGGGTGCAATGCATAACATCACCATTCAAAGGGTTCATTACTCACATGAGTACCATAAACCAAGTTGTAGTGCATTTTTGGGAGCATGAAGCGACTATTTCAAGAGCTATTTAAGTCAATTTATCCAATTTGTTTGAGTAACGGAGCCACATGCAGTGGAATGCATTTGGTTTATTGAATTTTCATGTGTTTGCAACCAAAAAGTGCGTAGACGTACAAATGCAGCAAACGCTGTACGCAGTAGATTATTATAATTGTGTTCTTGTCTATTAGTTTTGCGCATAGTTTATACCCCTAGTTAGTTAGTCAATGGGCCAACTACTTGACAACAAAACGGATATAGTTTTAAAGATTTTTAAATTCCAAATGGCTTTGCAAAGCCCAAAATGGATATATACAAAACAAAAAATGAATGCAAAATATCCAAAAAAGTAATTCAGACGTACATACACAATACAATTCATATCCAATCACAGACTTGCACACACTCATGCAGTAGTTATAGTTAGTTTATACAGTAGCCACTAAAGGAAACATTACACGACTGATTATGTTCATGTGTACAATGGTACTTCCCATGACCTGTTCCCGACTCCATATGTGAGGTCATGTCAAGTGGGAATTAGAGTCGTCGAGTGTGAAGTGGCACTACATCGTCACGTGTCATGCCGTGTGTGACTTCAAAAGGACCACTCACAATTTCCAAAGGCGGCACACGTTCCCACAATGAGATTTCCTCCAACTGATTACATTCACCATGATGATGTGATTATCTCGTTGTCTCTGTGCGCTCGTCTTCTTCTTTTCCATTCTCACTCTTCGTAGGTGGCTCATCATAATGTTCCATACACTCTGTCTTTCTCTCACTCAGTCAGTCAGTCTGTGCATTTACACGGTCTCCATGTACACGTTCACACACACACACACACATTCAGAATTTGGATTGGCATGATTGCAAATAATCTCAAGGGAAATGGCATGTACAGAAAAAAAAACATTCTCGGTTGATCTTTTCTCTGCCAGTGTTTCATATACAGTACAGAGTGAGTGAGCGACCCTACTGTTCCACTCATTTACCTTTTTACACCCCACATGATGAATGTACAATACACATATGGGATCCACGGTGCATGCATGAGATGACAATATTAGTTAGTTTTACAGTTCAAAGTTACATTAGAGTTTGATTTTATCAATTTTTGTGATAAAAAATCTACTTGATTTGAAAAAAGGATTTTTTATAGATACGGGCAATTTTTCAAAGACAGGATGAACAGGTTTGCACTCAGAATATATTTTGTACCTATTTATGAGCACAATTTTATGTTCACACGAGGAAAATTACTCACTCAGATAGTCATTCAATTAGTTTAGTGTGATAGAATAATATGAAGACGTAGTATCGCGTAGTGTTTTAGAAAGTGAAATCAAATACTCACAGCAGACAACAAAAGTTGCCTTTTCAAGTTTGCCCTTCATACTTGAACCTCTAGGGTTTCCTTTATGTATACAAACAGCAACTAACTTTCACCCTTTTCTGTACAAATTACTAACATTGTGTGAATAAGCTAGTGTGGCCAAAATAGTGAATTAAAATCGAGAGTTTGAAATATTTAGGAAAGAAAATTAGTCGAAAATATTCAATAACAGGGATTTTGGCAGTCATGCTAGTCACAACACAGCTCATAATTAGTTAGTTGATAATTAATTTTGTTATTGATTAGAGTATTTTTTTTAACTATTGATAAAAAATTTCATTCCAACGCTTCCAAAACGCGTTCATTCTTTTTATTATCAGCAGTGTTGATTAAAAGATACTTTTTGCACATAACTTGCTAGCATAAACCCAATCTTCCAGCCATATTGTTCACCATACACATATTCTTTCCCACCATTGGGTTTGTACACATACGTACACAAGTCACTTGTTTTGTTATTATGATTCCCAGTTGCAAAAAGCAAAACAAGATCTCTAGGGGATTTCTTTCTACTACTTGCTTAATTGCTTCCTTCTCTACCAGGCAAACCCTCCGTGTGTGCCCTCACTTCAATCTAGAATCCATTGGGTTCATGTTCATGCTCATTACTTACTAACTAACTAACTAACTAACTGTAGCCATTTCCCACCGATTTCTATGTACATGGACCAGAGCACCATATTTTGTGCACCCTTATGCGATAATGATCATAAGAGACTATGAGTACGCAAAAAATGTTCCTTCTCACGATCTTTGAGCTCCATGAATTGGGACCCAATGCATTCTCAATTGTCAAGAGACTAAGTTAGTTAGTGCATTATGAAATATAAAGTCAAAAGTGATAGAATAAAATCCATGTTTTGCGTTTTGTACCTACCAATTCTTTGTAAATAAACTTTTGATTGACAGACTCACAGGCTAAGACATCCATCACCTGAATGAGAACTCTAATCGCCCAGTCCGTATTCAAAACTTTGGTATACCCGGAGAAGATAATTTGCCAGTGAAAAAGAGTTCCAGGAAAGACTATAGAGTGTAGCATAAACAGTCTGTGAGGGAAAAGATTTAGCAGCAGTTGTCTTGTACAGACCTGAGGGTTACAACGTGACAAGGGGAATTGTTTTGTGAACAATTGTCTTTTTCTTAGGTTCTGGGAAGAACCCAATCTCCCTCCTCTATGAGTACATACATAAATAGGAGAAAGGCAGAGACAATGACGAATCTAGCAGAGACAGTTTGTTGAATTAATTTTTCCAAGTGGAGTATCATCATTTATTCAAGACAGGGAGCACCATAACTGTGATTAAACTTACAGGGGCAAGACCCATAAAAACCGTAGGAGCACACATAGGAAAACATTGGCTTCTTCTAGTATACCAGTGCGTAGCACATTTATCTATTGCCTATGCCTACTACATAGTCAGGGTAGTAAGTAGTTATAGTATAGTATAAAATAGTTTGTTGGTTAGTTAGTTAGGTTGCAAGTGCGTAGTATACAACATATATCACTATACTACTCCCCCATATTATTCCCATCGTGACAATTTCATAATTAACTACAAAGTATGTCCTCATTGAAAATTTATTAGGATGGTCTCCCAGCACACTCACTCACAAGTTGATTTAGATCTTCTTCCAGATGAATAGAGCTTGGCTACTGTCTATCTGGGGATCTCTATGGTACGCCTGCCTGCCTCGACTTTCCTTCCCAGCTTTACTTACATTGGGAGTTTTATGAGTTTAACGCTGTGGCAATAGCCCTAGTACAGTTTCCTACCACAATGAATGACTACCGTAGTTTAGCAGCAGTTTTCAAACAGTTCCTTTCTTTATAAAGAGAAGGTCGGATTTATAAACGATGGGAAATTCGGAATAGACAAAAGATATGCTATGGTAGTATGTCAGAAATATGCATTTGGAATTCGATTGCAGGGATTTTACTCTACTCTGTTGTGTAGGCATGTTTTAATTCCAATCTTTTTCAAAATGGTTTCTGTGAAAAAATAAATTAATTGAAAATTATAGAGAGCAGACTGAATTTTGAATCAAGAGCATGGAACGAGGAATTAGATTAAAAAATCGTTGATGACTAAAAGTCTTTGATTGCACCGCTTCCTTGAAAAAATGAATCCAGGAATCCAACTCTTGCTGTTCTAAAAAGATATAGTAACTATTGCGTAACAATGACAACCTTCATTTCACCCGTTTATAAGCTCTATAGTTCATTTCAAAGTAAAAAAAAGTTGCCCCATGTTATTCGACTATCCCCGACAAATGGTCGATTAACTAAGTAAACCACTAAATCTGTAAAATGCTGTGACAACAATAATTCATTGCTCATTTTCTCAGTTGAAAAATTTTTTTTGAAAAATTTGTTGTTCACAGTTTGTTGACAACGAAACTTACGAAACAACCATTATGCCAAATAACCCACCGAAAAAAAATTTCATTTTTTTCTGAAATGATTGTATATTTACTATAGTGTTCGTTATACAAATTGTAGTAACACAATGCTATTTATGCTGCATAACTTGTAATAGTTGTACTATTTCCTAAAGCTTATGCACAGTCTGAATTCTTTAACTTTCCAAAATCAACTTTATCAATCAAAAAATTTTAAATAAAAAAACATGCTTTCTTCGAAAGTAAATCAGTTTAATCTGTATTTCCTGCAATTCTACTGTTCATTTCAATGAAATACGGAGTTCCTAATGTTAAATTTGCTATCTAGGCTTGTTGGATGATCACCGTGAAAAAGGCAAATTTCTTAAAAATTGCTTGGGCAACCAAAATATGTTCTAGATTTTAAGTCCCCATGATGAGATTAAGACGAATTTATTATTATTATTTATTATTTATTTTTTGCTCAATGATAAACAAACTCTGCCAGGTAACCATTGAAAAA
>Ga0210040_10007006_pt1 | contig 13821 bp, 10 predicted proteins | sample CryGeyCG12114_NA_FD_185462 | JGI IMG/M metagenome (GOLD analysis project Ga0210040, IMG submission 185462) | Groundwater microbial communities from aquifer - Crystal Geyser CG19_WC_8/21/14_NA (SPAdes) (version 2) | ecosystem: Environmental > Aquatic > Deep subsurface > Groundwater | place: USA... | reverse complement strand
TTGATTGATGATTCAATTTGCGATTGCAAGTTGGTGAACAGAGAAAGTCTAGCTGATGAGACTGCCGAAAAACGATAAAAACCCCTAATTATTATTACTGGTTTTTTGTAATATTAATATAAATAATCCCTTATAACTCGGCTTCGTCGGTATACCCTCTTGCTGAGTTTTATTTATAAATGTGTGAGATTTTTGAGTCTACATGGGATGGGAGTTGACAGGTAGGGAAAATGATGGAAAAGGTGTCACTTCCTTTTATGTCAACTTATGATCAGATTAGATTTGACTGGCAATTTGTTCCAGGCTACACACACTATCCATCGATTATTTTTGAACTCAAGTCGGAGAATATTTGACAATTTATTATAGTGTTCCACATATGGTCTATCCATGAAAATTTACCGGTGGAAGAAAAATCGACAATGTGTGGAAACTTTGGCTGGTGAACGCACGGCGTATTTATCTGGCAAAATTAAAAATTTTTGGACAAAATTTTAAAAAAATTAGCAATTTTGCGAGTTTTTGAATATATGTTGATGCTTTTTTTCATTTAAGTTTTTCAAGTTTTTGGTAAATTCAAAGAAATGGCTATATTAACTTATGTAAGATTAAACACTGTAAATATAAACTAGAAATCGGGAGTAGTAGAATCAGAGTTTACTTTCAATGCAGTAAAATGCGTGCCACTACTACCTGCTAGCCGGTAGAGTGAGTGAGAGCGATCTGACATAGGCAGTATAAACAGCTTTTACTTGATTCAAAGTAACCCTTTCCTCAGTCAATAGTAAATTAATATGCCATAGAAATTCTTTTAAAATCCATTGAATCATTTGTGACGCTAGATTTGATTCGTCAGAACATGCAGCTATAGTGATCCAGTTGACCCTATTTTTACTCCGAAAATTGTTAAAGTTAAAGGAAAACTAATAAGTTTACGAAGTGAAACTCGAACTTCGAATTTGAAAAAGATAACTAAAATCCTTTAAGATTTCTTATATTTGAGGGTTTTGTGCTTTAAAGAGGGATAAAAATGTCTCAACAAGGCAGCTTCAAGCAAGTAACAGAACTACTGGATCTTGTTAAACAACGATGTTTGCTGGAAACTTTTCAAAGTAAGTCATTTAAGAACGATTTCTACTATAAAAACTTAATCGCGAGAGAGACTGCTAGTTTCTAAAGATTAGATTTAGATAGATTTACCAATTCAAGGATCATATATTTTCCCCTGTAAATTCGCAATGTTTTTTTGGTTTTTAAGATGACTGGACATCTGATTGTATATACGATGATTTTATTTTACTATTTAATTATTGCTGATTGATGCCTATTTGCGTATTACTTATAGTCTTAAGTTATTTTCCCGCTTCATTCCTTTTAAAATCAATATTAAAACACCAGTACGCAGTATTTGCAACACTGCGAATGTGAGAAATCGGTATTAAATGTAACTAGAACCGATACTTGTAGTTGGAGCAAGCTTAGCAAATCGGTGTGCGGACAAATAAAATCCGGGACATACTTATCAGCGATACGATGATGGTTTTGGAAAAACCGGTGCTGAATGATACTAAAACCGGTACTACGTAGATTAGGAATGCTAAGTTTACCGGTACTATGTCTAAAAAATCCGGTACTTCAAACTGTGTTCTCATGCATCAATATATAACCAGTGCCAGTTAAAGCAGCTGTATTGCATTAAATAAACACGGACACTTGATTCGTCATGTATATTTTTGTTAATCGGATTGTTTGTTTCCGACATTTTTAGGAGAAGAATTTGATGATTCCGTTATTTTGGAGGCTACGTCAAACGATCTTGCCGCACTTGGGCTGACAATGGGAGCTCAAAAGAAGATTTTATCTGCAATTCAGCAAATTAAAACCGGACAGGTGTACAAATGTTCAATATGCGATAAACAGCACTATAATTTGGAAAATTTAATGAGACATTATAGCGTAGTACATAACATGGGGCCAAAAAATAAGATTTTATGTTTGCACTGTAGAAGTTCATATGTTCGTAACTCTTACTATAATCATATGAGAGGTTTTTTTAATTGGCATAAACCAATAGATCTTATAGTTCCAGCAAATAATGAAGCCATCATTGATTATGTTGAAGAAGAGGAAGCAATCGATGAATTTCACAAAATTTCAGACCTTGAAATGCAAGTATTAAGATTTGCATGCTCTCTGTTGGCAACAGGAAAGCTTCCAATTAGTACCTACGAGAAAATAATCTCTGAAGTCCAGCTAGTTTTCTCTAGCGTGCTTGATAACTGTTCTAACTACTGTAAGCAAATAAGTGCCAATGCTGATGAGATAGACAAAGCTGTTGATGCAATTCTGGACCATAAAAGTATATTTAACGCAGTGAAAAATAAGTATAATGTGGATAAAAGACTGCATGAGCTTAAGTTACTTACAATTCCGAAGGAAATAGTATTAGATACAGATTTAATTTCTAAAAATAAAGGTATGGTCTCCACGCAAGTCTACAAAAAGTGCGCTATGCACTATGCATCAATAAGAACAACTTTGGAAAAAATATTAATCAATTGTGACTTGAAAAACTTTGGTCCAAAAACAGTAAATATTGATAAAGTTTACAAGTATTTTGGAGATGGGTCATTATTTAAAAGCAAATTTCAAATGTTGGATTCTCATAAAGTTTTTATTAATATATATTATGATGACATCGAAGTTGTTAATCCCTTGGGAACAAAAACGGGAACGCACAAACTAGCTCAGTTTTATTTTTCAATTGTGGATTTACCCGGAAGCCTTAACTCATCTCCGCAAAATATGTTTTTCTTAGCCAGTGTAAAGAGTGCTGATATGAAAAGTTCTGGTTCCAATGCTGTTATGAAGCCTATTATTGATGAACTTAAAGAGCTTAGTGAAGTTGGAATCATTATTCAAGATAAACTTCTACACGTGTACTTATGTCAAATAGTTGGGGATAATTTGGGCCTTCATACATTGTTAGGCTTTTCGGAAGGATTCACAGCTAATTACCCTTGTAGACGATGTAAAATGCACCGAAATGAGTGCCATGAAAAAGTGAAGGAAGATTTAAGCAAACTAAGAACTATGACTAACTATAGAACGGATTTAAATGTAGACAGTTTAAGCAGTACCGGTCTAAAATTTGAATCGATACTAAATGAGCTGCCATACTTTCATGTTACTCATAATGTTTCGTTTGATATCATGCATGATTTGTTAGGAGGCGTTGTTCCGGATTTTCTCAGACATATGCTAAATCGTTTGATTGAGGAAAAGTTGACTGATTTGAATCAAATAAATCATCGAATTGAGTCATTCAATTATGGGCCTCATTACAGTAAAACAAAACCTACATTTTTCAAAGCTGGATTTTTGAAGGGTGAAGTATTGTCAAATCAGTATTCATCACAAGTCTCTTGTCTTTTAATTTGTTTGCCCTTTATTATTGGCGACTTAATTCCAGAAGGCTATGTTATTTGGGAAATGTTCATACTGCTAAGAGAAATTTATAATCTACTCATGTCAGTAACCATCACAGAGGGACAAATAATAGAGCTTGATTCTTATATTTCAGAGTTTCTGACTTGTTATAAAGCTGTGTTTAATTTGCATCTGAAACCAAAACATCATCATCTACTACATTATGGTGAATCAATTCGAAAAATTGGGCCACTCAAACAGTTTTGGAGCATGATACATGAAGCCAGGCACAAGTTTTTCAAAAATGTATTGAATGCAGCTGGGAATTTTAAAAATGTTCCTAAAACAATATCGTATAGATATCAACTCTCCTTAGCTTACAGACTTTTATCAACTGATAACATTTTTTCGCAAGATATTAAAATACATGATTCAAATATTATCGAATCTTTTGACACAGTTCATGCAAACATTATTAGGCCATTTTTAAAACTATCCGAACAAGCCCTAATCGAGACCATGGATAGAATTACGATGAATAATAACGAGTATAAGATTGGAAGCATAGTAGTTTATAAATTAAAGGAGTTAGTGCTTTTCGGAAAAATTGTTAAAATCTTTAAACATGGAACTGATATATGTTTTATCGTTGGAAAGGTGAATTTTTGCTATTCAAATCATTTTATGGCTTTTGAAATAGATGTAACGGAAAATTTAGAATGTATTAATGTAAACTTACTTGCCTATTATCTTCCCTTGTATTCAATGATAACATTTAATGATGACAATAAAAAATACGTTAGTCTAGCAACTAGAATTTAGAAATGTACTACTAATTCTTGGACAAAAATTTCAATGTGTAATCAACAGAAAAATAAATTTTATTAAAATATTGTTGTAGAAGTCAAGTTATTCGTCTTTTCAACCTCCTGATGAAAGTGAAACACCACCAAATTTGTCGCCTTTAGAGACAAGCGAGACCAGCGTTATTTTCCCCGAACCAACAGCCCCGGTTACCGTGCTAAACATGCCTAATAATATAGAACCTGCTATTTACGGTTTTGTACGTTGCAAATGACACATTTTATTATGAAGGAATGGATTTTATTATATGTGTTTTCCAGAATTTGCACGATACACTTATGGCGAATGAGGACACAAAACGTATTTTGGTTGATAAAATTCCTGCAAAATCTTTTATTACAAGAAAAGACCGACAAAACATAACCAACGTATTAGTACAGGAGCTGTTTAATTGTTTGGGACCATAGTATGTAGCTCAATTATAGACTTATATAAATGTAATGTTTTGCCATCTGAGAATAATAAAACCTTCATTTGTTTCGCAGTCCCAGTAAACATGCAATGTCCGTGCTAGCACGAAACCTTTGCAACTTGTATCCGTTGTTTGGCGACCCCCTGGCGAATGAAAATGGCTGTAGTATGTGGTTTTTTACGGCAGCAGGACTTCAATGTGCGACAGGATTTTTGGAAGAGCGGGTGAAATCCCAAAGAGAAGCTTTTAAAAAGAAATCAGGCTTATGCGGAGCAAAACTGAAAAATTTAAAAACAGTGGATCAATCCAGCTGGGAATCGGAAAATGGTAAAAGCTTTAGTATCACGGACTTGTGTCAGACTGGTGCAACTATTAAGATAAATAAACAAGCATCAGTTCCTGATTAGGATTAATGTATGCAGCCATTGGGAATACTACCATAAGCGCACCGGTTTGTTTATAACGTGATGCATAACCGCACCGGTTTCGTTAGATTGTATCACGTATACACACCGGTTTTACTAGATTGCAATACATAAACACACCGGGTTTGAAAAAATGAAATGTAAAAACACACCGGTTTTGTCAGCCTGATGCATTACCGTACCGGTTTGTAAGATTGCAATGCATACAGCGGTTTTGTGAAAAATGTGATATGTGAACGCACCAGATTTGTTAAGATGCACAACATGCAATTACTGGTTTTAGCTTATAGGATAGACGTACGCACCGGTTTTGCTAGAACGCAATACAAACATGCACCGGTTTTGCTAGAACGCAATACAAACATGCACCGGTTTTGCTAGAACGCAATACAAACATGCACCGGTTTTGCTAGAACGCAATACAAACATGCACCGGTTTTGCTAGAGCGCAATACAAACATGCACCGGTTTTGCTAGAACGCAATACACACATGCACCAGTTTCGTTAGAACGCAATACAAACATGTACCGGTTTTGCTAGAACTCAGCACAAACACGCAACGGTTTTGCTATAACTCAGCACAAACACGCACCGGTTTTGCTAGAACTCAGCACAAACACGCACCGGTTTTGCTAGAACTCAGAACAAACACGCACCGGTTTGGTCAGACGGTAAAACAAACACGTACCGGTTTTGACAGGTTGCAAAATATGCTCGTGAATAGTATTTGCTTAAGTTCAATACCGGATTAAAAAGTTTCTTATATATTATATTTTGCAATTAACTATCAATATTAAATTTTCATTATCATACTTTCCATGGTTTTTTAGAGGTTGAGCAAGACGAAGACACAATGGCACCTAAATTGGAATACTTGAAGCATATTACGAATAGTGAAGTTAGTCCGTTAATGCAAGAGACAGTTTGGTACCGCCGAAAAATTATAAGATCCGTAATAAGTGCTGCAAATGGAATAGAACTTATCGGCCAAGAAATGCCAAGACTTTTTGACACAATAGGGATGGTGAGTAAAAAAAATAATGAATGATGCGAAAAAATCACGTGTATTTTCATTTTTTATCTTGAAATTCATTTAGATACAGCAGGATTTTAAGATGAGGCATCCATCAAAAGCTTTATTGCTTTATGAAAAATGGCCCAAGTTATCGAAAGTCATATATGCATTTGCTGATTCTAATAATCCGTTAGAATTACTCAAAATTTCCAAAAATGCAGACTTACTGACTGATGGTATGAACAACTAACTTATTTACCACCTTCGAAAAGACAGGGATACTTGTATAGTCATTGAAAGCTAAGCTCACTTCCATGAATCTAAATGCCGGTGAATCCAAATACGGTGAATCTAAAAGCCTTTACACATTGGTACCGGTGTCTTACAAGCATTGCATGCAAAGAAGTTGGTAGCTTCTATAATTTATTCTAAAGAGGTTTTGCACACATAATTGTTTGTAAGGGTCTTTTTGTGTTCGAATTTTTAATCCTAATTATGGAGAAGAAAGAGTTTATACAAGTAAGTTAAATAGTTTAAAATTGAATACAGAGAATTACTTGCAAAATTTTTGTTTATATTTCCAATTAATGCGTTCATCTTTTCAGGATTGCGTCAATTTTGTCGCCGAAAAGATCCGGTTGGAGCCCAAAAACTCTGAGCTTTGGCGAAGCACAAGTGCGAAATGTAAGTTTCGAACAGAATATCAGTTTGTATCAGTTGCTAGACAAATTGGTTTAAGTTGGAATTTTGTGATATCTAATTTATCACTTGTCATGATCAAACTCTATGCCTGTACAATTTTTTTCTTTTTGATTTAAACGACTAATTGTGTCATATATTTTTTCTGGCAGTCAAAATTATTATTGTTATAGTCAATTAGAAAGACTTCTCCTTTCAATTAACTAGCAAATGATAAATATGGATTTCTAACAAGTCTTAGCATACATGCATGCAAAGCTTAGAATTTTTCATTTCACTTTTTTATTTCCTGTGTATAATTTATAGAATCATTAGAGTTAATTACTTAACATATGAAAATTCGCAATGTTGACGTATGCAAAAGCCTAAAGTACCGAAATTAATATTTTTTTCACTTTCCAGTGAAACGATACCAACAAAATGATAAAAGGGTCAAAGTGAGTGACTTCTCGTTGCAAAAGATTCTGGGACGAGGTACATTTGGAGAAGTTTCCGAGGTGTGAATCTATTTCAGTAAATTTACAAACGCATATTCATCTGGCAATTGTGTATAAGAAACTATGTATGAACTAATGAAATATGTTGCACTATATTTAGGTTTGTCAGAATAAAACGGGCAAAATTTTTGCCATGAAGAAACAAAAAAAAATAGTAAGAGCGGATTGGGTAGAATCGTATTTTTCTGAGAAAAATATCATGATTAAATTGAAGTCCAAATTTATAATGCCATTTTACTTCGCAATGGAATCTGCGAACCATGTATATTATGTAATGGAAGTAGCACCTTGTGAGTATAATATAAAGCATGCAATAAATGCAATGTAATGTAAAATCTTTCAACCAAAAATATATTATTTTTACAGATGGAAATTTAGATCAACAAATTAAAAATCTGACTCCTCATCAAAGTTTGGTTTACTTTGGCCAACTAATCCAAGGTGTGGTTTTTCTTCAGAGCAGAAGAATAATTCATCGTGATCTGAAGCCAGGAAACCTTTTGCTGAATTGCAGAAAGCAATTGGCTATTGCTGATTTTGGAACAGCTGTTGAATTGGATAAGGTTGGTGGAATTTTAGCCAAAAATTATATTTTGCGAGGTTAATTTTGGTACATAAATCACCAACACTGCTATATAGCTCTCATCTCAATTATTAAAGGGGAAGAAGGAGTTTTCTGATGGCAATTTAGGAACGTATTGTTATATGGCGCCAGAATCGATTACGCAACCATATTTCTTTCAACTATCTTCTGATTCATGGAGCGTTGCAGCCATTGGGTTCGAGATGTTTGCCAAGGGGAAGCCACTATGTACAGAAAACAAGGAAGAGGAGTGTTTTCGCATTGTAAATAGTGAAAATTATATTGCCAATCGCCTGAAAATGATTCCAAACTATATCGCTGCTATTTTAAATCCTATGTTGGCCAAAAACTGTTCTCAGCGGCCAATCTTAGAAGAATTTTTCCCCACACACGTAATATGGGAAAAACATGGCCTTTCTTACGATAGCTTGTATGAAGGTTGGTTAGAATTTTTATGTTTTTAGTTTTATAAGTAACAAAACAATTGATGATACAAGATTATTTTTTTACAGTGGATGTGAGCAACGTGAAACTTATCGTTCCTGTCTCACGGGGCAATGTAAGACCGATCCCGTTGGTTTCTTCAGTGCCGAAAAACTCCACAATATTAAGTGAAAAAATTGTTCCTTTCTTGGGCTTCTATTATAATTATGAAGCAAAAAACCCGGAACTCGAAAGTAAACACGAACTGATTTCTTATTGCCAAGTATGCTCACTATTAGTATGATACCAAGATTTCTTATTTTCCTTTTTTAGTCAAACATTTCCAACAAGAAGCAGCGGCAGAAATAAAATTTTTGAAGTCTAAAAATGAAAAGCAAGCAAATCATTTTGATAAAATGCTGACCGAACAACATGCTGAATGCGAAAAAATGAAGAAAACAAACGAGGAGCTGATGGTTTTGGTACAGCAAAAAGAGCAAGAAATTGCTCTTTTAAAGCAAGAAAAAAATGAGCTGAGAAAAGAAAGTAAGCAAAAAATAATGAGTCATTTTCCTTGTTAGTCAAACGCATGTGTTGTTGAGTATAAAAAATTATAGTGATGTTTCAAGTGTCACACATTGTTCACACATTTGGTTGCATTCGTGCAAATAATATTCTCACATCTTTACAAAACTTCTTAGACCCAGCAGCTGCAATAGCAAAAAAATCCGCTGTGGCCCACTTCCCCCGTCCTTCTGATCCAGCTAAGTCAGCTAACAAAAAAGATGGTACCCTATTTTTTCTATCTTTCAATGAAAACGAACTACGGCTTATTGAGGTTTACTTTTTTCTATGTCAAAGGTTTGAAATGTGCAATTTGTCTGAAGCAATACAAATCAGTTTATACTTTAAAAAGACACACGCTAGTTTCACACGGAAATCCGAAAAAATTTAAGTGCAAATTGTGTGATAAAATTTTCAAAACCAAGGATTCAAGAAAAGAGCATACTTTTGCTCACAAAAGTATAAAAGTCCACAGGTGCAGTAAGTGTGAAGCAAAGTTCGTCCGCCGTTGTCAGCTCTCAAAGCACAAGAAAACACATACATCTGCGTTGGGGACTATTTAAGGTCTTGTTTAGCGTTATTGACTCTATAAACTTCTGTTTCCTCATGGGTTTTTGTGAAAGTTGAATGCGTTTTTTTTCCATCGCAGGTCAATACAAGTTTTGCTACTGAGCAGCACTCGAGCACTTGGTGTATGATCAGTATCTATAGTGTAACACTAATATCTTCTCTCCATATTATCTAACTCAATCTAACTGTATTCTATAAGTTAACCAGTCGTTTTGGACAAATAGTAATAGTCGTGTTCAAGGCAAAGTCATTCGATCGCTGTGTAGTATTTTAGGCATTTTGCATTTCTAAAAGTTACTATATCTGTGGGAATAGTACTCATAATGACTAATTAACATTTTGTCTGTAGCTTTATCGACTACTTGGGATGACTATATTTTTGAAAAGACTGAATTCTCTATTGTAACATGATCCTTGTGCTTTCAACTAAGCATTTTCTGTTGATTTAATGCTAACAAAATTGGTGATTTTGCTGATACAAGATTTTTCATTCTTTGCACATTCAAGGTCTCTCTTGCTAATTTATTTATTGTACAGAAAAATCAATAAGCTTATTCCAAGGATTTGCTGTACAGAGATTGTCTAGTTAGTTCTACTAGTGTAAGTAAAAAAAAACTTCCAAGCGTGTAAATAACGTAGTGTTATTTTAACTGGTGTTTTTTGTATCTATTTGTATCCGCCGTGTGAAAGAGCTAGAAATTCATGTTGATTGATAGAAAGAATCGTTGAACGTCATGAAAGTTCATAAGTCTGCAAAAAAATTTCATACTGTGTACAAGCAATATGCACCGGTCATTTCATTCCTACAAATTTCCACTGGTTTTGATAAATTGATTGTGAGTGAGCGCCGGTTTTACATTTAAAAGTATAAGTGAGCACCGGTTTTTACATTACTAACTATGAATGAGCACCGGTTCTTACATTACTATATATGAGTGAGCACCGGTTCTTACATTACTATATATGAGTGAGCACCGGTTTTTACATTACTTACTATGAGTATGAGTGAGCACCGGTTTTCACATTACGAACTATGAATGAGCGCCGGTTCTTACATTACTATACATGAGTTAGCACCGGTTTTCACATTACTTACTATGAATGATCACCGGTTCTTACATTACTATAAATGAGTGCGCACCGATTCTGACATTACTATAAATGAGTGCGCACCGATTCTGACATTACTTTAAATGAGTGCGCACCGGTTTTTACATTACTTACCATGAGTGAGCACCGGTTTATATATTAAAAATATAAGTGAGCACAGGTTTATATATTAAAAATATAAGTGAGCACCGGTTTATACATTAAAAATATAAGTGATCACCGGTTTTCACTATGCATTGAAAGGCACCGTCCATTTTGTGCATTGGAAGTCTGCCACGGTTTTGCTATGATTTATTATGAGTGAGCACCGATTTTTATACCGCATTGTAAGTTTGCACCAGTGCTACTACTGCATTCTGTTTCATGCACATCCTTTGATGCTGAAGAATTTCAGTACGCAACAGACGCTTTTTCTTAATCAATGATCATTCGGTTAAAAAGCCAGAATTTCATCGAAGTGAGCTTTAGCGCAGTAGTGCGAATAAGAATTAAAAATCTCCTTGTCTATACTTATTCCAGAAAATATTCAAGTTTTGGCATTTCTGTTGTTGCCTGTTTTGCTTCCATTGTGCGGCAGAAAATTCACACAGGATGTACCCGAAAATGATTCAAGTTTGGGAAATGAGGAAACAGGTAGACCACAACGTGCACACAGACTACCTGCGAGATTTAATAACCAGGACATGGAGTGCGGAAAAAATGTAAAAAGAAAAACAAAAAAAGCAACTTTTTCCGATTGTATGGATCGATTAATTGTATTCAAATCTGTAAGTTGCTTCTTTATTCATTATAGCTAATAATATTTACCATTTGAATTGCTCTTGATAAGCTTTTACCGATGTTTTTGTTTTTCTACAGGAAAATTTTAACGTGAAGGAAGTTTTAGAGACAAATAAACTTAAGCATCCGTTTATTTTGGCACTCGGGACATATTCACAACTAAATATGGCATCTTTTTTTGTTATAATTGATAAATTATCTGTTCCCTGCGAAAACAACTTTTTATGTGCCTTGGATTTATGCTATAAAGCATTCATTGTTTTAGGGTTATCATTTCCGATTGAATGTAAGCCTTATTGGCAATATATAGATCATGTTATTTTTGAAAGAGTCGAAACTCCGGATTTGTTGCCACCTACAGTGAAATTTTTGGTCGGACAAACAGCATGGAGGCTGTTGGATTGTAAACAATAAATTTTTTGACCAAGCAACGTTATACATAAATCTTTATATGCATTTTATTTACTGCATCTTGATCTTGACTTTATCTTGAATCATATTTTCAAACATTCTAAAAGCTTTTATCGAGATATCAAGCGCGCTTAACTTTCCACACTTTTTGATTTGTGTCAAAACCTACTATTTACTGTTTCCTAACTGAGTCCTGCGCATCGTTTTACAACATCGCATTACCTTGTTTCATGGTAAAATCTACTTCTTTTTAAGTGAATCCTGCGCATGACTTTACATCACATTACTTGGTTTCATAGTAAATTCTACTACTTTCCAAGTGAACCCTGCGCATGCTTATTGGGATTGGATTGTACTATTTTCATAGTAACATAGCATCTTACTCACACACACAATCGCATCTTACTAGTGATGAAGTAGAATATTTTACTTTATTCAGTATAAGAGCGGTTACTTTCTACCCTAGTAATTTTTGTTACTTAGAATCAAGTCTTCACTGCTTCCACCATATTACAGTAAAATTTTACTGCATTGTTAGTAATTTTTCTCTTATTTTATTTACTGTGAATCTCGAGTTTTTGCCCAAATAGTCGGTTTTCCAAGAAATGTTCCGAAACACCAATTCAATTTATCTGACGAGGAATGGAAATTAATTCCCCTTTCATTTCATTAGTTACTTATACACAGAATTGAGATGTCTATTCACTTCTACTGCTGTCAAGTCAATCCACAATATATATCTACTATATCTTATTGAAAGACACATCTTTGGTTCCCATTTCTGCACTCTATACATCCATATTTTTGAGCAACCTCTGCAATAGTACTTCCTTCCGTAGCACACTTTAATCAATTTCTATCCATACCAAAAGGGAATCAAAATAGAAACTCCTATTTCAACTATTTTGTTTGCATTGCTACAGCACTCCACATTCAATAATCTTGTAGATTGCACTGCGTCCTTATAACTTTATAAAACGGAAAATTCTTAAAAACTAGTTCTCAAATTTCAATTTTTTGACAAAAATATCTAATTTTGGGGAAAATTACTAAGAAATTTCCCACATCTGTTGTAACATACGTAATACTTTCCTTAGATCTGGAATTTGTCCAGCCAGCTCCCAATAAGTTTTCATTCCAGTCTCATCAGAAAGTGACATCCATAATTAGATTTGCCTGTGTGTGATAAAAAGACTGTCTGTCTGTCTCTTCCTAACTAACGTAGAGTGCATTCCATTCGGCAGGGCTAATGGAATTTATAACTAACTAACTAAAGGAACACATTTTGGGCAAACTCTAATGTGCATGTGTTTGTGTGTAGAGAAGCTTTCCATGAATCCCGAATTTTGAAAAGTGCATCTCCATCTAGCGTCAAAAAAGTGTGTTTTGTACAAACAGCTCCATCTTGTAAAGACAGCTGACTGACTGAGCTGGGATGTTACTTTTCTATGATTATAGGGGCCATTAGAAGCCATTATAGATTCTAGAATCATAAATAGTAGATGCAAATAATTGCTCCATAGATGCATTTCATATTGTGTTTAGAATAGACAGTCAAATGGATTTTTTGCACCAATTTTAATTACGAAGTGTAATAGCAGTTTAAAATTGGATTTTTAACAGAAATATACTAAATTGTATTCTCCAGTTTTATAATTAATGGCGAAATCATTTCCAAATATTGAATGGCGCATGAGACGCACTATATGTGAATTTGGTTTTTAAGGATTCCTCCAAGTGCACCTGCATGAAGCTATACTCATTTGTCACGTTTTACATATTTTCTAATTATATTTCATATTGTTTCGGTTTTTCTTTTGTTTCTAAAATAAACTATATTATTTCGCTTTCAAAATGTTCTGTTTTCAGTACACACAATCTGAAATGAACTAACACTGGATTCGGTCCCATATAGTCATCCATATACATAAAAGGCCACAACATTTTAGAACACACGAGATGCAGAAGGTAAGAAAAAAGTGTGCAAAAACAGGGGAAAGTTTTGGAAGGCCACAAACGTTGCCCGTTGCTCAACACG
>Ga0210040_10007005_pt1 | contig 13822 bp, 19 predicted proteins | sample CryGeyCG12114_NA_FD_185462 | JGI IMG/M metagenome (GOLD analysis project Ga0210040, IMG submission 185462) | Groundwater microbial communities from aquifer - Crystal Geyser CG19_WC_8/21/14_NA (SPAdes) (version 2) | ecosystem: Environmental > Aquatic > Deep subsurface > Groundwater | place: USA... | reverse complement strand
GGATCCCTTCTCACAGCAACATATCATAGCCTGTTGTCTATTCCACCAACAAGCGTCGAATCTGAGCGTGCGTTTTCTTCAGCTGGGTATTTGTGCAACAAAATAAGAACGCGAATGTCGGATAAAACTTTAGATTCTCTTTGTTTTTTGCGTTCATTTTTCAGAAAATAGTTGCTCAACTATTTTTATATCATTAATTTCTGAAATAAAACATCGATTTGTTGTTCCATGTAAAATGTCGTCGTTTTCTACACATGAATTTAAAATTTTCCATTTACCGATATTTACCGGTAATTACCGGTTAGAGGTCAAATCTTTTACCGATCTACCGGTTTCCCGAAAACCCCCCGGTACTATCATCTCTACCCTGAATGGATCAACCGTTTTGCACTAAAAATGCTGCAACTAACTTTAAGCTGAACGCTAATGTTTTAGATTCCTATTATAAAAATGCAAATACAGAATCACACACTTTAAATCTTTGAACACTTGAAACGTGGCTGTGGAGTAAAAGATCATTTGGTACGCATAAAAGTACACGTAAACCCATAAGGCAATCCATTTCCACACGTGTAGTAAAATCAAGCATAGTTTCCAATAAATAGGCCAAATCGAATAGTTGGAAAAAAAGGAGCAGAGAAAGTATGTTCGTTCAGGATATTTCAAAATTGTTACGATATTTACGGACGTGACTATAAGTCCAGCCAAAGTCATCAATCTGAATACCATGCGAAATGAAGTTTTGTTGTCATCTCGAATTCCATTAAAAATTGAAGTACTTCCAAAACGTTCATGGAAGCAAAGAAATGCGTTGAGAAATAGAGGAATACTTTTGTAATGAGCTATAGTGTGAACTTGTGCCAAAACGAGCAACATATAGCACACAATAGTCCATGCAAGTTGATGAATGTCGAGAAACTTTGAATCTAGATCGATTGCAGAGTTTTCTGAAGGTAGTAATTTTGTAATGAGCCTGTAAATCAATAGAATTTCATAAAGTACACAAAATAATGTCAAGAAGATGAAAAAGGCTTTTGAAGTTTTCGAGGTGGACAGAAATAGAAGTCTCTTTCTATGAAATCTCTTAAAAGTCTTCCATTTATATGGAGTGCCGCCAATGTATCCCAAAATTCTTGTGCAGAGCAGCAATCGGGAAACTAATTTGTGTGAAAGCATAGTTGCCGAGGCTGATTCACAGACTGAGTTGCGTAATGCAGGGGAGTATGAGATGAGCGATGAGCTGTGTTAGTAAATATTATGAAATGAAAGGGATTTTGAGGCATTACTACGACATGTGATTATTAAGTTTCTTTAAACTTTTGCGAAAGATTCTGACTGATATTACTTTACTATATAATAGTGAACGCAATTTGTGATCATTTTTTTAACTATTTAATGTACCTTTCAAAATCGGAAAGGTAATTTGGTGAGTTTTCGTGACGTATACTGCTCGTAAGACTTTTTTGGTAAAATTGATAAAACTGACGCATGATTTAGTGTACAGCAAACTTTAGGACGAGAAATACACTTTTTTTAAAATGTAAATTGTATAAGTTTACATCACGTTTATTCATACTTACAGTACAGTACGTATGGCATTAATAAACTATACATTAAGTAAATTTTACAGTTGTAAAAACTGGGGCACTGTTTGGAATTCAGTTTTATTGACAGAGTGACAGAATTTACAAGCGAAAACAAATGTATTGAAATCCTGTACGTAAATCAGTGAAATTTCTTACAGAAAACAAAACAATGTAAAGTTCATGAATGTGAACTTGAGAAACATTGAAGTGGACAGATATGCAAGTCCCTTTTTATGAAATCTTTTGAAAGTCTTCCATTTATGTGTATATGGAGTTCCGACGGTGCAACCAAGAATGCTAATACAGTATTATACGAAGTAGTAGCTGTAAAACTAATTTTTGGGAGAGCATTTTATTTTTGTTGTGAGTATGAATTAACTGGTTAGCTGGCTGTTTGGAAAATTTAAATGGAAAGTAGCATTACCTTTTGGAGCATAAATTAGATATGGATGAATTGCCTTGCATGAAAACACTGAGAGGATTAATTAAGACAATAATCTTAAAAAAAATTTTCCGATTGACAACTGCAAACAATTTTGATGCTCAATCTTTTCAATTATCGATCATTTTAAAGCAAGTATTTACAAATAAATACCTGAATTTAAATTCAAACAAGCAGCGGAGGCAATAAGGGTTTTAAGCTTAGTACATTGATGTTATTGAGCACAAATTCGTACACATCGTACAAAAACTCTGTACAAAAATTCAGTTGTATCAGAAATTTCATCAGGAAAGTACCATTCACGACTGATTTTCAGAGCCTGTACTTGCTTAAAATTAAAAGCCACAAAAATGATGCCGTATATTTCATTCCCTTATGAATGTAAAATGTACGTGAAAATTACATCAGTTAGCCAATAAGAATGTTCCTTTGAAAAAAAATGTTCCATTTCAATTACACAAACGAATAGAATCGTTGGCAAAATTATTATTTCTTTGGAAATGACATTGAAATTTTATAATAGTAAAGTAACAGTGTAATCGTAAAATCAATCACAAACCTCCCCATAACAGCCACAGTAGACATGCGAAATTTAAAAAACATCCCAGAATGCATGCTAATTGGTTTAAAAGAGCGAACAAATTTGCGCATTACAATATTAAGTCCTCGAAAATGGAACCAAGACAAAACAGTATCTTTTGATTGATCATAAGTGACCCCAAATTTTCTCATTAATACAACCAAATATACCAAAGAAGAATATGCTCCCATTCCCATCCTAATGGATTTCGGAGGCGACAGTTTTATGGCCCCAAAAATTCCCAAAATTCCAATCCAATTCACAATCAACATTTGCAGAGGAATCAGCCAGCCACAAAAACATTGAGCAAATATTCCATGCAATATTTGCAGTGATCGATATGACTTCACCAGAAATCTCAGTCGATATGTTCTCTTTAGTTGGTGTACTTTTAATCTGGTTTTCTTTTGTCGCTGGATTCTGAAAAAAAGATTAAAAAGCTTTTATCTTGAAATAATTTAACACTAAAGATGCGTCTTTGGCTTTTTATAAATAATCCAAAATATTATCGGGTTGAACATATCCCCACAGCTTTCAAAATTATCTTTAAACTTTTGTTTTGGGAAAGTGAAAAAAAACAAGGATGCTCTAAATTTTCAGATATTTTGCATGCAATTTTCCAACAGAATTTTTCCTAAATGAATTCTCCATATTGTAACGCACGAAAACGCTCCAACGCTAATATTTTGGATTCTTAATATAACAATGCGAATCCAGAATCACACACCTTAAATCATAGAGCTCTTGAAAAGTGGCTGTGGAGTAAAATATCATTTGGTACGCATAAAAGTACACGTAAACCCATAAGGCAATCCATTTCCACACGTGTAGTAAAATCAAGCATAGTTTCCAATAAATAGGCCAAATCGAATAGTTGGAAAAAAAGGAGCAGAGAAAGTATGTTCTTTCAGGATATTTCAAAATTGTTACGATATTTACGGACGTGACTATAAGTCCAGCCAAAGTCATCAATCTGAATACCATGCGAAATGAAGTTTTGTTGTCATCTCGAATTCCATTAGGAATTGAAGTACTTCCAAAACGTTCATGGAAACAAAGAAATGCGTTGAGAAATAGAGGAATACTTTTGTAATGAGCTATAGTGTGAACTTGTGCCAAAACGAGCAACATATAGCACACAATAGTCCATGCAAGTTGATGAATGTCGAGAAACTTTGAACTCAAATCAATTGCAGAGGTTTCTGAAGGTAGTAATTTTGTAATGAACCTGTAAATCAATAGAATTTCATAAAGTACACAAAATAATGTCAAGAAGATGAAAAAAAACATAGAAGTGTTCGAGGTGGACAGAAATAGGAGCCTCCTTCTATGAAATCTCTTAAAAGTCTTCCATTTATATGGAGTGCTACAAATGTATCTCAAAATTCTTGTGCAAAGCAGCAACCTAGAAACTAATTTTTGCGAAAGCATAGTTTGAGACTTGAGAGGCTGCTTTGCAAATTTAGGTGCAAAATGTACAAAGTATGGAATGGGCCTTGTCAGTGAACGATGAAATGGAGAAAATTTTAAGGCATTACCACGAAGTTTGGTTATTGATTTCGTTTTAGTGCATGCAATAGATTTGGACTGATAGCCATTTCGCATTGCGATTGGAATCAATTTTTTTCTTGAACTATTTAATACAACGTTTAAAATCGGGAAAGTTTGTGATTTTTCTTGACGTACTGCTATTAAAACTTTTTGTCAAAACTGCTAAAAAATGATACATAATTTAATGTACAGCAAACATTGCAAAATGCATTTTTAATGCATATTGTAAAACTTTACATACATACATTCATTCCTACTTACAGTACAGTACTAGCATAAATAAACTATATATTACATTAATAGTAAGTAAATTTTTAATAATCATATAAGAAATACAAAAAAAAGACTAGAGTTTGCAAACCTGCGATCATTACATTATTACATTCATTTCTTCTATATAATATCAAACTATTTATAAAAAAATAGTGAGTACATTTTCATGGTAGTTCAGCTGTCCTAGTTGCATAGAAATTCATAAAAATATTGTCAATGCCTTGTAGAAATTAATTAAGTGAGTCGGCAATCGGTAGCCGTTTTATCAATCTCCTGGAAAAACAATTCTACACTATTGGGGTTAAGTACAGGCAAAGTTTCGCTGAATTCCATTTCGTCCACCCAATAAGATATCAATTGCTCCATTTTGAGAACACCTTTTTCTTCATCATTGAGTTTTGGTACCAATGCTTGGATAATTTCTTCCACAACTTTGGATTCTACGGATTCTGAACACAGCAAACAAAACTTGAGTTAGTCATTTCATAAAATAATTCACCTGTTTTCCTCAATACATAATTAATTAACTAACTACCTCATACTGAACTATAGAAAAAAGAGATCTGAACAACATCCTTACCATTACATCTTCCATACTGATCCTCAAGTGACAAAATATCGTCCACACTGTGTTTGATTTCTTCATTCTGCGAATTTTCAATGTAGTTGTCCTCCATCCCAATGTTTGTGAATGCACTGACATCTATGATGTCACAATTGAGCCAGCTCCCGTTTCCAATTTCGGCATCAACATCAAAATTCTCAATCGTGAACTCCACCATCTAAAAAAAGCAGAAGTCAATTTTTTAATCTGACTGACTGAGCACAACTAGACACAAGAATGTTGAATGATAAATTAATCATATACTTACATCGGTTGAGTAATCTGGAGTGATTAGCACCCGTATTGCAAAATAATAGTCTCCCTTGATACAAGTAATTTCGTACAGTAGGTTCGCAATCAACCCTTCCATAATACGGTCTACATCTGAAAGTCGAGTTTCAAAAGTCAAAGATCCCCATCGAATCGTTGTATGGGAGCCCATCTCATTTTCAGTGGTGTCCACATGGCTGAGTAAAAGAATTCTTTTTGTGGACTCCATCTCCGTATCCTAAAAACACAAGAATTTCAGTTTCAGTACAAAATGCTTTACATAAGAACATTTACCCAACAATCTCATGGGATTTGGGATTAGTGCGGAACAACTATTTTACCAACCATCATTGGAGATCCACAGTATTGAAGATTTGAAAAAATTGTTCAAAGGCGTCTTAGTTAGTTACACTGGATTTGACAATAACGATATTGTATTATTATTGTTCCCCAGAAAAAATTACAGAAATCTGAAGAATTTAGAAAGGCTTGAGAGTTAGTATAATGAATTGGTGAGTTGTATTGAAGAGTTGCGTTTGTTGGTTAGTTAGTTGAGTTGTTGGTTGAGCTTTGAGCTCTCACATAGTTGGACAGTTTGAGATGAAATCATTAAAGCTTGCAATTTCAAATCATGCATCATGCAATGCAAAAAGTTATGAATTTATATTGAAACCATGCAGTGCATACATCATAATTTGCTTTTTATGTTGTCTATGAAATCTTGCAACTTCGAATCCACATTTGACGATATCAAAGCCTTTTACATAATCTTTCCATGTCTGAAGAAAATTATTTCTATGGATACGAATCATTGTTGACTGGATAAAATATTTATCAGAATGCCTAAAATATATCCGCTCGGAAGACACACACAATATTAGATTTTCACCCTGTTTCCCTTAATTTTTTTTGTAACTATATAGTTAACTAACTTTAAAAGTAGTTCATATTTTTACAAATTTGGAGGCAATATCAAATAACTAATAAAATGGAGCCACCAAAACACCGTCGACGAAGATGTCCGATTCCAAAATCTACATTTACCACCTATATGGATGAAGGTGTCATGCATTTTCGAGCTGGGCATTTCCGAAAAGCCCTTTTTTGCTATGATCGTGTAAGATTTGTAACTACAATTTTCACACAAAGTATTCATTGTAACAAAAACTAACAATGAAACATAAAATTGTAGGCATTAGAACTGCAACCAAGCAACAAAGCAGCACTGGTAGCCAGAAGTCAATGTCATCTGCGATTGGGAGATGCAGAATCTGCATTGAGTGATGCTCAACTATCCTTTGAAAGCAAAGATACAGTGTACATTATGGGCTTGTACCAATATGCTGAAGCCCTATTCAATTTGGGACTTTTTGAGAGCGCTCTGATTGAATATCATCGTGGATTTCGAATTAGAAGGGATAAAGAAGAATTTCTGGTCGGAATTCATAAAAGTCAAGATGCTATTCGAAGGGCTATTGGGGGTAAACCATAAGAGAAAGTGAAAAAAAATGTGAGGCTACAATTATATTTTAAACTTGCATATACAAAATTTCACGCAGATCGACAAGCCTCCCAAATAGAAGATTTGGATGTAATTCTGCCGAAAATTGCGGCGATGGAAGCAGAATTGAGTGGTATAATATTTTTTTAAATTTGACAGCTTGTGGGCTATTGGGTAGTAGTTTTGGAGGAAGATATGATAATGCTTCAATGGTATTTGTAGGCAACAAAGGTCATTGTTGTGTGCTCCCATCGGAAGAAAACGATGCATTTTTCCAGCGTCGATTTGGACAGAAAGCGAATAAAAAGGCTTTGTCGATGGCTCGATCCAGATGGGTGGATCGGGAAGTTTTGGGGGTTTTACAGCAAGATAAAGACTATTTGACTAAATTTTTGAAGCGACCAGGTATGCGAAAAAAAACTACATATTGACTACTAAAAATCTAACTAACGGTATAATTTGATTGCTATTTCTGGTTAACCACATTAGATATTCAAGGGGAACAAAGTGGATCAGAACAATTGAGAGACTACTCTACTGAAGCTTTAAACTATCTGGAAATTCGTCAACATTTTTGGCGACAACAAAATCCTATGTATGCTCGCAAAGTTGGACTTAATTTCAACAATGATGTAAGTTTGGTTTGAGCAGAAATGTCAGTGTTCAAGCCAGAGTAGAAAGCATAAAGTTTGTATTTTGTCCCTATAGATGGTAATTCAATACGAACAACAAGAGCGGGAGAAAAGGGAAGCTTGCCGTAAAATCAAAATGGATGCAGCTCAAGGAGCAATCCAAAAGATTTTGGGACAAATTGAACATGGTAGTGAACCCCACTTTTCAACCTTATTTTTGTGAAATTTTCATAACAAATTTTGTAATTGTGCATAAAGCTCTATCCATTGGCCGTGCTAACGATTGTCAACTGGAATGTGAACGAGCACTACGTCAAATGCGGGAAATCTCTCAACACCTTTTGCCTCGTAAACCAGAATTTCTTACAGAAGTTTACCATTACAAAGGTTTGGCTTTGGTACGTTTAAAAAATCACGAAGCTGCGGTGTCTGCCTTCCAAGAAGAATATAATGTTGCTACTGAACAGTACGTTTAAAACTTGAGTAATTTTCAAAAATTCTTGGTGCGATGAAAACTGATTTGAATGCAAAACAAGTGTATTTTTACATCATCCCTACTCTTGTTTACTATGCACAACGAGTTGCCAATAAAGTGAGAGCCCCACATTAACTTGCATTGCATACAATAGGAAAATGAGCGAAGTGAAATCCCGAGCTTTGGATTTTCTGGGTCGATCTCATGCCATGAAAGGTTCGTACAGTGAAGCAGCGGAAGCTTGGGACACGAAATTGGCTCTATCGAAATCTCCTGTGGAGCGAGCTTATCTTTTCCATGAAATTGGCAGATGCTACTTGGGTATGCAATAAAACGGCTTTAAAAAGGCTCTAAATAAAAGTCTACACCTCACTTTGGAAGATAATTGATTTTTTATTTGGGAAACAGAAATGCACAAGCCAGATTTGGCCCGATTTTATGCAAATCAAAGTCTGGAAGAGGCTAGCAAAGTGGATGATGACATTTGGTCCATGAATGTGACTATTTTGTTGGGACAATGTGATGGTTAGTTAGTTTTAGTTGACTTTATGTGTGGGATGACATTTTATTGTGTTTAAAAACTATATTTTTGATATTTCGTAGTTCAAACAATGTTACTGGAGAAAGCACTTCAACATTTTGAGCAGGCAGAGGAATTTGCACTTAGATGTGGCAACAAGAACAATGTGAATCTGTTACGTGAGGCGCAACAGTGCTTGAAAACGTGGATGGAGAAACGAGAAGCAAATGCGGATAGGAGTAGCTCAGCATTCAAGGGCTCACATTCAGATGAGTCCCTCAAGGATGAAAGTCCTTGAAACACAATTTAGACATTATCATATGTTCATCATGATTAAATTCTTTGTGAGATGAAACATAAGATCCTTGGTTTTGGTTATGGAATAAAGATACTGGCATAAGAGGCATAGTTTTTCTTTTATAAACGTAAAATTTTATAGAGATGACGTACTACACGGTATAATGGAACAAAGGCAATAATATTCAACAAGCATGAGTAAAACAAATATCTCTTTGTACACACGAGGAGGAGACACGATTTTTTTTAGACTTGCAAATAGATAGTTAGTTACATGTATTATGCAAACGACTTGTGCATATTCACATTACACATAGGAAAATGACTGACTGAGACCAAACTAACGACATTTTTCCTTGCTACCTAATATGAGATAAGGGGAATACTAATGAGACAGGGAAAATGAACGATATGATAGCTGGACTTTTGGAACATACATGAGTTCATCCTGTGAACATTACCATCACATTATCATTTTCAGCTAATAACTAGATCAATTAGTTTATAGAATTTTCGTTTAGTTGCTAGAAACTCCATTTCTCCAACTTGGCTACATGTAAAAAACAGATTTTCAAAGGTAAAAGTGTACACATGGTAGTTACAACGAAAATCTCATTAATATTTTTATGTTAGTTAGTCACACATTGACCGTATATGGATAAGAGATATAGTTATAGGGAGAAATATTCTAATTAGTAAGATTATAAACTTGCGCTCCAGTTTCATCATTCTTTGTATCACTTTGTTTTCGATAAATCACCTAAAACTAGAAAAAAAATATTTCAATAGCACACTTATGGGCTTTTCAGTTTCTGTTCCAAATATGTTAGTGTTAATTAGTTTAGCATGAGTTAATTCACTCAGAGCACCTATTTGAATATTGATTGAAAATAAAGTTTTGTTGTAAACATAACATTTTCGTAATAAGGTGGATTATTTTTCAAAAACTCTGATTACATACAAGAATATAATATTATAGATTTTGGTCTCATTCACATTCCATACAGCTCTTTAATTAAGTCAGTGTACTCACTCAGGTATACAATAGCCTTAATCTATAAACTTATTTTATTTACCACATTTACTAACTAAATCTTAACTAACGATAAATAGTAGTGGATTTCATATTATACGCACAAGTAAAGTATCCGTCGGTGAAGTTGGGTCCACATAATAGTTGATTAATTCCAATAATAAATATATCTGACAATGCTCAAGAAAATCGGATTGCCTTAAACTTTGAACCCGAACAATTCCAACCATGCTTTCATTACCTCTCTCACAAAAACACATGTTTTTTATGCATGGCTTGGAATATTTTTCTCTTTTTTTGTGTGCAACAATAGTATGCTTCCCAATCCAACTACAACAACAATATGATGAGAAACTAAAAAAGCTCATTCTAAAGCTTCCAAAGACACATCAATCCCACGTTTCACAGCCTTGAATGGCATTTGGTCCTTGAGCGTTGTCAGAAGTTGCTCCGTCAAAATAACACGAATCTTGGAGTTCCCATTTTGCCCATTGCTTACTGTGAGGAAAAGTCGCTCCACCATGAACACGTCATGGGGATACTGCTTTCCAAAAAGAGCGGCTAAAGCTGAAGTGAACTCAGATATAGAATGAGAGGACAAGCAAATTGGATGGAAAACCGGCTCTTGTTCACAAGGACTGCTGTTACACGATGACGATTGGCCAAATCCTTGAGAACTGTCTAATTTTGGCTCCTGTAAATAATGAAACATATATAGGATCCCAATAATAAAAGCGCAATGCCAAATTGTTTTATAGGAATAATAGGTCAAAATCCGTTATAATCACGATTCATACATTTTGACAAACGACACGTTAAAGAAAATCCCTTGACGAGTGAATTCCAAATTTGAAGCTTTCATTTTGGGCTGATCATTACTTTGAGAATTGAGAAATGGTTACCTTTGAAAAGTTAAATAAATATGGAGAGCATAGGGATGGATGGGATAGTGTTGTTAACTACCATTCTAGCTAGGGTTCCTGACCTGTGATTTCATTCGAACTGAGAACTACGATGCGACAAGGCACAATCGAGTTATAGGATCTCCACCCAACTTGAAGATAATATCTAATCTGGCCGAAGGGGGGTGCGAGGGAGGCTTTTCGAGTACAGTACTGGGGGTGCGACGCGAGGGAGGCTTTTCGAGTACAGTACTGGGTGTGGGAGGGAGTTGGAAAGGCCGTTGACGAGCCTTCCCAAAAGAAGCGTTGTACGAAGAAAAAGTCTCGCCAGCGTCCCCCCACACTTGGCCAAGGCCTTGGCTTTGGTCCAAGTGGCTTTTGTCCTTTTGAATTTGAAAACAACTGTGTATGACTTTTAAAGTCTCAGTTAATTAAAATTGCATGGTTGAGCGTTAGTTATCTTCGCAAATAAAGCGCTGCATATTAGAAATTATTTTGTCACGGGATTTCATTTGATGTATCGTTTGTCAAAATCCATGAAGCGTGATCAAAACCAATTCTATCTGAGTAATATAACTATCATCAAATGAAAATAGACTCACATCATTGTTGATCAAGGTTAGGTAGAAAGTGATTTTGTAGTGCAATGCATTGTACAATCGGATTCCCTCGGCTAGTCCACATATTTCGACCAATTCTTCTTTGTTCACTCGTAACAGATCCAGTCCACTGTAGTCCCACAAGGATTTGCAAGAACTGAATCTACGGAGACAATTTGCAGCATAAATATCGATTTGTCACAGAAGGAAACCAACTAACTAAATAAGTAACTCCAAAATCGAAATGGACTTCCATAATACTGAGTTTACTACATCGGTCAAATCGTTATTATTGGTAGACATTATTTGGTTGTTCGGATTAATTGTTACTTTCTTTAAGTGACAAGCTTTCAAACAGTTTCTCTGTTCTTCTTCAGGTCAATACAAAGTTTATTTCGACTCAAATCGTTATTGTTAGAATCTTGCAAACAAGGTAGCCAGGAAAACATAACCAACACCAATATAACTTATTTGGACTGCAATTTTTCCATTTTAATTTTGAGCATGCTATAATTATAAATAAGTACTGACAAACTCACCTGTTTTTAAGAAGCCAACGACGAACTGAATCTGGAGAAAAACATCCCAACGCATTTGCATTGGGTGGTGAATTATTCTCTGGAGAATCCGCTACAGGATGTTCTGTAGAATAAGCTGGAGACAAAAGTTGAGTCTGTCCTTGTTGTGCATGCGCAGCTGCAGTTGGTGGGGACTCCAGTGAGTCCAGTGATATCTGAGAAAAAGAAAGAACACAAATAAGTTCACTGTTTGAAACTGAAATAATAATGGATGTAGTTGTACATAAAATGCTACGCACGTCACTGAGAACTGTGCATTCATACGAAGGTTGTAACTTGGCTTGTTCCCCAATAGTTTTCTTGATAATCTTCTCCCGGTCTTGTTTATGCTTGCGGTCAGCACCTTTGAGTTTAAAAACTTTGACTTGACATGCTCCAGCATGGAGTCGAACATTGTCTGGATGTGAGTATGTTTCAATCATGAGTCGAAATGGAACTCCTTTCTCGCCCCCGTGCTTTTTGGGAGTGAACTCTGTACTAATACAGTTTATCTAAAAAATAGTAAAAAAGAGTTCCTTAAATATTGGCATAATAGCCTGCAATCATCACAAAATGACGCTCTCTTTCTACACATGCGCACATTGATCTGTTGCAATCGTTGTAAAGAACGCTAAATCTTTCGCACATGCGCAGATGCAATTGCAATCCACCTTTTTCGTTTAATTTTATTGCTTATTGATTGCTTGGTGCAATATCCTATCGTTTAAGTAGATAAGCTTTAATTTCCATCCAAATTTTTCACTCAAAATCCCGCAATAGAGATAGAGAGTAGTACATTTCCACTGGACGTTAAAACCCACCTTTGCGTACAATCCCACTTCTTTGAGAGGTTCCCACAAAAATGACACTGTGTTTGTAGCCTGATCCGGGGCATTTTGAATCATGGTGATTCCGTATGATAAGGGGAGATCGACCTAAACAAAACAGTAAGGTTAGTTGCTTTATCATATTATCATCACTATAAAGATTCAACGGCGTGGATTTAGATGGAGATTGTAGATAGGCGGGGTTGGATACCTGCAAAATTCTGTCATTCAAATGCGCATACTCCCATTGGTGGATCTGCTCCCTTTCTGTAAACTGAAGTCGCCGATCGTGAAAACAAAGTCGAATGACTGATCGAAAAACGGTGCCCCTGTAGGCCGTAAGTTCGCCCAATTTCTTCAACTTTATCTCATAGGGTTGACCTTGATTCAAATATGTGAGTGTCTCTTCATTCACTTTTGTGGCAATGGACGTTGCAGCTGCCAAGACGTACTGGAATCTATCATGAAATAATCAAACGATTAAACCATAATTTTCTAACTATTAAAGCTAAATGCCATCATTTTTGTCTTACTCGGAGTGATGCATAAAATCTAGACGCATTATTTGTAAATCACACTGGATTTTTAGTGCGCACGGTATTCAAATTTGTATTTAATGGCTTACTGACTCGTAGCTAGTTTTAAACTGGTTTCTAAATAATACAAAGCTCCAGACATGGTGTGAGAATGAACTCATTTGAATTTGCGGTAGCAGTTAAGTTAGGAGCACAATACTAAAAGTGTGCTACTTTGTGTTTGCATAAAGTCGACACCATTCATAAATAAACCTCAGCAAGAGGGTATTACGACGAAGCCGGGTTATAAGGAATTATTTATATTAATATTACAAAAAACCGGTAATAATAATTAGGGGTTTTTATTGTTTTTCGGTAGTCTCATCAGCTAGTCTTTCTCTGTTCACCAACTTGCAATCGCTCATAAATCAACATCATTTTGATTTTCGCGCCAACAATAATACTACTACAAGTTTTTCCCGTAAACTGATTAGATGACCAAAAAATTACCCTAACATTTCAAATTGAAACATTTAATTACAAAATTAAACCATTTTTGTCACGGTTGGGGTTATTCTAAAACCTGTCTGAAAACTGCGCACACAACTTTTACCCCGTTCCAAACAGAGTGTGTTAACAGAAATTCCAACTTGCGTTT
>Ga0210040_10007004_pt1 | contig 13825 bp, 8 predicted proteins | sample CryGeyCG12114_NA_FD_185462 | JGI IMG/M metagenome (GOLD analysis project Ga0210040, IMG submission 185462) | Groundwater microbial communities from aquifer - Crystal Geyser CG19_WC_8/21/14_NA (SPAdes) (version 2) | ecosystem: Environmental > Aquatic > Deep subsurface > Groundwater | place: USA... | reverse complement strand
ATCCACCGAGCCGTTCATAAGACCTTGCAGGAATATGGGCAGGATAGCGTTGATACCCTTGGGTAGTGAGAAACCCGGAAGATCCGCACCAGCGACACCGACTTGATTGAGTGTCTGGCGGGTGGATATGACGAGAGATTCCATCTCTTCTTTCCGCAGCCGCTTCGTAGTGAGCGTACTAAGCGCTGTCCATGCAGCCTTGAGCACTTCCTTGTCGCCATCGTCGAAGGAGATAAGAAGGGCCCGGATAAGATCGGGATAGTATCTTGAGAAGTCCTCTTCGTATTCTGCGAAGAACTTGGCCAGGTGCATATCGGCTCGCGTGCGTCGCCGCTCATCGTCGTGCTTAGACAGTGCAAGCATAACACTCATGGCGGTGTTGAGGCCATCATACTCGTCCACTGATAGCAGTACTTTGTCAAATGACGTCTCTAGCTCAGTTCGGAGATCATCGTCCTTGCAGGAGACGACATTGTCCATGATAGTGTTGAGGATGTTTGGTAGCCTCCTTGTCATGGCAGAGCTTGCAACTTCAGCCAGAGACGCAATAGCGCGTGCATTGAACGCAGACATTGGCGAGGTGAGGAGAGTCGGAAGAAGGTTTGGAAGGATGACGTTGGAGCGCTGTTGATCCGTAAGTAGCGTGAGGAGCGCCGAGAGAGCGTTCTGGGCATCATCTTCGCTTCGCAACAGGTTAAGAAGATAAGGCAGGACCTGATCGACGGACTTCTTGCCCAAGATTTGTTGCAGCGCATCGAAAGCTTCCGCAGCTGCTTCCCGCACGTCTGCATCGGGGTCCACCAATGCCGTCCTGACGACCTGGATGAGGGTCTTCTCGTAATCTTCCAATTGTTCGGGTGAAGCAGACGAGATAAGCTCGCGGAGGGCAATACAGATACCTTGCTTGGCGTCGGTATCTGTGGTGTGCAAACCGTCCTCTAGTGTGGGTAGCAACGTGGCCAGTACGCCATCGCCAGCTTTTCTGATGAGCTCCCCAAGGGCGTTGCCAGCAATGACCTTCTGCTCCATGTTGGAGCTGGCCAGGCGACGAATGATGAGCTGTGTAAGTGTAGGAACGAGCTCGCGGAGAGTGCGTGGAGTGGCCACCAAGGCCTTCCAGACATTGACAGCTGCGGTGCGGACGAGGCCAGATGTATCGCACCTGCAGATGTACAGCGCAGATAAGACCTTGTTGCGCTTCTCTTCTCCGAGAACCTCGAGTAGAGACTGCCCGGCCTCTTTCGCGCCTTCTTCGACTTCTTCTTCCTCGACCTTGCCGCTGATACCAGTGAGGTTGAACAGAAGATCTCCAACAAGTTCCACGGAGCTGAGTCGAATACGGTAGCTGTCGTCGGCAAGTCCTCTCTCGAGCTCTGGCAAGAGTAGATCGATGGCCTTGGTAGCGAAGTTCTTGACCAAGAGACGGCCAGCGCGCAGGGCTGTGTCTCGGATCGACTCGACGTCGTCTGCGAGACCGCCAAGAATAGGAGGAATGATCTTGCTGAGATAGTTGGCAAAGCTGTTTCCGAAGCAAGCTGGCAAGAAGATGAAAAGAGACATGAAGCCTTCCCGCACAGATGGCCGGTTGCTCGCCACGTTCTGCAAGATGCTTGGCAGTGTTTCCTCCAGGCGCCCAGTGCCGAGACCAGCAAGCACTTCGGAGAGAGCTTGAGCAGATCCCAACCTGTCGCCAGCGCCGGTGTCTGACTTGAGAGTCGCCATAAGGCTGGGGATGAGGTCTGGTAAAGCATCTTCTCCAAGCTTTTCGACGAGAGAACCAAGTGCCTTTGATGCTGTTGCGCGAGTAGTGGGCACGGGATCTACAATAGCCACTCGAAGACCAGCGACCAAAATCGGCAGATGCGCGACGAGGTCTTTGCGCTCTGTGAGATATGCCAGACTGCCAATGATTTGGGCAGATTTGCGTTTTGTTCCGGATCGGTCTCCTAAGCCTCGCTCAAGGATGCGGACTACGAGAGCAAGAGATGGAGCATCAAGGAAGTGGGCAAATTGAATCTTGATGAGGGCATCAAGAGCATCGTTCGTATATTTGGTTGGGTCACTCAGAGCCTTCAGAAGGATGTTGACGACGCTCTTGATCTCTGGGTTGCTGATGACCTCTCCGAAGCGTTGCAAGCTTCGGTTGGCTGACGATCGAACCTCCTTGTGGCTGTCGGTCAGAACAGTCGTCAGCGGCGGGATAATGTCTGGTAAGCTTAGAGCAAGCTGATTTGGATCCAGGTACGCCATAGCACCCAACGAATCGCAAGCACCCTTTTTACTTCGCCATTGTTGGTCGTCCAGACCCTCCAGCAAAATCGGTAAGACTTGCTTCACACCAAAGGAGCTCAGAGTGGAGAATGCGGTCTTTGCGGCATCCAGGCAAGCCTCTCGAACATCTGCGCTAGTGTCGCCGAAGCCGGCAAGAAACTGCGGGACGAGTTGAACGACATAGGGTTCAAACAGACGTCCCAAGATGAGCGATAGCAGCTCGTATGCCAGGAAGACCCCTTGTCTCTGGTTGACATCCTTCTTGTTCTCAGCAGCACCTTTGAGGGTCGACATGATACGATACTCCTTGAGTACACCTAGACCTTTACCGCGAACGATTCCAGCCAGACCGTAAGCTGCGCCACGTCGCGAAGCGTACTTCTTCGACTGTAGTAATTGTTCCATAATCTGTTCCACGTATTTTGAGACTTCCTGTTCTGACGTGCGAATCAAAGGCGGTAGGCATTGAGCGACAGCGTATTGCACGGTTTCGGACGGCGTGCTGAGGGTTGCCAACAACCTCTGGACGACCTTAGCTACACGTTGATCGCCCGCGGCCAAGTGGCGGCCCAGAGCACCATATAGGATGATGACTGCTTCATTGACCTGGTCATACATCTCGGATTTGCGATCTGGCCCCTCAAGAGCATTCTCGAACAGTTCCATGAGAGGCTCAACTTCAGTTTGTGCTTTTGTGGTGATGATCGAGGTGGCTGCTTCGATCATTGCTTCACGCACAGCCGGACTTCGATCCCCTAACGGACCTTCATAGACCAGAAAGTTCAAGAAATCCGCCAGTCCTTCCGGCTTGAAGGTTGAGGTCATCTCCTTGAAGGCAAGAGCGATACCATCGCGACTCTCCCAAGGATCTCGCAGATCGACTTTTCGAGGCATGCCATATTCGTCACGCTCCGGCACCCGCGGCTTCGCCTTTTCTCTGTAAGACTCTTGAAGATTCTTAAGAATGTCATCGAAGATGGTTGTGAACTTAGCTACAATTTCACCAATGGAACGGGCGGTTGCTCGTCTCAGCTGCTTGTCGGTGGAGTCAAGGTAAGGCAGCATTTGCTTCCCAGCCTCGGCTTTCACCTCCAGCTCATTCTCTTCCCAGATGGTGCGAGCGAGCTCCGCGTTTTCTGGTACATCATCGTGGCAGGCAATCCAGATCTCCTCACTGAACGCGAGGTCATTTGTGTCGAGTTCGGCGTCGATGGCTTGCAGTACTGCTGTACGAACTGCGGGCTCGGGCACAATGGTACCACGAAGGAGTGCGCCCAACTCATCATTGGTGATGTTGGGGGCCAAGCCACTCGCAAGGTCCGTGAGGCAATCCTTGATCAACTTGTAGTGCTGCTGATACCGCTGCATTGACCAAACCAGTATTTCGAGCAGATCCTTGCGTGGGAGGCGGCCGTCGGTACATGAGTTCGTGTGGAACGCCATTATCTCAATGGCCAGAATAAGCTGTTCGTCGGCTTCTTCGGCTGAAGATCGACCTATGCCGCCTTTCTCGAGTACGAGGAACACGAGAGGAAAGCAGTACGCAAGCGTCACTGCATCTAGCGGTCTCTTCTCACCCAGGAAGCGCAGTCGGTAGAGTACGCGGGTGACTTGGTCTCCAAGGTCTTCCTCTTCGTATCCCTCAGCCAGCTGTATAGACCCGATGGTCCTCAGTGTGGCGATGCCGACAAATGGTCGTAGGGTTCCCAATCGAGTTGAGATCCGCTGCGAACAAGCAATGAAAGCAGTGGCAGGTGAGTCTCCTAGAAGAAGACCAGCGCCGGAACGGATAGACTGAATCAATCGATCGACGGCCGGACCCATCCATTGCTCCGCTTCTGTAGGGGGCCCAGTCGCAAGGCTTCGGATGATTCCGACACCCCGCCTCATCCTCCGTTCAGTGGCTGCGACATCCTGCCGTATGCTGGCCTCTTTGGCTAGTTGTGCATTGACTTTTGCTTGGTCGTCAGCAGAGAGCTTCTTTGGTTGACCCTTCTTTTGAGCGAGTTGCGCCCGGAGATCTTCCTCCCATTTCAGTGTATCATAGTCTTTCGTGTTCTTGTCGATAGCAACAGGCGCCTTCTTCGACAGAACATCGACGTAAGCTGTGCCTTCAGGCGTCCGAAAAATGGCAGCTTCGGTGGGACCTACTGACTCCAGCTGTTTAGGGTCGAGGTCGCGACTGAACTGCTCAACTACAGCTGGTAGTGCTGCGTCCGGTGCCACGAACGCTAAGTCCGTGTAAGCGCTGTACGCTGCCATGCTAATGGCAGGAAACTGGCCGTTTTCGTGATTCTTGTGAAGATGTTAGCGACTGGTAAAGAACGCATCGGAAAACACAACATACCTCAGTAGCGTCGTTGATTGTGCTTATGCACTCTTTTAGTTGTGTTCGCACAAGCTCGCCAGGGTCAACCCCCATGCGGAGGCACAGTTCGATCCAGGATGCTCGTGGAATCATTTCTGATCTTGCCAGCACTAGCAGGCTCAGTGCTTGCGCGCGTAAGCTTTGCTCATCGACTTCGGCAGTGTGCTTCTGCACGACTTCGCGTGGTAAGCAGAGACAGCCTATGACAGCAGCAAGCTCTGCAGCTCCTGTTTTCGATGCCACAGCAGCACTGTCCTTGTCTTCCTGCTCACTCGACCGATACCAAGACCACATGCCTTGCACGATAGTTTTGCTGATCTCAACAGGAGACAAACGAAGGTATGTCTGCGTCAATGCTTGTTTGGCAGCAGATTTGGCTTTGGATGAGACACCTTGAGCGACAATGAAGAAGATGAATGCATGTGCCCATGCGTTCTCAGACTCTTTGGAAGCGGCCTCCCGCGCAAGAAAGGGAGCAACCGCGGTCAAAGCACGGAGTGCAACCACTACGTCGTCCTCTGTGGATATTTTGGAGTACACCTTCGAGTTGAGAAGAAACGATGGTTTTGGCTGGACTGCGAGTGATTGTGAAAGAACATCGGATTTCTTGTAAATGGCGGCAAGCTTCTCGTCCTTCAGATCGCGTACTTTGTCCAACAGGAGAGCTACAACATAGTGTCCCACGGTGACCAGACCGCTTTGTGTTGCTGGGATGGGATTAGCTGTCACTTCCTGCCACATCTCAATGAGCTTCGGAAGCGTAGCTTGACAAAAAGCCAGTATATCTGGTTGCGCGTGCTGTGACTCTGATAAACTCCACCACAGGTCAGCAGCCCTAATCGCCCATAGCTTTCGGACAGGTACGCGTTTGTCTGCCATTCCCTTGACGAAGGCATCAGATACAGCTTTGTCTAGAGCAACGCCATTTGCTAAGCCAGACGTAAGATGCTCGGTCATTGTTGATACCTCAGCGACCACAGCCGGCTCGCTAGGTTCTTTGAGCGCCACAGCTGCAATGGCAGTTGGGATCTTCTGTGACAGCGACGGCGAGCGTGGTAAAGCGGACAGCATTTGTGCATGCAAGACCTTCTGGTCAGCGCCAGAAACCTTGCCCTGCTTGAGAGGATTGAGAATCTCGTCAGCAACCCTGTTGACGATATCGTCATTTCGGGACCGCGAGGCGAACGCGGTGAATGTTCGCAATGTTCCTGCTCGGATAGTAGGGTTGCTGGATTTGACGTTAGAAAGCAGTGGCTTCAGCATGTTTCCGAGTAGCACGTCGGAAAGGTCCATGGACTCAGGAAGAGCCAGCACCATGGGGGAGACAATATCGTTGAGCACCACTTCTGGCGCCCGTAGTAGAGCCTTCTCGACGGGCGGTATGACTTCCCTGCGCAGTTCCTCCAGCGTAGGGAAACTTGTGAAGAAGTCATACAGGGCGTTTGATATGTGGTCGGGCAACTGGCTCCGTGAGCCGACGATCTCGCGTACGTAGAAGGCGTAGTAGTCGGATTTGTGGTTTTCGAAGTCTGGCTTGACAGCTGCCAGCCGCGACGACACACCAGCGATGACGCCCAGGAAGACGGCATTTCCAGCCGTGGAGGCAGCGCCCTTCGCGGTGAGTGCAGTGATGAGCTTGGACAGCGCGTCCTTGCCAGTTGCTTCGGCGCGGAGAAGGGCGCGCAGGGCCCGCCGTGTTGAAACCAGAGCCGAGTCGGTGATGCGCCCAGCCCGGCGTGTGTTGCCTGCGCCCACGCATGTCTCCAGCACGCGCGCATTTGCGACTGCCACGTCCAGCCCGTATTTTGACCATCGCTCGGGCGACTTTGCGAATTGTAGCAGCAGCACAGAACACCAGTCCACCAGGGCCAGTGCGTTCACGTGCGCCATGCCCTTCTTGCCGCATTCCTGCTTGAGGAACTTGACGATGGCGGACAATATGGCGTCGCCATGCTGGCCGTTCACGAGCGCCTTGAGCACTTCTTCGACGGCTCGTCTCGATTCGCGGTCCTCGTAGAGCGGATATGTCTCGAACAGCACCTCGAGGAGGGCTTGCAGGTCTGCGGGAGGGAGAGCTAGTGCGCGTGTCTCAGTCAGCCATCGCATATGCATACAACGCGTACATGCCAAAACTCACAATTATCTGCAATTCGGTGCTGCAGCCCAGACAGCTCCGTGGTTCTGCGCTTCGTCGAGCTCGTGATGAGGCCGTGGCGCAATTCCTCGCGCCGCGTCGCCTTCTGTTCAACGTCCCCATTTACCGCCATGTCGATATCTCCACATGAGCCGGGCGAAAGAGTGGAAGGCGGGGTGTTGGTGGGGTGTTTGCACGCTCTCAAATTGTCGAAATGGCCATCAGCTGCGGCGGCAGGACTAGCCGAGTGAGTCTTTCGACCCAATGACATAACCACCGCCCTACTACAAACATTCGCACCTCCACCGCCGCCCTTTTGCTGCACTCCTTCGGCCCCTCCAGAGTACAGCGACGCCCTAGATGAGTCCAGACAGCTTTTTGGGCCTATCAAATCTTGATCTCGCAAAGGATCAAGCTCCCATATACTCCATACGGAAGCCCGCCTGAGCAACTACCCCTTCTGGAAGCCTCTATCGATTACACGACTTTGACCTCAACCCCTACACAATGGCCAAAAAGAAGAAGCCCGCCGGTAATCCGGCACGAGGCTTTGCAACTACCTCGATTGCCAGCAAGCCAAGGGTGGAAAAATCCGCCGCAGACGGCCCCACCAAAGAAAACGTGCCAGGACCCAGCAAAGAAGACGCGACAGCCAGCGTGTCCGTCCCCCAGGACGCGCCGAAAGCTGAGGCTGTGAAGCAAGAAGTCGCACAGACTCCAGAAGAGCTCGAGGCGCAACTTGAGCGGGATGAGCTACAATTGCTCGTGGAGAAGCATGCGCCCAGAGTTCGCCGAGAATCGCATCGCAATGTCTTGAAGTTTCAGACCGATCGTAGAGTGCTTCGTGGGCAGTCTCATTCCATGACTGTCCACGATTGGTTACCAAGCGAGATCTTGGACACCATCATAGATTTAGCTCAGGCCGAGTCCAACGACTCGAATCGAAGGCAAGGTCCTCAGTCACTGCTCAAGACATTGACCGAAGAGGATGCCATGTCCAAGCTCTGGACACTCGACTTGACTCTTCGTGAGCTTGGCTTCTCAAGCGAACATGCTCAGCCAGTACTGAAATGGCTATGTGCCAATGCTGCCGCTGTTGACCCATCGGCGAGCATTTGGGGCTTGCAGGAAGCACTTGAATGGCTGGCGTTGGATCATTGTGAAGGCCACTTATTCTCATATGAAGAACAAGCCCCGAAACGCTCAGCAGCAGACACTCCTGACATATCCCGTCCCTGTGAGTTTTCTTCCTGCCCACCACGCAGCCTCAGATCGAGGCTCCACGCTAGTGGGCATCACATTTTGCACCATCGCGATTCGGTGCTGCACATCTAACAAGGAACAAGCTGACAACATCTAGCAACACCACCCTCGGAACTAACAAACGGTGATCTTCAAGGAGCGATAAACTCGACAAATGGCGCAACTAATGCCTCAGGACCGAAGGATCCCACACCAAACATTGAGAACCAAAGTTCGGGGCAGGCGGATGTGGAGGTCAGCGATCTCGACAGTGATCTTGAGCTGGACGAACTCATCCCTACCTATCTCAAGATCAAGGGTAGGCTCTACGAGATTGATCCGAGCTTAGCTGAGACGACGGCGCGGAAGCAACCAAAGAGTACAAAGTCAAGAAAGACGGTGGCAAACCAGGCAATGCAAACTCCAGCCGTACGGAAGCTTACCTCGCAGTTACAGCGCATTGCCTCGGATGCCCTCTTCGATGAGCGGGAAGCGGAGACGCAGTGGCCTGCCAAGCGCAACCAGATCGCTCAAGATAAAGCTACCAGAAGACAAGATCAAGAGAGTCATCCCGTCGCTTCGGAGCAACAGGCCGTGGCTGCCGTGGCTGTTGAATCAGCTGCGGCTAAGTTGGATCCTTTGGATAGTGGCATCGATCTCGACGGAAGTGGAGACGAAGCTGATTTGCTTGGGGGAATGTTCTCTGCTGTTCCTGACGAGCCTGCCCCGGTTCAGTCAGGAAGTGACGACACTGTGACCGAGAACGTTACGCTACGCGACTTTGGCAAATCGAGTGGTTTGACGCCACGGCGGCTGCTTGAGGAGACAGTCCGTTCAAGGTTCGTTCGCCACGATCCCGTTGCTTTCCTGCCAATGCCTAACTTGTTTTGACTAGGGATTCGAATGCGCGTCTGATCTATAGGATGATTTCGCCTACCACATACACCTGCCGGCATTCTCTAATAATAACATGGTCCAAAGGTCAAGATATCGAGTATGATGAGGATGTCCCCGGCGTTACCACCACTCTGCGACCCTCGCAAGCAAAATTCGAAGCCATTGGCATTGCCACTGTGTCTGTCGAGCAAAGCGAAAGTTATATCTCCACCGCTGCGCTGTTTTCCATCTCAGTCGTTCTGCCCAAAGAAGAGAAGGTCTACCTAAGGCTTCCTTCCAACTGGAGAGAGCTCTACCGGGAGTTCATGGACCATCGCAAAATCCGAATGGATGCAATCGACCGTGAAGCCGTCAAGCACTATCGGTCGATCGTCGTGGACCAGATCGAAAATGACGAGTCTGATGGCGTAGTGCTTACAAGTCGATTCAAACTGCGCAACCAGGCTGCAGTGAGCTCCAGCGCCTCCAACTCAGGTTACAACACGCCGGTCCGAGAATTGGAAGGTCTTCGTGAACTTTGGGCACACAAGGCATCCACGCCCTCTTATCAGCGTATGCTTGTCGGCCGTCAAACTCTTCCTGTCTACGGTTTCCGCGAGTCAATACTGTCAACCATCGACAAACACCAGATCACAATCATATGCGGAGAGACGGGTTGTGGAAAGAGTACGCAGATACCCGCCTTCGTGCTAGAGCATGAGCTCTCCCAGGGAAAAGCATGTAAAGTCTTCTGCACCGAGCCCAGACGTATTTCAGCCATATCGCTTGCACAGCGTGTGAGCGAGGAATTGGGAGAGGGTCCAAAAGACTTGGGGACAATGAGATCGCTGGTAGGCTATGCCATCCGACTGGAATCGAAGACGTCTTCTCAGACACGGCTTGTCTATGCGACCGTTGGTGTGGTACTACGTATGCTGGAATCTGCGGGAGGCCTTCCGGAGGTGACGCATTTGGTCATCGATGAAGTCCACGAGCGAAGGTAAGGCGCCCTAATGCGCAGTAAGAAGAATCTAACTTCAAACAGTATCGACACCGACTTCTTGCTCATTATCCTCCGCTCATTGCTGGATCGCCGTCCGGAACTCAAAGTCATTTTAATGAGCGCCACCGTTGACGCGAACCGTTTCTCCAAGTATTTGAACGACGCGCCCATACTTACAGTCCCTGGACGCACATTTCCAGTCGAGACTCGGTACTTGGAAGATGCAATTGAACTGACACATTACGCTGGAACTTCTAATGCAGTTCGCCAAGACGGCAGGGCTAGCGACGATGATGACGAGATCACATCAGACAAATCTGGGATACCTAGCAAGCTTCCCGGTTACAGCTCTGCTACACGAAACGTGCTTTCCAACTACGACGAGTACGCTATCGATTACGACTTGATCGTCCGTTTGATCGAAGCTGTTGCATACGACCCACAGCTTAGCCGATACAGTAATGCGGTGTTAGTCTTCCTTCCCGGTATCGCGGAGATCCGCCAGCTCAATGATATGCTGGGCGGTCATCCTTCTTTCAACAGACAATGGCTCATCTATCCACTTCACTCTACGATATCGAGCGAAGATCAGCAGGCTGCATTCCACATCCCTCCACCAGGCGTGCACAAGATCGTCCTTGCCACAAACATTGCAGAGACTGGTGTCACTATACCCGACATTACTTGTGTCATCGATGTCGGCAAGCACAAGGAGATGCGCTTCGATGAGCGAAGACAGCTGTCTCGCTTGACCCAGTCTTTCATCTCTCGAGCGAACGCCAAGCAGCGTCGCGGTCGCGCTGGTCGTGTGCAGGAGGGCTTGTGCTTCCACCTGTTCACGAAGTTCCGCCACGATACTCTCATGACTGATCAACAGACCCCGGAAATGCTTCGCCTGTCCTTGCAAGACCTCGTTATGCGTACAAAAATCTGCAAGCTGGGTGACATCGAGGAGACCCTGTCGCAAGCATTAGACCCACCCTCTTCGAGAAACATACGTCGCGCGATCGACGCACTGATCGAAGTCGATGCGCTAACTCCTGGTGAGGAGCTTACCGCTCTTGGGCGACAGATAGCAAAACTACCACTGGACGCTCATCTAGGCAAGCTCGTCCTTCTAGCGACCACGTTCGCTTGTGTAGATGTTGCCATCACCATAGCCGCGATCCTGTCGTCTAAGTCGCCGTTCTTGACGCCATTTGGAGCGAAGCAGCGCGCTGACATTGCGCGACTTGCCTTCAAGAAGGGCGACTCGGATCATCTAACCACGTACAACGCCTATAAGGCATGGAGAGCAGTTTGTACAACCCCGGGCCGATCTGAGATGCAGTTTTGCCACAAGAATTTCTTGAGTCCTCAGAACCTCGGCAACATCGAGGACCTCAAGGCACAGCTGCTCTCGTCGCTTGTAGAAGCAGGGTTTGTGCAGCTCTCTGTCGATGAGCGACGCGCATTGCAGCGATACCGTGGCACTTCCCGCCATCGCGCGTTCGTCGAAGTACCGGCGCAATACGACGCACAATCTGAGAACGATATTCTGGTGAACTCCGTTATCGCCACTGCGTTCTACCCTAAGATCCTCACTCGCGAGGGCAAGGGCTGGCGCAACATCTCGAACAATCAGACTGTCAGTCTCGCTCCGACTTCAGTCAACAAGGGCATAGCAACGGCAAAGTTTCTGTCATATTATCACATCATGCAGTCCAGCAACAAGTTCTACAACGCCCACTCGACTTCCATCGCTTACCCAGTGCCGATGGTCCTCATGGTTGCTGCGGACATGGATTTCAAGATGCACGCCGGCGTGATCAGTTTCCCCGGCAGCGTCCTACGCTTTGCTGTCCGTGATTGGAGATCTGCAGTCGCACTGAAAGTGTTGCGCCGCCGGGTGAAGGAGATTCTCGCAAGCAGCTGGAAGAACCCTGCACGGCAGCTCAGCGAGCGTGAGAAGGAATGGCTAGGCTTGTTCTTCAAGATCTTCGCGCAGAAGTTTGAGAAAGAAGAGAGGATTAGACAGCGTGCTGCTGGAACCGCAAAGTAGGGGTGCTGTGGGAGGAGTGTATAGTGAGTAGGATTGTATCGACTGCATTCAGTATTTGAGGATACCGAAATGCGAAAGTACGCGCTCAAAAGGTCTTCATCTTCTGTTCTAATTTGTCGTACCAACTCGGCTCTGTCTTTCGCAGATAGGAGAAGGTAACGCATTGCTGACTTTCGTGATATATACTCTGATGACGGACTGGGTTTTGTACTCAGGGTCGATGGGGTTGAGTGTTTCCATGGTACACATGGGTACCCGACTGCTTAGCATTGTCGCTACGTCTCGCACAACGACGTTTGAAATATATCACCCTGACCTGGATCTCAAATCTGAGCAACAGCGACTTAGGGATCAGCACACTCTCAAATCTACTACTGACATCCTAGCATCACCACCAAAGATGTTCGACCAATACTTCAACCGCTTACCAACCGAACTACAACTTCTCATCCTGCACTGCGCACTCTTCCACGAAGTTTTCAACCCACGCACAATCTCAATCTCAATACCGCTCTGCCTCCCCACCGAGATTCGCACCCCGGCTCTCCCGCCCCTCTTCCATGTCAATACTCTCTTCCGGCGCGAAGCCATGCAAACCGCTGAAAAGAAGGGCCTCTTCATACCCTTGCTCAGTGCAAGTCGATCTGCAAACGTCGGCACAAACATTCTTCCTTTCACGGGTGATCTGGACTTTGTCCTGGTGAGCATTGCCGTGCGCCTGGGCAGTGCTATGTCCAAGATATTGCGCAAGCGCAAGCCCAAGGTGCTGCATTTGTTCAATCCAAATACAGATCTGGTGTCGCTTGATGTGTCGAGGCAAGCTTTCTGGCTCAACGCCTTCCTACGCATCTCACCCGTCCTCCGAAGCCAAATTCGGTATCTGCAGCTCGTGGTGGGGAAAGACAGGCCGTACTCTGGGCCCATGTGGACGTTGTCGATGTATCAGTGGGAGCTCGATTTGCTGCCGGGGTTGATGCCGAATTTGAAGCTTGTTATTGCGAAGCGCGAGGACTTTGCGCTTGGTGAGGGGGAGATAAGGGACTATGCGCGGCGTGAGTGGCTGAAGGAACGGGATTGCAAGGAGTTGGGTGTGAAATTTATGAGGGTGAGGGAAGGGAGGTTGGAGATGGGGAAGGAGGAGAGTGATGGGGCGATGGTGGAATATCATGAGAAGTGGGTGGAGTGGTTAGGTGATGAGGCAGGTCCAGGAGGAGAGTGATTCAGCCGCAACGACACGACGAGAAAATGGCATCCATTCTTTCTACAATTCTCCACTCTATACACGTACACACGAACCCCTACAAATCCCACACACCTCTCATCCCCGGCCTGCCTATCATCATATACGTCGCTATAGGCCCTGCATTCCGCATCCCCATCCACCCAAACACAACCTGCCCGCGCCCACGCACTGCCTCGTAAAAGTCTTTCAGATCCCCCGATGCGCATGTGTCATTCTTCTGCACGCCCACCAACGCTACTCCGCGCACAGTTGGAAAACTCACCATCACGTCATCCAAGACCTTGCGTGTAGACCTCCTCTCGCGGGCGCGATACATGCTCCAGTACTCTGCTTCTGGGAAGACGAGACGCAGTCTTTGGATATGGTCGCGCAAGGTCTTAGACAGTTGGGCGAAGCAGTAAGATGGCGCTACCTTGAGCGCGTTTTGTAGGTAGAATTCCAGGATATCAGCGTCCGTGTCGAAACATCTACACGGCATTAGTTACGTCCCTAGTCGCACGTTTAAAAGAGGTCTTACCCGTGGTGTGGGTGCGTAGTCGAGCGCAAGAAGGTTATAACTCTGCCTTGTGCGAGGCGCAAGCACTCGTGTTGGAAGAGCCGGTTCACATGTAAAAGATTTTGAGGGATATCGGGCTGGCCGGATTTGT
>Ga0210040_10007003_pt1 | contig 13826 bp, 10 predicted proteins | sample CryGeyCG12114_NA_FD_185462 | JGI IMG/M metagenome (GOLD analysis project Ga0210040, IMG submission 185462) | Groundwater microbial communities from aquifer - Crystal Geyser CG19_WC_8/21/14_NA (SPAdes) (version 2) | ecosystem: Environmental > Aquatic > Deep subsurface > Groundwater | place: USA... | reverse complement strand
TCGAACATTTTGACTTAGAGAACAGTTTTGTAGTCATAACTACGGGTTTATTGAGTGCCATACGCTCAGCTCTGCTCTGATCAAGACCAAAAAGTCTGGGGATCATCACATACTGTGAACACACACTTATGCAAAATTTCATGAAAATCGGTCGAACCGTTCGACCTGTAGCGTGTTAACAAGGTCAACTATAAAAAATAGAGTGGTTCTATAAGCCCTGGTTGGGCTAAAAACATGGTTCTTAAGGTACAATAGTAATAGTAAATATACCTAACCTGTACTATACAAATATAATTTTATGTTTCAACTAACTAACTCACTGACCTTGAATAAACAGAGCGGTATTAAAGAAAATTGATCATTCCTTATCATCACGTAAAATCATTATGAAACTTGCTTCTCTCATTTGCAACATTTACTTACAACTCACTGCCTGTGCTTGCTATCGCTTATGAAAGGTTTCCCTATAGAAAAAAATCACGAACGCTTTTCTGATGGGTGGGAAAATATTTACTAATGGAAAAAAGCAATATTCAGATTACTCAACCAGGCATCTGAAATTCTATAGTATACGTAAGTTTATCCTCTTTTCAAATAACAACATTAGGCTCACATTTGTCAGTCAGCCACAGTCAGCATGTTGACGTAACGTCTCATAAACTTTGCAGACAGCTTTCTCAACAAAAGGCAAACACAAGTTAATATCTGAAACTAACATGGTTGGATATTATGAGAGCGACTAGGAAACCAAAGAGTTTAATTGTACAGCGTTTCAAAATCAAAAATGCTAAACTAAATTGTGGCAGAATTATATAAAAAATGAAGCCAAATGATAACTTCTTGGTGTCGATTTTCACTATTGTGATGCAAAGGTTGTGTTCCAATCAAATGCAACTCTACCTACCTCCAACATGTCCATTGTAAGTTTCCCATACTGCTGTATATATGCATCAAGGGTGTGCGGTCCATACAACGTGGATGCCCCCTCATACCGTTGTTTCCCATATTCCTCAATAGTGGTAATGTAGTGAGTGTACACATTGGATAAGCCCGCAATTACTACATGCGGTTCTCCAGCATTAAGTCCAAGTTTAGAACTAATCACACTTTTTACAGCATTTCGGAGGCGTCTGCCAGCCATTGTGGTGAATTCCCCGGGCACGGCTACAATGTATAGATTCCCAACTCGCAGGATCTGAGTGCCAACTACACTTGGAGTCCATTCATAGGGCCAATATGATTCTCCAGTATCCAGTAAAATTGGTTTTGGCCTGCGTCAAACGTAATATTATTATCAAGGCTAACCTTACACGATGTGATGGATGGGTCTAGCTCATGTTTATTGTAGCACTATAAAAACGTATTTATTCTCCCCACTTCTGTGAATTGTATTAATTTTAATTTGAACATTATGCTAATTTCCGTCCTATATGCGTTGCATAACAAGAAGCTAGCATTCTCGTTTCTGACGATACAAAATGCATTGCACAAGAAAACACTTCTATGATCTATGATACTAGATAGAAAGTGTAGTCCTCTTGGTGAAATGATGGTTGGTAAATTTATTTTGTAATCAAAATGTTGAACTTCAACTTACTTGTGGCATTCAATTTGCTCTTCCGTAGGTTTTGTAAGTAGGTAATCTCTTACAGCATCCCAGAATTCATTTCCTTCCACAGTTCCCTGGGTGAAGTCGAAAGCTCCTGGACCGTCTGTTGTACCTGCAGCAAAACTGTAACCCAAAGCGCCTTTACACGTCGTCACGGTGGATTCCTTTCCAGTTTTCGAGTCCACCAACTTTACCTGTAGGGTGGATGCGAAACAAAATTAAAAGTTGGAACACTAGAACTTAGAAATGCCTGCAGCTTGGAATATCAAACTGCAGAGAAGAACTAGTATTCATTGGATTCAGGCGAACAAATTAGGATGTATTAAGACAAATTGTCACAAGATGATGCTTGGAAAAATGATAAACATAAACTTGATTTGCAAGATATAATAATGCTAGTAGAGATTTGTTTAGAAGGTAATTATTTTCAATGGGAGGGAGTATATTATGAACAATTAGAAGGGTCAGCTATGAGTAGTCCAATTTCTCCAATATTTGCGGAATTTTTTATGCAGAGGTTAGAATTTCAAATTATTAATACAATGACATCAATAAAATTTTGGTATAGGTATGTAGATGATGTCTATAGTATGGTTAGTACTAAAGATATAGATAGGATTTTAGCTAAATTAAACGATTTCAATCAATCTATTTCTTTCACACACGAAATCATGAGTAATAATAGTTTACCATTTCTTGACACTCTTGTAAAAGTTAGGGACGATTTTACTTTTAGCTTTTCAATTTACCGTAAACCTACACATTCCGATAGGTATTTACATTTTAAATCGAATCATCCTCTCTGCCATAAAATTTCTGTTATTGATTCATTAGTTCATCGGGCCTTGACTGTTTGTGACCAGGATTTGATTGACAGAGAACTTCAACACATCAAGAAAGCTCTAGTCAGGAACCAATACCCAACATCACTTATAAACTCGCGCATCGAAGTACAAAAGATGAGAACTGCTACCTCTCAACCATCTAAAGATGACAATGATTGTACTAAAAGGATAATTTTACCATACACTGGGCGAGTTACTTCTGAAATAGCAAACACGATTCGTAGATTAACTGATTTTGATGTAGCATTCAAACCAACCAACAAGATATCTACGATGTTAACAAACCGAAGGGAACCTAAATCTGACCAAATAGGGGTATATAAGCTACCTTGTAATAACTGCCCATCTATGTACATCGCAGAAACTGGTCGCTCACTTCCTATCAGAATGTCAGAACATATGAGGGATGTACGAAATGAGAAAGAAACCTCGGGAGTCTATATTCACACTAAACTCAATCGTTCCCATGGGTTCAACCCTTCAAATGCGACTATTATCTACAAAGAAGAAAGACAACAGCACAGAAAGTTCAAGGAATCACTTCTCATATGAATGGGTGTGCAAAAGAAGTGCCCTAATGTTTTCTGAAAAACAAATTTTGAAACAGTATAATATTGAAAACTGTTAACGTTTTTGCTGTTGTCACGGATATTCACTTTTTTGAAATTCGGGGGGCACTTCTTTTACTCGACTATTCATATCAAATACATCTAACTACAACTGTAACTTGGAAGCTGGACAGTTTATAAACCCTATTTGGTCTGCGATATTTCAAAAATGTATTCGGCATCCCTAGTAACAACCTGTATTTCTTTAACCCTTACGCTACCATATACTTGATACGAAGTATTTTTTTCATCACCCTTGGCTCCCAAATACTTCATATCAAGTACGAAATTTTTAGTTCATTGGATACCAAATACTTGATATGAAGTATTTTGATTTATTTACCATGACTCCCGAATACTTCATATCAAGTAGTAAACAAATCAGCCCATGAAGACAAAATACTTTATATGAAGTATTTTTAAAATCTGCTAATTTTGATTCAGTTTTTTGTTTCGATTGATCCCAAATCAATTAAAAGTAGTGACAAAATTTTGAAAAAAATTTTTTTGGGAGTTGCGGTACATAGAAAAGCACAACACAGTGGTGATAATGGGCTAAAAATTTCTATCAGTATGCGGTTCCAATGGGACTAAAAAATTTCGAAGTTTTTGGTCTCCAAGGGCATTATTTATTCAACGATAAAGGTAGCCTAAGGGTTAACAAAAACTCTAACAAATTCCTCTACCTCTATACAATTTCATGAAAATTTCTAAAACTTTGTATTGATTTGAAGAAGAACAGAGAAACTGTTTGAAAGCTTGTCACTTAAATAAAGTAACAATTAATCCGAACAACCAAATAATGTCTACCAAAAATTAGGATGTTCAAGCCAATCAATACAACCAAATAGGCTTCATCATATTTTGATGTGCGGGTATTATATAAGAAGCAGACGAATTGAAAACGCTATATGTCTGTCTGTAGGAAGGACGCTGCTAGGATGACAACTCTCAAATTACTTGATAGACTTAGGTGAAATTTGTGATGCATTACTATTTGTGTATATGTCCTCTTCCTCTTGGTCCAGTTTGGGAATAAGTCCGTTCATGAACAAAACCTAATTTTGTTTGTGTACAGCAAGGTCACAAATGTCAAAAATTATGTTTCTTTAGATAGTTAATTGAGCAGAATCCTTTTTGTAGTCACAAAGGATTGCGAGCCAACCATCTTTCTTAACTCGTCCTCTAAAGCATGGCAAACAACATACTACTAGCTCATAAAATCTCACATTTACCGTGTTTGGACGCGAACTTGTACATTCGGTATAAAGGCAATTTTTTCAAACTTGTTAGCTGCCAATTTTTTTTCGTTCGACATGCAATTTGAGAATGTAATTATTAACCGTTGAGCCGTTTACCGTTCAGCTCTTCACAAGGTAATTCAAGATTGCCGAATGGCGTTTTAGTTTCGCTGTTTCGTCACAGGAATTATTGTAGAATTTATTTTTGTTTTTACCTTACTGCTGAAAATTGCATTACAACGCTACATTTCATTCAACTATTTCTAATAATCTGCAACTGTAAAAAAATTCCAACTTGCCAGAAATATTCATCGACTTTGATCTTTATTATATTCGTTTAACGCGGTTTATTAAGTTGTGAAAGTGAAACGAGGCAAACGGCACTTTCTTAAAAATGACATCTCCACCTGTCTTGCTAGAACGGCTGAGACCAAAATATCTCGCTAACTACTATGTTTTGATTTGATATAATGTGGTACACAAAATACAATTTTAAAAAATTGTACTTAACATAATTTAATGTGCATTTAACTTATGGATTTAACTCGTGCTTTAGAAATGTGAAAAACGTGAAATTGGTAGACTTGTTAAACAATTTAGAAAGAAAAATTACTAGTTTTAATTTGTGACGTGCTAGCCACTACTGTTGAGTTTCATTTTTCACATATAAAAATAGCAGTTTCCAAATTCCCATTGAATAACTTCTCTGAAAAAAACCTAAATTTCCAGAAAATATATTCTTCCAAAAAATACGAGAACAATGTGTGTGCGTCTAATAAGTAGGAGTAGGAGCGTTGATTGATTGTCGATTCTACCAGCACATTTTATGCATAGCATAGCAAGTCAATTAAATTGACAAATTTTGAGTTAAAAAACTCAAGATTAATTCAGTATAAATTTGCCTGGCAAGTTTAATACAGTGGGTCGTAGGTAGTTTACTCACTCTATATCTCCATTTATTTCGCCTTGCTCTTTTATGTCAATTAAATATATAATTCTCAAGCCCTTGTTACTCAAATGCGTCAGAGTTCAAAGTAACATATCAAACGAAACATATTAGATCGCATTGTAACTTTTGCACGACAAAGCACACAGTAGATGAAATGTTGAATTCAAATTCATTACACACACGCAGAGCATTAAATTGTAAATGGATGGGAAAGTGATCGAGAACTTTTAGTGCATACAATTAATGAACTTTGGCTTGGCACACGCGAAAATGTAGTTAGATGTGAAAAGTTCCACAATATGTCTAACTAACAAACAGCAATATACGAACATACTAAGAAACAGCCATGGAATTCATGTCATGCATAAAAATCTTTAGTTAGTATAGCTTTATTTCTGGAATGTTTTATACATTGAGCAAAAATTGTTTACTCTACCATGATCTGACTGAGCATTTGACTACTTTCACAGCCCAATGCGCTTACGGGAATTTGTTAAACACTAGTCTCACGGCAGTTCCATTGACTGTTATCAACAGATAAAAATGTAAACTGCACAGTGAGTTAATGTATTTGGGCTAACTAACTAGTCGTATGGTAGTTCCATACACTGTTATCAGCAAACTCCAGGGCGAATTAATGTATTTGGACTACGAGCTTAACCGATCCAAATGATCGGTAGACCGAGAAAAGATTCATTGGGTTGCAACGTGAAAGCGTTATTTGTTTTATGATCGAATGGAATTTGTATCAGTCAGTCAGTGGGAAAGGATTAGTTAAGTTCATAAACGTGACCGCGTAATACGATGTAAAAATAGGCAAAAAAAAAAGGTTTTTATGCATAGCCTATTTCATGTTTAGTTTCAAATAGCCAGTAGATCCATTAAGGCTACCCAGTCCACACACATTCTAGATTTATCGTTGATTTCGTTATTCATGGCGTATTTAGACCCAACCCATAGTTTTGAATAGCTAGTGGGCAACTGAATCAAGATAGAATTCATTTGGGCCAAATATGAGGTTTTGTAAACAACATTTAAAACGATTTTAGGATACCACTGTGTGTGCAATATATACATATTTTGTTGTACAGTTAGACTTTTGTTAACTAAACTACGTTTTCTTTCACGCAGAAAATGAAATAGCGTTTATAAAACATTATGAACGCCCAGCTCAATGATTTGAATTACAGACGATCGAACTAATATTGGCCTTTGATTTATTTTCAAAACAAAGAAAACAGATGCATGGGCTACAAAGAGTGGAAAAAGCTCTTCAAATGCATTCCTTATATACACAAAGCGTACCATCACGAACGTTGCGATGAAAGCAATATGAGTCAGTGGTGCACAAGTTTACAGCGTGGTGGGTTTGTAATCTGTTCAAAGCTTACTTAACCGAAGCAATATTACAAGCCCCATAATGAAGCTTCACATCCGGCAACTATTAACTTTACCCTTTGTGTTTTCCTTCTGAAGAGATTTTAAGCTAAAATTAACCACAAATCAATGGGAAATCTTAGCATCTATTCACAGTGTTTTTCATTCGGATCGTTACTGAAAAAATTCTTTGTTCAAAAGTTTATTGCAAAAATTCTTGGTTAATTAACTGTATTTCAAGTTCATAACCGCCCACAATCTTTCGTAATCAATATGACGTCTGCTGACTGACTTTTAATAATATCCCTAAACCCAATTTTTTTTAGTCAAATCATCATATTTTTCGTACAAAAAAAGTAAAAAAAAAATTAATAAGGCATGCACAGTCGGGTGTATAAAAAATACAAAAGCAGTTCATTAGGTTTGATTAGACGAAATATACATCTCTGTCAAATAAGAAGCAACACATTTTTGCCGCATTTTCTTACAGTTCTTTCTAATTAATGACATACCAATAACAAAAAGTTTCCTGCTGCGAGAAACTTTTACCTACACATAAAAAACTTGGTTTGTCAGTGCACAATATTGCTCTGCCATATCTTCTACTTTCAAAGAAGGGCAAAAACAAGACAGGATTTAGTTGGAAGACAACATTCGAGTATTTTCCCTTTCATTAGCTGATGCAACTCAAACTTAACAAATAGCTTCAACATTTAAACATGAAAATCATATTCTGCGCTTTTATCCCTTCACTAACTAACTAACTAACTAACTAAAAGCTTTGTATTGGCTGACTTACTTCATAATTGGTCATATTCACAAACTGGTGAGCATGCTGAACTGGCCCTCTAATCTGCTCAGCCCCTTGTTTGTCTTGGAACAGCTCCCACGCTTTATTAAATTGCCGTTCCCCAATGATCGCTGTACTCTCCTCCATGTTTCCATTCTCTCCAGGTCCAAAAGCAATGCACAGGGCGGAAAAGCCGTTACATGTGCTGTCTTCTGCACAATCCTCTCCTGTGTCAATGCACTTGGCTCCCATGATATTGGGAGACACGTCTCCCAAATTGCTAGACGCAAATGCTGCCACAAATTCTCCTTTACCGGGCCTAACACTTTTTCCATTCATCTTCTCCTCAAATAGGAATGAAGCATAGCCTTTGTTATCTCCAGAAATTAGTTTATTCGTATTGTTCATGGATGTGGGATGCACGGCAAACCAATTAAGCGTGGCCATGGGAGTTCCATCCTCTGTTTCTATGCGAAGAAGGGTCATGTCTTTGTCTACGTTGTGTGCATATCTGCATTACAAGAGAAAAAAGAGGTTGAATCCAATGTATTTTAGATGCGTTAAGTATCAGCATATATCGGTTTTATCGATGTAACCTGAAAGAATGAAAATAATAATATCATTTTATTTCAGACTCACGATTTTTTTGTCAGTACATTGTAATGAATCACTTCCTAAAAATATTTAGGCTATTATAGTGATTCGTTTTGTATGCATAATATATGACGTTTTAGATTAGTCTTATAAGTAGTAAGTTCAGTCGAGTTAGTAACGTTCATTGGCAAAGAGTTCCATAGTTTTATACCCCTATAGTAAAATGTAGTAAAACCGTTGTTTGTTTTTGGAATTAGTTCACAGTGAAGTTTTGAGTCATTTCGTGTACAATATTTATGAGTCTCTTTAGTATAAACAAAATAATTAGAAAAATAGTGTACATTGTCATTTAAAATATTAAACATAAAAACTAAAATTGTGTTCATGTTTAGTCATACTAATATAAAACAAGCAGACTTAGGATGGATTGAATACCGGAAAAAAAGTTTTAGTAATAATAAGGGTAATTTGTCTGTAAACTTTGTAATAAAATAGTTTTGCAAGAAATATAAAAGCGTTGAAATTGGAAAAAGTTTGTTGGTGATATGAATGACAAAACTGGCTCGAAATTACTATCTGAAAAAATCAAGATCTTTTATGAATCCCAGGTTTTACTTTAGAAAATGCATAACTTTTTTGTATATATGATATTTTGTACATGTATATTTGCTAAACAGCTTGCTTTTTATGAAATAAATGAAAATTTTGAAAAAAAATCGGAACAAATACATGTCAAAAAATGTGATGACTGATGACAATAAAGCGTAATGTTTTGTGATCTCAACATATAGTGGATGTTTCTTTGATTTTTAAAAAGTTTTGCTCACTATTTGTTACTGCTTGAAAAACTCTTTGCAAAATTTATAAAGCAACCGACTGTTAGCAACTATAATTTTGAGTAAACAACTTTGAAGTCAAATTAGCGCAGAAATAATTATGAAAGTTTGTAGCAACCTAAATATAAGCTCAATTAAACCCATGCGTTTAATAAATGCTTCAACTCATACCCGATGTAATTATCTAAATTAGAGCAAACTGTAGATGTTTATCAAGCAAACAACTCAAAAACATAATGATCCCTGTGATATGGAATCAAAGTGGGTAATTCTGATATTTACTTTCACATCAAACATCATGCTAAAAGTTTTACTAATCGCTTAGTTTACCTGTATACGAGTTTATATATTACTTTAATTCAGCTTAATAAAATAACTAATATTATTTTTGAAAAAGCCATTTCATCAAAGCATGTAATGAATAGCTAAATTTAAAAAAATCATACTGGTTTCGTTCTTCTTCAGGATTTTCCTGGTACGCCGTTGGACTTCGATTAATATTGGAGTTCAATAGCTCCCCTTTGTTGATGAATATTTTTCCAGGTTTTAAGTTTTCGTGAGCCTTTTGAATACTATGAACAATGCCCTGAACAATGGTGTCAAAGTTCATTTGGTTGAATCCTAATGTTGTGATTCCATAGAGAACGTATTGAATGTATCCTCCTGGGCCACTGTGGGTGTGTGTGGCACTCAATACAACATTTCGCGTATTGTAACGCTCTCCATGTCGTTTTGAAAGGGTATTTATAACCTAACAGGAATTCAAAACATGTTAATTTTTATCTAAACACCAAAGGGAAGAAAACACAAAAGCATTTAAAAGTTTACAGCAAGGGGTTGTAAAGTTAAGATAGTTGCCCTTAAAGGATGAGTGTAGCCGTACACGCGCAATTATCAGCAGAAATTGACCTTGAATTTCCATGCTTTTCCACAGAATTAATACACATTTTCACCCAATTGAGTTGGCGTAAACAAACGATAAGTACAGCAGCACATTTCAAACCACGTGAGAAGAAGATAGTCATAATTTGGGCACGTACATTAAATAGTACTGCGCAGAGCTGTTATGTGTATATTACTCCTATCATTCATATTTATATACAGTCACTAGACAAAAGTTAGGACCATTGGAGCTAGACTTGTTACAGTGGCTCACATAAGCGCATACGATCAAACCACCATAGAGAATGATACATCATAAGAATCCTTACAAAATTTCACACCGATTATGACATTTAGATTGACTTAAACGTATATAAATATTTTCCTGCACTAATTTTTACTTTTATACATTCCAAAACATTAAAAAATTGAATATAAACACCAAGCCTATTACAAATAATCAGATTACAACATTTTGGAGCCTGGAATACTAAAAATGGTCCTAACTTTTGACCGTCTCATTTTTGCTTTTCAAAGCATTGGCTGTAACTGCATTATGCATAAATGACGTTTAAGTCAATCTAAATGTCATAATCGGTGTGAAATTTTGTAAGGAATCTTATGATGTATCATTCTCTATGGTGGTTTGATCGTATGCGCTTATGTGAGCCACTGTAACAAGTCTAGCTCCAATGGTCCTAACTTTTGTCTAGTGACTGTAAATACAAGCACAGTCCATAGATTGTGACGGATTTGGTGCTGACTGAAAGAAATATTTTGTTTTATCCCCGTTCGTACTTTTTTGAGTCGGTTGCTTTCACATCAATCATGCTCATGAAATAAAGTACACTTCTGAGAAGAATTGTTAAAATAATCTTCTGAACTCGTGCATTAATGCCCATATTGTCAAAAACGTAAATTAGGCGACCTTGTTTTAGTAGCAACAGTAATATCACTTAAAATTCGATACAAGTGGAAAATTTCCAAAAAACCATCAAAATAAAACGTATCAATAGGCAATAATTATGCCATGACGTTTTACTACCGTATCTAGTATTAGTTAGTAGTAACGGTTAATCGGATTCAAATGAATCAAATCATCTCATCAAAATAATGAGTAGTGTTATTACGAACTAACTTAATCATTCAGTCACATTGTCGAAACCTTATACTATGAAAGGAACTACTGCCTGAATTATAAATGTTGTTGTACAGTGCACACGAGCTGAACTAAGTTTATTCTATAAGCTCAGCCAATGTTTGTTAATTTAGTAAGGAAAGCACGTGAAACTGTCAGATGTATTTACAAAACTAAACTAGTGTTAAAGTACACTCATTAGAGCAGCAGTGCGAATAGCTTAATTAGGACTGTAACTGATTCAGCAAAGAGCGAGCGAAACAAGTGAAATCAGATATAGAAAATTCAGACACCAAGACCAAATGGATGTCAAGCATGTATTTTGATACACTTCGGGAGAAGTGAATCAGTCACCTCAGTCTTAATTCCTTGATCAAGCATCCCTATATCAACGGATACGAACACTACTGGAGCATCATCATCGGACTCGAAAATGAAAGCTCTTGAAAACAGTCTGGTATGAATTCCGCCCGCTGACTGGTCTAGAGACGCATATCCCATCTGAATGAAGCAACAAAAATCTTCATTAACATCAAAAAACACACTCAAGTTTTTTATAAACCTACAAGCCATGTAATGTTGTACTAGGAATTTTGAAAGGAATTCGTACACACTAATATATCCTTGGAGATTTCCAAAACTTTTTTCGTGCATGCCTTTCCAAAAAGTTACACGCTATTTATGTTCACAAATAACATTTGCTCAACATGTTCAAACTGCGTCATATATACATTAAAAAACAAAAAATATTGAGTAAACAACATTCTCTGGAATTTTCCCCAGAAAAAGGAATCCTATAGTCCTTTATCCTTTAAAAATATTGAGTCCTTCGTTGACAGTATCATGTCATAAAATCTATCATAATCTTTCTGCTTTGCATTGCGTACAACAAAGTGAGACTTGATCGATCAGTACCAGACTTTAACAACAAAGGTTAGAGAGAAAACAACAGAAAATGGTGACAAAAGTAAGAACGAGTACCGAGTACGTAGTTATATTGTACGTAGACAGTACTTGTCGAGACAAAAAATTCTAAAAAATACTCAGAATTTTCTACCTATATTGCATATGGATTACTTAAAAGAGAATATTCACACTCCAGCTGCGATCCATACGATTACGAATGCAATCCACCATTACGAGTTAAAGCAACTCTATAGTAAATTTGTCATGCACTGTTAAAGGAGTTCTGCGAAGCTTTTCAGCTTTACCATAGCCAATTCTGCTGCAGGCCCAGTCACATCTGCAATTCCCACGCCAACTCTGTAGTTGCCATCTTCATTTGCGAACACGGAAAAAGCTGCCAGCAAGAGCAAAAGTGGTTTGATCCACCTCGAATCCATGATATCCTTTTTGTTTCCGGAAAACTCCTTGGTCACGTTCAAGTTTCACTTGTTCACCTTAACGGATTTTTCCAGCTGAACATAACAATGCCATTTCAATGAATGCATGAGAATGGTAAGTGGATATTCTTGATCTACTATGATTTGGATTGTTTGCATGTATTATATACAATGAGGCCGTAGAGCTAAAGGTGTGTTAAGATTTTTAAATCCACTGGATGGTTAGTTACTAATTCTTAGCGTGCATATACATGCATCACGTATGTAATGTGAATTAAAATCCTTCCATTTTCCATACATATACTGTGTGCACAGTGTTTGCTACTTGTTGCAGTGCAAGGCTGTTGTAATTCTATTTCCCACATTAAAACATTGGCAGCCGAAAGAATTGTTTCATGTCTATAAGATCTTAAGGTTTCTACAAAAGTTTAGGTGCTAGAAACTTCAGTTAAAAACTAAACTCCATGCTCAAGCTGCACTTACAAGCAACTTAGTTTTTCACTTACGCTTTTCATTACTACAGGTCTGGAAGAAAAAGTATAAAATAGTTGATACCAGAGAATGATCCCATTTCACAGGGATAGCCGGACAAAAGTTTACAAAAGATGACAATAACAAACTCCTTGTAATTGGAGATATCACGACACAGTGGGAACTTTAGTCTTCATTGGCATTGGCACAACGAGACCGTGGGTGCAGTAGAAGACTATTTAAACTTGAGTCACATATAATTTGTTTGTTGCTTGTTAGTTGCCTGTATGAGACTGACAATTCTCAAAGTGCTAAGGGCGAAAAAGGTCATTTACACGTGATTGAGTACACAACAAAAGAACGCCGTTAGGTCTTTCCAAGTTGGGATTTAATTGTTATTGGGCGCAAAAGTTGAGAATTAATTTCCAGTTTCAAAAGGACTTTTAATTCAAAGTTTTGGCATATTAAATACTAAACATGATAATATGTTTTGTCTATACAAAGAATATAATTGAGATGTTTTCAGTTCTTCAACTTATACTAGTTATTGCTAGTCCGGACAAAAAAATTGGTACCCAAAACTGCTGTCTAATGGTTCTATGAATTCATTGTTTAATCCTTCCGTATGGATAAGCAAGTCAGTTTGTAGTGTGTGTAATGTTAACTTGTTGCGAGTGTGAGTGCAAGTGCACTCACCTGCAAATAAATGCAGGTGCTACTATACTCTAATGCTACTCCTAATATCTCTAGTCTATTGAACTTGCAAAGACAATTTAAAACAAGAAAAAAATAGGAAAAAAATTTACCTGAAATTCTGCGCGGATGAATGTTTTAGTAGGAAGGTGACCTTAAAACTCCAGTTGTGTGACAGAACGAACGATTTAATTATCTTCACATTATCTGAGATGGTATTCGCATTAAATCCGGAAACATAATTTCCGGAAGCATAATTTCCGGAATTTCAAACTCGGAACGCATAAATTCCGGAATCCATAAAAATCGGAATGCTTATTAATCGGAATGATTAATAATCGGAACGCATTATTTTCGGAAAACCATAAAAAGTAATGTTTTATTAAAACTACGTCAACTGAGTCATATTTATCATATTCTTAAAGCAAAAAAATTAATAGGTTTAACTAA
>Ga0210040_10007002_pt1 | contig 13826 bp, 6 predicted proteins | sample CryGeyCG12114_NA_FD_185462 | JGI IMG/M metagenome (GOLD analysis project Ga0210040, IMG submission 185462) | Groundwater microbial communities from aquifer - Crystal Geyser CG19_WC_8/21/14_NA (SPAdes) (version 2) | ecosystem: Environmental > Aquatic > Deep subsurface > Groundwater | place: USA... | reverse complement strand
TTTTATAACGTGGGGAGGAATGGAAGTGCTTTCCAACTCAGGTATAATATAAGCACCATCTGTTTTGACAAGTAATGCAAGCCGGCGCTGCTACAACTTTCCCTCCAAATATCCATGGAGACTTCATCATTTTTGTCTTTGTAGAATCAGCACGTTACAGTGTGATCAAGAAAATTAATAGAGAGAGGAATTGTTTCTTTTTATGTAAGTTACTAAAGGCTGCATGAAAAAACTTGAGAAGGTTCAAGAAATATAACTTTTGACATTGTATAGGGATTTTGGAAAATTTAAAAAAAATGGAAAAAAAAAATTTCGCTAAAAAGAAGACCCAGTATTCTTGAACGCACTATACAATGTAGTTAAACACCCGTAAAAGTTTTATTATTTTTCCAACATGATCATTTTATTTCCGTTTAGTCTTTCTAACTAACTTTACAAGGCTGGCTGGTGGTATAAAATTACAAGCATTTTACTTTTCATATGCTTTAGGTGGTTAGTTACTTGAAGTTTGTACAGACGCATTCTAATTGATATTCTAGGCGTGAAAATGTTTCCACTCATTGGGAACCGTTACCGTATGTTGATAGACTACCTATAGTGAATGACAGTTGCTACTCATTGCATTCATGATGGAAATCCACTATAGTTTCACTCGTGCATGAATATACATGAAAGAAGGTGACTTGGTTCCTTTTTCTTTCCCAGCATTCAATGTATGATCCCAATTCTATTGTACGTGGCCAACCAACTAACTAACTACAGCCCTGCTGATTCTCACTCAAACTGAGTACAAGAAGAAATGAAACTTAGCCAGCAGTTGCACACCAATGCAAATGACACAACTTTAAATTTGTCAAAGTTACCTATCCATCATTTGGAGAATTTTGCTATATGCACTCTAGCAAGCTAACTATACCTAACTAGCTTAGCGTAAGAAATATTTGGTACCATACTTTTCAAATTTATCAACCACATTAACTAATGAATGTTAGGAAACCAACTAATTATTCATTCCCCCTAAAAATTCCCTGGTGTTCATACAACATTTGTAGCATTTATAAGTAACTAACTAACTAACTAACTGCTTTCTGCAAGCATTTTCAAACCACCCAATTGTTATTGCATTTTATTGAGAAAGACAAAAAGAGCAGCTTATCTAACTAACTACAAATGACAGGAACTCAAAAATGGATCTAACCCTACAAACAAAGTTAAAACATGCTACCCTCGAGTCACAAACTACACATTTCTATTTGATGCAGTCAGAGTGAGAAACTAACTGGACCGTGCGTTGGAAAACCTTACATGTTATGTACACACAGTGAGAAAGACTCGGGAGAAAAAGAGATCTGCATCCTCCTCCTATAGCAAGTGAGTTGGCACAATGTGTACGTGAAAGAAAGTTGGTCCTCTCACTCTCACACAGAAAATCGATGAGAAGACTCCACATGCAGTTAAAGTCATGGGTAGTAGTAGTATACGAATACGAACTAGGCTAGCTCAAATACATACTTGCATACATACATACTACTACATAGTCTGTAGCTAGCATGGATGTCCTCGTTTTCTCCCAAAAAGCAGCCACTCCTACAACTAAAGGATCGGATGGATGCGGGAACTCTTCTTCTCTTCAGTTTGTACCCATTTCTGCTCCGAGCTTGGTAGTAGTGAGTGGCACAGTCAGCTTTGGCCGTCCATGTGCAGTCAGTCAGTGCAGGGACATAGAGTGAAAGTTACTGTGCTCACCAGAGAAAGTGTGGAATCCCATGAACCATTGTGTTGTGCGCTAGTGAGTGAGCTAGTCAGTCAGTCAACATATGAAATAAAGAGAGCGAACAAAACGGTGCAAACAGTACACAGTTATTGGTGCCAAATCTATACACGCATGTTAGTTAGTTGACTGTGAATATAGTGATCCAAAAGAGTGATAAAGGGAACAGTATGAAATTTTGTTTGTGACGAAACTTTTGTTAGTGAATAACTGGCAAGTTGGTTAGCTTAGAAAACGGATCATTTGTTTATTGTGTAAAAAATGCAGTAGTGTTTGTTTTGTGAGATGCATTGTTGAGAGGCCAGTGGATTCGATTGGATACTTGGATTGAGCAGAGATTTTAAGCGAACTAACTGCAGCTTGGGTTCTAATAGCAGGTGATTTGCAGTTTTTCTTGTTTATTGCACTGTTTTGAGGGCGGTTGGCTGGTACTGCTTCCTTTGTAAGCAGGAGTTAGTTTCATTCACTATTTATAATCCATAATTGATTATTTCGTAAGACTGTGGTGTGTGCAGTAAGGTTCACATTCAACCAGCAGCTAATGGTTGAAAATTGTTGCTTTTTTATTGAAAGGTTCAATTGTTACTCTTTGTAGAGGGCGGGTGTTGCTAGTGTGTCATTATTATGCAATTATTTTGTTGGGGATGCCCACAGTTGTGTATGATTAATGCTGCATTCGGCATTCCTTTCCAACGAATATTGTAGTTAGTTTGTAAGTAAACTAACATGGCTGGCGTTTCTTAACGCAAATGTCGTAAGTAACAAACCAATGCTCTTCTTACAAGTCCTATATGGATAGGAAAACACATTTTGCTCAAGTAATTAGTTTCCTTAGCTTTAACTACAAGCGAGGGAAAGTTAACTGGGACAAATTTCTGCTCATTTGAGTGGAGCAAGCGCAGCAATATTTAATGTTAGAAGAATCCTGTATGAAATGCTATAATGAAAGAAAAGACGATGAGAAGCATTTTAACAAGAACATTGCAGACATACCAAGTAAGTAAGACAGTCTTTGAAAAACATGGCAAGAGCTGCAGGAACTTGGGACAAGGCATGTGATTAACGACTCCAACGCGTTCTCAAAACTTTATCAACAGCCAATTTCATGTTCCCTTCTAAATCTTAATCATTTATCAAGAGCACTTCTAAGAGGAAATTACGATATCACTATTGCAATTAACCATCAAATAGTATTCTATTGGCCTCTTCATCCCAACAAGACTTTTTAATCCAAGTAATTCTACTTTTAACATACACTACCATTAAAAAACAGAAGAAAAGTTCATTCTTGTCCAAAAAAATCTACCATCCAACATTTTAAGCCATCTATTATCGACATTTACGTTCTGTCGTTGCATTAACAGCAATTTACAAGATTTATGGACAAAATGTACATTGGAAATCACCTGCAGTATGCCGCATTCAACATCCACATGTGGTCCTTGATGGATTTATTTCCAAGTCTTTCGTTTTAAAGGAGCAAACTTGTTACTAACTAAACTAAATAGGTACCTCTAAGAGGAGTAATACTTTTTCTGTGTGTACTATGCATTCTGAATTTATTTTTCAATGCATACTAACTTGTAACTAACTTCTTTCTTGCAAGTGCTCGTATTGCCAATATGTTTTTCTCTCGACTGTATATTAGATTGCAGCTCTTTGAGTCTTGAAGTCACACACCACAGTACTCACTACAAGGAATAAAATTATAATAAGGATCAATATCCGCTCCATTTGAATTCATATCCGCCGCAGTGAAGGTTGAAGCACCAAGTTCCCTTTGTCTCACTGCCAAAGAAAGAATGTTAACTTTTTGTTTTCCTTTGTTCCATATATGGTACACCAAGTGATTTATCACGGTTTGCATCCCTTTCATGACACTTATTAGACACCACAAAAATCATCAAAATAGTCAATGCTAAACAAGGGCCACATACACGATGCGGTTAAATAATTTATTAGGAATGTATGCAGCTTGTTTTACGACGCCATTTCAAGTTAGCCTGAGACATAGGATCGCAGGACTGAAAAAGTAACTGTATTTTTGTGTGTTCTTTTAACGTTAAGTGACTAATGACTTTAGAGAATTGAATAACTTGAAAAAGTTGAGAGTAACTATAAAGATATGGTGTGCAGCGGTAGCGGAATGATTAAGTTGTATTCTCTTTTTGGAATTATTTATGAACCATGATGACGCTTTGTCGTGTAGGAATATTAATTACTCTATTCTCAAAACTCAAACGGACGTCGAATACACACAAATGCATGTCCCATAGCATTGCATTCCCTCCGTTTCAATTCTGCTCGGACTATATTATTATTATCATAGTTATACTACACGTTAAGTTGGTAACTCAACTCTCCCAGTCTACAGAAAGTTTGGTAACATTTAAAGCAAAGGGGGAAAAAATGTGGACTACATGCAAAATTAAACTTACTTGAAAAAAATCATTATGCGAATATTAGTTGGCAAGCAAATATGTGTTGAAATTAAACACTATACCGTACGATTCAACAGCATGCATAATACAGGAATTTAATTACCACTGCTAACTTACTATACTAAAAGCACTGTGTGTGAGCCAACTGTGCTCATTTCATGAATGAATGTAATATAATATACAAGGAAAAGTTTAATCCCCATTCACGCTTCGACGTATCCGAAGCCAAATCATAAGTGAACTACTTTCTCACTTTATATGTACCACTCCATACTTTTTGTCGTCTCCCATTGAGCCTGACTGGAGAACAAGAATAAGGAAATCGGGAACAATGTAATTTAATGAACAATGGAATGTGCGCCCTTCGACTTACTGTATCGTCTCTTCTTATCTTATCGGCCAGTCACTTATTTCCAAATACAATGAGGACTCTCAGTCAGTGTGCAATCAGAACCTTTCCACCCATTTTGTCACCTTTTCCAGTTCAGGATACGAATGTCAAATGGATTTCCTGGAACCCACGTCCGTACTACAACTCCTTACTCATACCCTTTTGTTTGCATTGTGCGCCATACCAAATGAATCCGTTCCCACTTTCGCACTCTTTTCAGAGAAACTACCAATACTAAATAGTTAACTAACTATCAATAAAGTTGGCTGTGGGCTTATTTATTACATTTTCAGTTTCTTGACCTGAGTCACGAACTTGAGTGAGAGTGAAAGGCAAAAAAGTCTAATTAGTGAGCAATTAACTTTAATTAATTTCTAGCAGAGTTTTCAATTTCAAAGGAGCTATACTTAAATGACAAGATCAAAAGGAACGGGTACCTTTCAGATTGGCCACGCTTCAATATTTTATTTCAGCACGGTCGCGTAGTACATTATGTATCTTAATTCCGCTCCTCCTTTTGTCAGTTGTTTTAACTTGACTAAAGGGTTAATCATTTGAGAGTATTGAAAGATTATTTCTAAACATAGAGTATTGTTAGATTCTTGAAAGCTTCTTCAGTTAGTTCTCTTCTCAGGAGCATTTATCTGAGAGCTTGGGACTTAAAAAGTTTTGCTTCCAAGCGTGTAAGTCTGCCGCTGTAGGACGAGACTTTATCAATGATGTGGGATCGAACCGGTTCTATTTTTAAACTTTCATTTCTGCCGATGACGATAAGCTTTTGTTTTTCTCCATTGGATTTCCTATCGGATAGAAATAATAACTTTTACTTACAGGCCTGACTGAAGGCATTGTTTGTGTACGGGATAAGTAAATAGGTTTATGACATCGCTTGCTGCTGTCCTATCCACCGCAGTTCCCACCATCGTTAATCGTTGGATGAGTTAAATAGAGTTTCCTGGTTTGAAACGTTTAATGTGTACTCAGGAATGTCAGAAATGCAACCCATGTTGTCAACACTAATCAAGTCCCAAAGTCTAGAGTGTACTGTTCCATTTTCTTAATTAAATTGAAACCACTACGGGACACTCGTTATATAGGTTTATCTTCCGTGCCATTTGCTGACGACAAGTGGCTAGACGCTTCACTTCGGTGTCAATGGAAATCAAAATTGAAATGAACTGAAGCAGCTTACTCACACTTTTCTTATCTATAATTACTGTAAGATGAAGATGTGTTTTTTCGTGAACGAAAATATGCTATAAAAATGAATGTTGAACATCGCGCTACTGAAACTTCATTTTTAAAAATGGCGGTAAAGCTAATTAACTCAAGATTCTTGAGATTTTTGCCATTCAATTTAACCTCCAGGGAGAGAAATACTAACTTATGCAATTTTTCGAAACAGAGAAACATTTAAGTTTGTTTAAATTTTGAAGTTAATCGAAACAAGTTTAAAATGCAGCTGACTACAGCAAAGCAAGGGCTTATAATCAGCCTTAGTTACAGTATAGACAACAATATGGACCTTTTTGATAAGTAAGAGTAATACAAATAGGATCATTTACCTTGTAAACTACAAATTGTCAATGGGTGAGTAGCCAGGGCTCGTAAAGTTTTGGGTGAACGTGTGGTCATTTTGCATGCTTTAGTGATAATAGTGCACTTGAGCTGAATTCAGCCTCAAAAGGGTTGTGAAACATGTGAAGGAAATGTAAAAACTTCCACAGTTACATAACTTACATTTGCTCTTTTGTACTACATTTATTACAATGCCACTGCTTTCCCGCATCCCAAGTTTCTGAGAACATGTGAAAACAATTCAATTCATCTATAGCAGTTTGCCATCGGCCCTGAAGTCTATTATTGCTACTTGAACTTAATACCCGCCGTGAATATGTGACAGGGTGTGAAGCACATGTTAATGTCAAGTTTTCCAGTTTACTCACGAACCGTGTTTGAAGGTTAGTTAGTACATTATTCGGTTCGATACCAATTTTTACATGAATTGGTTTGAGTAGAACATAGAAGTAGATTACTATATAACAGGAGTAGAGATATATCTCTACTCTATTTCTATATACTCTGCTCTTTTTGTAATCGATACCATCCCTGATTATGCTAATTCTCAGCTGTAATACTGTAACTGGAAAAAAAACCTGGGACACTGTAACTCTGGGCTTGGTTAACTGATCTTATACCAGGTATACCATACAATCGGATAAAATTATAATGTTGTTGGTGTTTCTCTCCCTGAGTGCTGTTTGCTGGATGTTCGAAACCTCGTGTTACACATAAATCTATTCAATTGCTCAATTAGATTTCTTTACCTTTACCAAATGCATTGGTAGAAGCCATATTGCCCATTGTCTGACTATTTTCAGATTGCAGTGAAAAATGGTTGACAGTTTGCGATATCTTATAAGCTCACTTTCCGTTAGTTAGTAGATACCATTTATTTTGGAACCTTTTCATTACTTACTATTATGGTTGACGATATAGGAAAAGTTTTGTCATAATCGTAACATAACAGTTCCCACTGAAGAGTTATATGGTTCTTGTAGTAAAGTTATCTATTAGACCGGTGCTGGAGCAAACCAGAACTTGCTATCGCGCTAATTATTTACCCGCCGGGTGTTTTCACCAAACCAAACAACGGCAATGCTAATGGATGCAACAAATATTCGACAGGAGGAACGAAATCGCATCCCAAGATGTCTTTTGTTGACATAATGTTGAAAGTTTAAAAACTGTAGGGGGTGACTTGTTTGGCTTCCTCTTCTTTTGCGAGCTTTTCTGAGCAATCAGTGACTTGGTATATTAAAAGTTTTAGGATTTAGCTTGCTCCTGTTTCTCTTTCCATGTAGACTGATTGCGTTAGCTAGCTTAAGTTGAGTGCTCACTTAGTTTCTGTACTGTAAGCCATTTGTCATTGTGTCGATCTGAAGACAAGGATAAAGCACAAATGCAGAGTCTCATTTTTTATGAAGTCGACTTTTCTTTTTCAAAAGTAGGATACAATTGATTTATAGTAGGTTTGCGTATGAACTTTAATTTGTAATCTACTAGTTGAACAGCAGAAAAGGTGTACAATTTAACCCGAAATTTTAAAAGACATTTACTATTGGTGTGTAAAAGAACAAACGAACTGGTTCATCCGCCGTACTTATGCTTCCAAATCTGAATAGAGAAAGATTAGCTTCCCCTTTTATATAACTCCTAATCTTCAACTTTTGTTTGCCTTTGCCGTACTGGAAAAAGTAAATGATGAGAAAAGTTTTCAAACTTTTACTTATCTGTACACTCAGAGTACTAAATAGACAGACGAATTTTTTTATTCCATGAGCAAAATCTCATTCTAAAAGCTTTTGAAGTTAAATTTTAGGTACAAAAAGGAAGGTAAAATTGGACATTACACTCGATCGTGTATTTATATCATTGTACCAAATAGTCTATATTCTATTAATCGAATCAATACGTGGATTTTCACTATACACAGTGTGCTATGAAAGTTAATTAACGTAATTACAAACTATACTGCGTAGTGATTGAGAATTCTGTATGACTGTCTTTTGAGTTCGTGACTAGATCGAGAATCGTAATGGGTTGACGGATTCATAAATATGGACTTTCAATTGAACAATGGAATTGTACGATTGTCTGGAAGTGGAAATCTGTTGGAAACATGACATTACAGCTTCTATTAAAGCTTTCAATGCGACCAACCTCAGTAGTAGTTATACTGATTCACATTACATTGTAGACTGGTAGTAACTAGTAAGTTCTCAAGTTTTGAGTGCTGCACTTCACTTTTCCAGTTATTATTAGCTCCCAGGCAGTGGGAAAGCAAACAATGGATAGTTCCTGTAAAGCTGCCAAATGGTTTCCATTTTACAAAATGAATGAAAGCCATGACAAAAATGACAGCAGTGATTCTCATTTTCAACTGCTGTGTTATTTCCTATTCCTATTCCTGTGCTCTGTAGTTTTGTAATGTGTACATATATAGTGCGTACAGTGAAATGCCAGATTCATTTTTATTTGTTTTGAGTGAGTGGCATAGGCATAAGCTCAGTGCTGTACCAATTATGCTGACTAAACTATATTCTTTTTCAAGGGAGGAAATAAACTACTCACGCCAAGAATATCATACAGGAAACAATTCTTATTTCCTTCGTAATAAAAGTTTTTAATTGTGCTCTCTGTGCTACGAAATTCATTGCTCAACTAACTAATTGTGTTCATGTTGATTTTTTCATAGGTATTCAGATGGGCATTTTCGGGAAACGGGAAACTGAGGAACCCTCGGATGCTAAATTAATGACTACTTGGTTTGTTTGACATGGTAAGTAAAGTCAGAATAAACAAACTCTTTAAACAATGAAGGCAACTTTTATATTTCTTTGTGTTTTTCCGTCGACAACATTATAAAATATTGCTCAACTTTTGCAACAATAACAATGCACAGCGTTTGAAAAAAACATTTTATCTGACTCTATGACTTATCAACTCACAAAGAAAGTGTAGTTAACACGGAAAGAAAAGTAAATGCAACTTGTCCCATAAATCTTGTCAAAGGAATGGAAAAGAAAAACTACAAATATTTTTATCATCTACAATATACTACTAACTAACTATGACGCACTAAATTTTAGATATATTAATTAATCGGGTATGACAGTTTTTCATGGAACTTAAGCTTTTAGTTTTTAGCTCATCTTCATTACTATTACAAGCCAACAGTTTTTTTCCTGACGTTTTGAATTCCAATCATAAGATTTTTATGCTATGACATTAATCATTACGACGAGTTAGTGTATTAGTGTATTCGCTTTCCGTTTCAATTATAATACTAAATGTCGTATTTCATCATCATCAAGAAAGGAAGACTACACCACTTAAATCCGTTTATCAATTCATCTGGCTTTCAAATGCAACACTTTTAGTTAGTTAGTTAGTTAGACTCCGCAACTTTCTCCTCACATTCATCCAAGTCAGAAAATGAACAACACTTAATTTATCATTGACTCTGTCTCCGTATAGTTGAGCTGTGCTAGATATGTAGTTCAAGGGAAAACTGGTGGTGAAGAACCAACTAGATTTCTGGGGGGAAACCGAAAAGCATTTCCGGGAGAAGGCTCATGTCTCTGTTATTCGGGATAGGAAATTAATGAGGCTGCGTTAGGTCAGCTGTGGTTTTTGGAATTAAAGAAGGTTTATATAGCAAATCCATTTAGCTGGCTTCTTAGATGGCATGCACACAAGCGAGGAATTGGTGATCCGGAACTCAGCCCGAGTCTGATACTTTTATTTTGTTGTTATAGCTTACATTAGGTGTATATTAGTTACTCGATACATGCATTTTTCATAGAATATATAAACTAGTAATTCAATTTTTTCCTCCTGCATTGTATTTTAATACGTTATGTGCAGTAGCATATAGTTAGCTACAGGGAGAATTTTCTGATTCTTTGCTGTATTTTTTATACCGACATGTAGAATTTGTGAAATATAGAATTTTCTTCATCACACTTTTAGTCTACATCATGCGTATTCATCCTGTAGTTGAATGGAAGTTGTTCACTCTATGTGTTTGCTGGCTCCCGAACTCACTAACTACCTAGTAGTAGTTATATAGTTAGTTAATAATAAATGGGTCTTGAATTTGTTGGCAAGCACACGGTGATCATGATCATATCGTTATTCATGATGAACTTCTTTTGAAAACTTTTCCCATTCATAGTTTTGCTTGTGTGTGTGTATGAATATGACGGTAGGCATGATTTTATTCACTAAGGTAGTAACATCTCATGTGAATTATATCCTACACAGGATAATTTGGGATAAAATTTGTCTCCCAGCATAAAAATAACCTTGATGCTTGTCGTAGGAATTATAAGACTTTTTCTCACGTAATAGTATTTTGTAATGAAACTAGGAACCATATTTTTTTTCTCCTTACTTTTTTATGGGGGTAACTCACTTTGCTCTGTTTTTGTGATGAAAGGAGATGACGAGAATGGGAAACTGGTCCCGCATTCCTACCACAAAGTAAAAGTGATGGAGAAAATGATTAATAAATCATAAGGAACCCATCCATGCTACTTTTTTCGTGGTCTGAATTCTTTCGTGGCTTGGGGCAGTTATTCACCTTTAAAACAGTGGTGAACTACCAACACATGGGTTAGATGAATGAACATCTTTTGTTAGACGAGGCTGTAAAAAAAATTTTCCCTCCCAGGCTATACCATAAGAATCCTACATTTCCATTACATTCACTATCTGCATTTCATTGCAACATATAGGGAACAGCGGAACAGATAGGGGAAAGTTCAGAGGTCCATCTTGTCTGTATTTTGTGTATTATGTAGTACGTAGTAGTATGCTATTACTGGGGAGTGAGTGAATACGGGTGGTGAAAGCAAGCTACAGTTCAGTTGTTCTCGTTTGATACTTTTTTTTACAACGAGAGCTGGTATATATAGGAAAAGTCAGCTATTATTGTGAAAGGGAAAAAAGAGAGCAAGGAATGAAATATTGAAGGACATGGAAAAAATCCTTTTCTCGTCAGAACCCACAGAAAAGAAACGTGTAATGAAAATTTATCACAAACTTTCCTCATTCACATTACCTACAAAGCGGACATTAAGTTAAACCATTACCAAGTTTTTTTTGCACCCGAAAGGCATAACATCCATACGTGTTTGTAGTTAGTTAGTTATAGTTACTACTGGAATAGTTTAACATGGAAATCGGTTCGTATGCAAATCAAGTGAGTTTATAAAACTGGTTCATAGGTATTTAACAATCAAACTTATGGTAATAATGTGCAAAAGACTCCAATAATACACTGTACGTGCCCTAATTTATTGAAATTTAAATTGCGGGAACCATTCGCAATACTCAACTCTTTCGGAAATTATCACTGACAACGATTCGTGGTTGCCTCGTACGAACTAACTAACTAATGCAACTGAACTGAATAGAAATTATTAGATAGTGGATTGGATCCTGAAAATAGAAACACTACTACATATTGTATTGCATGCATGCTACATTTACGTTTCCCTCTCTGCGTTCAAATATATTCTCATAGCTAAACACTTCAGCTCGGTCTAACCAACCTACCGTATATTAGCCTAGATGAGAGAAACTGAAACTCATTCTCATCCATATCCTCTCCCATGCCAGTAACTTGGCGAAATGCACGTTCCGTCAGTAGGCATTATGTGGTGGTGAAAATTATGAGTCCCAGAACGGTGATCACTTAAAACTAACTGGTATACGCTGTTTGCTCCCACCACGGAAATAATGTGGAAACCAAAAAGGCACACAGTATGCTAGGAAGTAAAAGATATCTTCATCATGGAGGAAACATTTGTGTACTTCATCAACCAATAAATCGATCCTTTTCATTTCCTCGGGGAAACTAAATGCAAACGATTATGTGTTTCATGTATTAAAGGCGAATTTTCCATCTAACACAGGATCGTATTTCAAGCACAACGTGTCCACATTGTACTCCATCTCTATACTGTGAAAATAATGTACCACAAAATGTGAACTACTCGCCACGTATAGTTAGTTAGTTAGTGGAAGAAAATCATATTCGAAATTCGATAATGATGTAAATGGTGTTGAGCCTACATTTTTTGTAATTATACTTCTCTCCTGGTGTTCTATGCTAAATAACATTAGTTGCAACTAACTAAACTAAATTTCCTTAAATTCCGTACACAGATCATGGAAAAATGGAGTCAGACGACAGAGAAGCAACTCGTTGTGATTCATTACTGGGAACCATTAGTATCGCCTATGGAACATCACCTGTGGACTGCTCATGGGACAGTGGGCAAAGTGATGGCCACCTCATCTTTGCGAAAAAAGAGGAGGAAGAGACGATGCTGCCCTTAAAACATTATTATCCACATCATCGGACACGGATCAAGTCTTTTGTGGGTTCCACAGCCTCCTCCCAATTGCTCATTTTTGCAAACATACTCATTCTCCTGTTGGCTGCCATCTCTTGTTCGATTTCATTTGGAGCTTGTCACAATCCGGATGGACGACACGATTTGACCACCACGGTGATCCCTACTCCCGCTAGTAGTAGTGTGGCTCCTACATCCTGTGGGCCCAATGTCACTAAATCTACCAAAACCAGTAGTAGTAGCAGCAGCAGTATACCCGTGTCCTCTCGTTTTATCCTAATGAACCGAAGGGAGCAGTCAGCCAACATGTCTACCAGTATTCATATTCATAGCCGTAGTAGTATCGACGACACTAGTTCCAATGGGCACCAGCAGCAAACTACTACGAACAATGATAGTAGTAGCAGCACAGCTAGTAACGATAATAACAATAATACTAATTCAGTAGCCTCGCTAGACAACAATTACTCGACGGAAGTGCTCAGCAGTTCTGAAGAAAAAGAGTCACTACTTGAGCATAGAGTGATGGGTGTGGCGGATTCCATGAATACTGTATTTGATGCGAGCCAAAGACTTTTACTGCAACTCCAGCAAATGCAAGCAGGTTTGTCATTCTTCGCTTTGTCTTGCTTTTTTCTCTTTCGGTCGGTAGTTAATTAGATAGATGCCGTGTGGTTTGGTTTCTTCTTCGTAATGGCCATCTTGGCCGCATTAAGAGAATGAGGCCAGTTAAGCAGTGAGTGAGTGCATAGTTAGTTAGTTACTCAGGTTTTGTTACGTGGGTTGAACACTACGGACTTGGGAAATGCTCATGTGTCCTTTTAGTGAACGTGGCAAAGCTTGCTTAAACAAATTATGGCAGTTAATTTGGACAACCTGAGTAATTGAAGACTGCGGAGAATGGAGTTTTATCGCCTATGTAATTAGTTAGAGTATGTTTATCTTGCTTTTGTTGGGTGACATAATGATCGTTGCGCTCATACCGTTGTTCTCATTTCGAGGCACTCATTTCGTTGCGAACTCATATGGTTGCGCTTTTATCATTGCTGACTCACATTATTGCCACTTTTATCGTTGTACCCATTATTGTTGTATTTGTTTTCATTGCATGCATAAATTACATATTTAGATTGTCCATATGTTATTTATGCAAATATTATTTATGCTGTACTATAGTTCATTTCAGAAAAAAATGGAATTTTTTTTTCGGTAGGTTATTTGGCATTGGTTGTTTCGTTGTCAACAAAATGTAAACAAAATTTTTTCAAATAATTTTTTTAAACTGAGAAAATGAG